>JADMIO011283413.1_pt1 | contig 41933 bp, 30 predicted proteins | sample 8958161 | NCBI WGS metagenome assembly JADMIO01 (sample SAMN16585339, study PRJNA669376) | soil metagenome | isolation source: Crop rotation soil | place: USA: Cullars Rotation, Alabama | collected 2011 | reverse complement strand
CCGCGACAACTTGTCCACGTGGAATTCTAAGCTTAGGATCCCAATGTGCTGGAAAATTATGCAGCGTCCGAGTTGTCCGTTGGGCAGAAAGTGGTTTCAATCCAAGGCCTCTGGTGGCGTCAAGTCAGGCCGTGTTTCTTCCGACCACTTCTTCCGTTCCGAGAGTACGCGCCCGAGTCAGTCCGTGCTCCGGCAAGTTCCTTCCTGGGAGGAATTCAACATCTGGTGCCTGCGGCTTGCCGGGCCAATTCCACCATGAGCTTTCTGATGTTTGAAGACTCGGACCGTTATGTTTTGGAACATTTAGATTACAACCGCAAACGGCAGGTTCGATTGGCGGGACGTCGTTTTGTGGTTCGTCCACTGGCTTCGCCGGATGAGTTGGCAGACAACGGACACTCTGCGTACCTCTCCTTTTACAAAAGGACGGGGTATTCGGTCCTCCCACAGCGGCGAACTGCGGCAGGTTTTCGCGCTTGGGCTCAAAGCGTGTTCGCTTTTCAGCCGGTTTTGGCGTTCGGCGCTTACGAGCATAATGAACTGGCAGCCGTATGTATTGCGCGGGCAGTGGAGGACACAATGTTCTATGCGACCTTCTTCGCGCGGTCGGACGCATTGAAGCATCATATTTCTGATCTGATGCTGCACACCGTCCGGCAGGCGGCAGCACGTACCTCAGGTATTCGTCAAGTTTTTTGCGGGATGCACGAACGCGGCCAAGGTACGGAGGGGTTTTATTTGCTCCGGGGCGCGACACGGGTAACACGTCCGGCATGGTTGAGAATAAATCCCGCCGCATCATGCTTGCTCCGATATTTTCTGCCGAGCAGCTATTTGAAAATGCGGGGCGAATCTCTATTTGGGATGCCCATTCGACCCAAGGGAGTTACCCGCGGTCCGCAGACCACAAAAGTCATTAGCGGAACGTGACTTGTTTCCCTCGCCCATCGAGATTCATCCTCAGCATTCCGGCAGCCGATTGCATGTTGACGTTCACACGAAACTCTAATTCAATGGAATGTGCAGATTTGGGTCCATGGCGAGATCCACTCCGAGTAACTTTGGGTACTGAACCAGAGGATCGCGAATGGGACGACTTTTTGGAATCAACTCCATTGGGCCAGTTTCAGCAATCGAGCAGATGGGGATGCGTAAAAACCTGCGAAGGATGGACAACGTTACGCATCAAGTTGCACTCGATTGATGGATTGCAAGGGGGGGCGCAATTACTGGTGAAAAAATCTCGCTTGGGTCGTGTGGGTTATATAAGTAAAGGGCCGGTTTTGCGATCCGAAAAACCGGACCATATTGCAGTCGCACTGCGTAAGATGACTCAAACCGCCCGCAGACTTCGGCTAGCCTCTTTGATCGTACAGCCACCTGATTTCAGCCGGATAACTGGAGCGGATTTTCGGGGCGCAGAGTTTGCCGAAGTCGTGGTTCCGGGGATAATTGATGCCACTTTGTTGTTAGATGTGAGCGCTGAACCTGCTGTGATTGAACATCGAATGAGTGCCCGGCTTAGAGCTGAGAGCAGACAGGCGGTCAGAAGGGGGGTCTTAGTAGAGCAGGGTAGTGGATCTGATGCTGCTGCTTTTTTTGATCTAATGCTGTGTACTTGCCAACGACAAGGTGCTTCACCAAATCCAGCGAATGCTTTTGTTCTAAAGACTATTCTGGACCAGTTTTTTCCCCGCGCACACCTCTGGTTTGCCTCTCGGAACGGAAGAAGAGTTGCAGGTCTGCTCCTGATTGGCTTTGGAGATCGGTTAATTCTGTGGAAAAAGGGTTGGATGCCGGAAGGCAAAGAGGCACACCCAAACGTTCTTCTGCATACGAAGGTCATTCAATGGGCACATGAGCAAGGCTACCGCCAGTGCGATTTCGCGGCGGTGGATCGAGACATCGCTGAAACACTGCTCGCAGGTAAGCAGCTTTCCGAACGCCAGTTGAAGACTCGGCATACGTTCAATTTGCGTCTCGGCGCTCAACCTCAACTGCTACCGCAAGCGCGGATGTTCGTGGTAAATCCTTTGTTCCGAGTCCTGTTCAACAAATTCGGAAGGTCGGATCTCGGGCATTACCTTCTAACAAAGGTTACGAGAACGTCCCATTAATTTGATTGGTCGCTTTGCAACCGTAGCAAGATGTCGCCTATGCTTACAATGGGGATGAAAGTGGTCCTTCTCGTTTATTTTCAAGCAATTACGATATCAACGTTCTGCAGCCCCTATTCGGCCTGTCGGAGTGTCATACAAATCCAGATAAGTGGTGTTGAAAGGAAATTATTCCATCTCAGCGTGAAAATGAAGAAATACAGGGTATTTACTGCGATTCATTCGCATAAGTCGGCAATAGACACGCTTGGCATAAATCCGGCTGAGGGTATCGCGGAACTTTAAACCACTTATTTATGAAAAAGATATTATTTGCAATTTCTACTGCTGCTTTACTGGCGTCGAACGTCGGCGCTGTTCTCGTCACAGTGGACCGTGTCCCAGGCTACTATGTAGGATCTGGCGGCGAATTCAACATCAGCCCTGTTCTGATCGGTGGCTATGCCGCCAGCGCATTGGCCGTGAACCGGTATGGGAACGTCGGATTCGAAAGCTTTTGCATCGAATTTAATGAACATGTAAGCATTCCCGGTACTTACCAAGCGGTTGTAAACCCTGCCGGGGCTATCGCAGGTGGTGTAAGCGGAGGCAACCCGGACCCCATTTCTTTAGGTACTGCTTGGCTTTATTACCGGTTCGCAACCGGCAGCCTTGGCGGTTACAATTATACTCCAGGAGTCGGCCGAGAGATTTCAGCGGGCATGTTACAGAATGCGCTTTGGTACTTGGAAGGCGAGATCAGCCTTGCTTCGGCCGGTGGAGTTGGACTCGGCGGGAATGACTTTTTGAATGCAGTAGTGACCCAGTTCGGTAGCTTGGGTAGTGCTGCGGCAGACAACAACGGCACCTATCTAGTCAGCGCGTTGAACCTTTATTCTTTTAATAGCGCAACTGGCCAATGGGAAAATGCTCAAGATCAGTTGATTCTGGTTCCTGATGGCGGATCGGTTCTGTTATTGCTGGGTTTCGGATTGAGCGCCATCGGTCTTTACGCCCGCAAAGTCCGCGCGTAAGAAGTCGGTGGTGGTTAGTTTTGCGCGGGTGCAGTTCGATCACGCTGCACCCGCGCTTTTTCGGTTCAGTAGTGCTGGTTGTGATTACAAGGTGTGTAGTTTTCCGAGTTGTGCAGTGGATAAAAAAGGATTGCCGCTATGAAAACAAAATATCTCTTTGTCTATTTGCTTATTGCAGCAAGCGTCTGGTCGAAATCAGCGATTGCCATTAACATCACCACCCTCGGTACCGCTTATACAGAGAACTTCGACAGCCTTGCGAGCAGCGGAACCTCTAGCACTGTTCCCAGTGGATGGGCGTTTTCAGAGGCCGGTGGTAATACAACTTACACAGCCGGAACTGGCAGCAGTGCCACGGGAGATACTTACAGTTTTGGGGTCGTAGGCACGCATCCCGTTTCTGATCGAGCGTTCGGAGAGTTGACCAGCGGCACGGTTTCTTCGCGATTCGGTGCGGAATTTAAAAACCTGACCGGCGTGACAGTCACCAGCCTTCTTATCAGTTATTATGGAGAGCAGTGGCGTTGGGGAGCTACTGGTCGTACTGGCAATGATACTTTGGGCTTTGAATACAGCGTGAATGCAACTTCGCTCACAACGGGGAACTGGACGGCAATACACGCTTTGGATTTCAGCTCCCTCATCACGACGGGCGGGGCCCGTGCCCTTGATGGAAATGCAGATGCCAATCGGAAATTGATTTCTGATTCGATTGCCGGGTTGACAATTGATAACGGAATGAGTTTTTGGCTCCGATGGGTTCCGGTTGATGTCATTGGATCGGATGACGGTCTTGCAGTTGACGATTTCTCATTAACCGCCAACGGAGCACTTTCCCCCGATGGGACAACAGTCCCCGATAGTGGTTCCTCTGCGCTTCTACTCGCTGTTTTGTTATCAGGATTTTTCGCCTTTCATCGTTTTTCCGAGTGGACTCCTACGCTCGCTCGTAGTCGTCAATTTTGAGTCAGTTTCATTAATCGCTCCTCCTTCTTGAAACCGCGTGTTGCGGTTGTCGTTTGTCAACCCCACCAGATTCGCTAACGCGCGAAAAACATGACCCGATCTGGAGTTTTTGAAATGGCATAATCGCTGGTGAAACCAAAAACAAAACATCCACGTAACACCCGCAGGGTTGAACGAAAATCAACTTCGCCTGTGACTGAGTCAGCCGCTCGGTCCGATAATGGCACGCCCCATTCAGAAAAAGTGCGAACCGATTTTCTCATTTTCGGCGCTCCAAGAATCGAGCAGTCCGAAATTGAATCTGTCCTCAAAGTGATGGAAACCGGCTGGCTCGGCTCAGGTCCGCGCGTTGCGCAGTTCGAGGAAGAATTTAGAAAATACAAAGGTGCGGACAACGCTGTGGCGCTGAATTCATGTACGGCAGCATTGCATCTCAGTTTGCTCGCGTCCGGTGTGAAACCCGGCGACGAAGTTATCACAACATCACTCACCTTCTGTGCAACGGTGAATGCGATTATTCATGCGGGCGGAACACCTGTTCTGGCGGATGTGGATCCGGTGACGTTGAACATAGATCCACGGCGGATTGAAGCGAAGATCACAAAACGCACGCGCGCCATTGTGCCGGTTCATTTCGCCGGCCGTCCATGCGATATGAATGCCATCATGCGGCTGGCTCGGAAGCACAAGCTGCGGGTGATCGAAGATTGCGCGCACGCCATCGAGACAAAATTTCGCGACCGGCATGTCGGCACGTTTGGAGACTTTGGTTGCTTCAGTTTTTACGTTACGAAAAATATCATCACCGGAGAGGGTGGCATGGTCCTGACGCGAGCAGAGGCGGACGCGGCTCGTATCAAAGTGCTCGGGCTGCACGGCATGAGCAAGGATGCATGGAAGCGGTTCAGTGATGAAGGTTACAGACATTATCGAGTCGTGGCGGCTGGATTTAAGTACAACATGATGGATTTGCAGGCGGCAATTGGTGTGGAGCAATTGCGTCGTGTCGAATTATATTGGAGGCGGCGCAAGGAAATTTGGCAGATGTATAACGACGCCTTCGCGTATCTGCCGGTGAAAACGCCGGCTGATCCCGCATCTGACACGGTTCATGCTTTCCATCTTTACACTCTTCAGGTGAACGAAAAGAACGCGGGCATTTCACGCGACAATTTTCTCGCCGGCATGACGAGGCAAAACATTGGTGTGGGTGTGCATTATCAGAGCATTCCGGAACACCCATATTATCAGGAAACCTTCGGCTGGCAGCCGGAGCAATACCCGCATGCGATGAAGATCGGACGTGAGACAGTCAGTCTTCCGATTTCAGCGAAATTGACGGACAAAGATGTCAATGACGTGATCACTGCGGTAAAACGACTCGTTGCCTGAACTCTAACGGCGCTCCATGGGTGCTAACCTTTGTAACCCAGCTTTGTTTGTGATGCCAGTTTTGAAAGTCTTTGTCCGTATCAATCCATGGTCAAAACAGTTTTGACCGAATCGTTCCAACTCGAAACCAGTCTCCCTAAAATTCAAATATGAAAATAGCAATCGTCGGTCTCGGTTACGTCGGTCTTCCGTTGTCACTGCAATTCGCGCGATCCGGAGTGGAGGTCCTTGGTCTGGATATTGATCCTGCCAAAATTGATGCTCTTGCCAAGGGCCGGAGCTACATCAAGCACATCAGTTCCGAGGCCATTTCGGAATTGGTCAATAAGGGCATGTTCAGTGCCTCCACGGATTTCAGCCGTATCAAAGAAGTTCAGGCCGCAATTATTTGCGTTCCAACACCGCTGAACAAAAATCGAGAACCAGATATTTCTTACATCGTCGAGACCGGACGAAGTATAGCTCCACATCTTCAAAAGGGCACGTTGGTGGTTCTTGAATCCACAACTTATCCCGGTACGACCGATGAGGATTTACGGGAAGTTCTTGAGGCCGGTTCCAAGTTGAAAGCAGGAGTTGATTTTCATCTCGCCTTTTCGCCGGAGCGTGAAGACCCCGGCAATCCTGACAGCAAAGTAGCCTTAATTCCAAAGGTGGTTGGCGGATACACGCCAGCTTGCCTCGAAAAGGCGAAAACTCTGTACTCGAAGGCGATAAAGACACTCGTGCCCGTATCATCCTGCCGTGCTGCTGAAGCAACCAAACTTTTGGAAAACACTTTTCGAGGTGTAAATATTGCGTTGGTCAACGAATTAAAGGTTGTTTACTCCGCGATGGGCATTGATGTGTGGGAAGTCATTAATGCGGCAAAAACAAAACCATTTGGTTTTATGCCATTCTATCCTGGGCCGGGCCTTGGCGGACACTGCATTCCGATTGACCCGTTCTATCTCACCTGGAAAGCTCGGGAATACGGTCAACACACCCGGTTCATCGAGTTGGCGGGTGAAGTGAATACCGCTATGCCGGAATACGTTGTTCATCGAGTCGCAGAAGCGCTGAATGAACAGAGTAAAGCAGTTAAAGCCAGCCGAATTTTGATTCTTGGCCTCGCTTACAAAGCCGATGTGGATGACGAACGTGAATCACCCAGCTATGTGCTCATGGAGATGCTTAAACATCGCGGAGCTGAAGTGGCCTACTACGATCCGTATGTGCCGGTAATTCGTCCGACTCGTGAGCATGCTCAGTGGGCGGGCATCAAATCCGTCTCGTGGAACAGAGAAACAATCCACAGCTTTGACCTTGTCCTGATCGCCACCAAACATTCTTCCGTCAATTATCAGGAGCTCGCCGCATGGAGTCGCTTTATCGTGGATACACGCAATGCCATGGCAGAAGTGCGGCCGTGTCCTTGTCCCGTTTGGAAAGCGTAAGATGGTTGGAACACATGATTGCCCTCCACCGATAGGGAAATCCTTCAATGCCTATCCTGGCCACTAAAAAATAAACCCGTAGTATTTATGATCCTGCTTCTTGGAGCTACCGGCTACCTCGGCCGGGCGTTTGCTGGTGAACTGCGAAAACGTCAGATCGAGTTCATACCTTTATCCCGTCAGGTTGTGGACTACACACGCTTTGATGTTCTGTTCAAGTACGTGCGCAACTCAAAACCAGACCTGTTGATTAACGCGGCCGGCCATCCCGCGGCCTTGCACGGTGATGAGTGCCCACGAATGCGCTCGGAGATGCTTGAGGCAAACACTCTGCTCCCGCAAACGGTGGCTCGTGTTTGTTATTTGTCACGGACTCCCTCGGCACATATTTCGTCCGGATCGATTTTTGACGGTGCGAGAGTAGCTCGCAATGGATCGGTCGAGATCACCCGGCATATCAGCCAATCTGAAATGCAGCGGCTGTTCGAGTCGGAACCGGAAAAGTTCCGTGGCTTTGCGGAATCCGACGAACCTAATAGTTCTTTTCGGTCTCCTCCATGCAGTTTTTACACCGGCACCAAGGCCTTGGCTGAAGAAGCATTGAAGTGGTCCAACGACACTTATATTTGGCGGCCGTGCACTCTGTTCGATGAATTCGATCATCCGCGAAACTATCTCTCGAGGATTCAAAATCGCGGAAAAGCGCGGCACGGCGCGATTTCGCTTTCTCACCGCGGCGATTTCGTTTGCGCTTGTCTGGATCTTTGGGAGCGTCACTCTCCATTCGGAACGTACAACGTCGTGAATCCTGGAGCCGCCACGGCTTCACAGGTTGTCGGACTTGTCCGACGAACTCGTGCTGTCGAGGAATTTTCTGAGCCTGATGAAGCGCCTGCATCTGACGCGGACCTGTCCGGCAGTGCGTGTATTCTAGATGTGTCGAAACTACTGTCGACGGGCATTCAAATGCGTCCTCTTCGCGCTGCCATCGAAGAATCGTTGAGGAAGTGGCAGCCAACTCTTGAAAACCAGGAGTGGTTGGATTGGAATGCTGCCGCTAGGAAATGAGTTTTGTGCTGGTAAGGGTCTAAAGCCTCTAACCAACCGACGGAATCTCAGAAGCCATGAACTCAACCAGATTGAAACAACTCGGCAAAATACATTTCAGAATTTCGACCGCATTTTTGATCGGATGTAGCTGCCTGCTCTCGGCCTCAGCCCAATCAGTTCTCGTCCCTCCGCCGTCTGCTAAACCGTTGCCAGAGGAGCCGATTGTGGAGAAATCTGGAGACACAAACCAAACATCTAATGGTTCAGTTGGTGGGTCCTCGGGTTCCGCAGGTGAGTCACACCTCAATAACCCGTTTCAATGGGGTGGCATTGTGCTTCACCCTGGCATTTCATACGGGCTGACTTACGGCACTGGCCTTCAATCTCAGCCCGGTGTGTCACACAACTCTCTCATTCAGACCGTGACGCCTAGCATTAATTTTGACTTGGGTAAATACTGGCGACTCGGATACGCGGCAAGTGCGAACTTCTATTCTGATCCCGCATTTCGCAATTCAGTGGACCATAATTTGTTTTTGAACTGGAATACGGTTTATGAAGACTGGTCCTTTTTCCTGGCTCAGAGCGTGGCGATCACATCTGATCCAGAAGCAGCTACTGCACAACAAACCGACCGGAATGATTATTCAACAAGTGTTGGTTTTTCGCGGCAGCTTGGCGGCGATTTTTCAATAGACGTTTCGGGATCGCAACACATCACCAGCACCGGAGGTTTCACCAACGTAGTTATCGGTAATAACGGTTTTGGAAGTCCTGTCGGAAACGTGCGTGATTGGTCTGGCTCCGGTTGGCTGAATTACCATTGGGGCCCCTACTTTTCACCGGGAGTAGGTATGAGTGGAGGATATAGTGACGTCGAGGCCGGCACAGATATGACGTATGAGACCTTTCAAGGCCGCATCCGTTGGGTATTCACGCGAAAGTTCAGCCTTACCATCAGCGGGGGCGCGCAATATCTCCAGTTTCTCGGCACCGAGATTCCTTCAAAGCTTTCTCCGATCATGTCGGGTACACTGCTGTATCAGCCGTTTGAGCAGACTCTTTTATCCCTCACGGCGAGCCGGGATGTAGGCGCCTCGAGCTATTATCAGGATCAGATCAGCGAAAGTTTCGATATTAGCTTCAGTTTGAGCCAGCGTTTCTTTGAAAAATACTCTTTTGGCTTTTCTGCCGATTATACTAGTACCACTTATAAAACAGCCGCCTTCACACCTTTTCGTCCCATTGTTTTTTCGCGAGAGGACGACTATGTCTCTTTCAGTGTGGCGCTCAGTCGAAGCTTCCTTAAGCATGGCACAACGTCTATTTCTTATTCGGTGAGCGAGAATTCCTCGTCCAGGCAAGGCTACGGGTTCACTAGCCATCAGGTTGGCTTTTCTATGGCATGGAAATACTAGTCGTTCGAATCGTCCTTAACTTTCTCGTTTTTACAATGCCCAAGTCTGGATACAAAGACTCTTCTGTCACAGTTTCAACTTCCGGCAAAGCGGCTTCTCAGGGTGGTGACGGAGTGCTCGAAGTGAGGCCACAGATCAAGAAGTTCATCTGGTTCGTGGTGGTGTTGCTTGCATGTTTTTCAAAACCTCTATTTGATCTTGCGCGCCTCGGATTCGCAAACGATCTCTATTCGCATGTCTTTCTCATTCCCGCGGTAAGCATTTATCTGGTGTGGATTGACCGAGCAAAATTGCCCACAAACTTTCGGCGCTCTCCCGGTTTGATTATTACGCTGTTTTCCATGGCAATTCTTCTTATGACGGTTTATGGAACGATGGTTCTCAATGATTGGCAACTGACATCGACCGACAGGCTGAGTTTGTTTATCTCCACGTTTCTTCTTTGCCTTTCAAGTGGTGTTGTCTGGTGTTTTGGAACTGCTGTCACCCGCGCAATAGTTTTTCCCCTATGCTTTCTCATTTTTATGGTGCCAATGCCTGCGGCAATGGCCCACGGCATATTGACATTTCTTCAGCACGGTTCCGCAGAAATTTCCTATTGGATGCTCAAATTGACCGGCATGACGATTTTCCGTGATGGCACAGTCTTTCGTATGCCCGGGGTGGCGATTCGGGTTGCGGAAGAATGTAGCGGGATTCGATCAAGTCTGGTTCTGTTCATTTCCAGCGTCGTAGCTGCTCATTTATTGTTGCAAAGGGGCGGATCCAAAATCGTGCTTGTGCTGGCGGTGATCCCACTGGGCATTTTCCGAAACGCCTTGCGCATCTTTGTGCTGGCAACCCTGGCTGTCTATGTTGATCGGGACATTCTGGACTCCGCTCTTCATCATAAAGGCGGTCCGGTCTTCTTTTTGGTTTCGTTAGTGCCGTTTTTTCTGTTAATCTGGTTTTTGCGCAAGCGAGAACTCAAACGTGGGAAGGAATGTAGATGAATTCACGCTCCAGCTCAATTGTTGTCATGATGGTCATCGTCGCCGCAGCTTTCGCCGGTGGATGCTCCAAGGAGTCCCGCGCACTCAAGCATCAGTCGAGTGCCGATAAATTCTTTGACGGCGGCCAGTACCCTCGTGCGGAAATCGAATACATGAACGTCATGCGCTTGAGCCATGACAATGCCCATGCGATCAGCCGCTTGGGAATAATTTATTTTGAAGAAGGCCGCTTCAACCATGCCTTGCGGTTTTTGCGGAGAGCCAGGGAGTTGAATCCCCTCGATCTTCAAATCCGGTTTATCGCCGCCCGGCTGGATTTGGCGCTTGGCCAAAGAAAGCAGGCGCGTGACGAAGCCCTCGCAATTCTTGACGCAGATCCCAGGTGGCCCCGCGCGGCATGCTTGCTCGTTGATGCCAGTGAAGATCGCGAACTGGATGCCACGCGTGCACGATTGGGAAAACTCGTCCAGCAAACCGGCGCCACAGCCGAAACCGAAACCTCCTACGGCGCCCTGGAGGTCCGCGCGCACGATTTTGATGCGGCTTTATCCCGATTTAATCGTGCTCTATCTCTTGATTCGAACCGAGCTGATATTGCTTACCGTATCGGCATTGTCCACTGGGCCATGAACAACGTCACCAATGCGGACCAGTTCTTGAGCCGAGCAGCTGCTCTCTCCCCGCCGCGCTCAAGTGAGCGGATGGCTTATGCCGATTTCAAGGTAAGGACCGGCGCAGCGGACGAAGGCAAACTCATGCTCACCCGGATGACAAAGGAAACCCCCGATTTCATTCCGGCATGGCTGGGTTTAGGTGAAGTGACTTTGGCCCAGAGACGTTTCGATGAGTGCAGCAACATTGTCGCCCAGGTTCGTGCGCGCGATCCGGACAGTATGCAGGCGCAGTTGATGGATCTTCGATTGAGACTGATCAGGGCCAGCAATGACAGGTTTGCCGGCAACATAGCCGCCGCCGATGGGGAATTGGACCGATTGATTCCAGAATACGAAAAACTCACGGGCAGATTCAAATCTCCGCAAATCTTTTTTCAACTCGGCCTCGCTTATCTCGCCAAAGAAGACACCACTCGTGCGTTGCGAAACATCAGTCGCGCTGTCGAATTGGATCCGGAATATGACGATGCGCTGTTGCAACAGGCGCAATTAAACATTCAGAAAGACAACCCGGACGCGGCCATTGCCTCAATGACTCAGATGATAAAACGCCAGCCGCGGCAGCCTATGCCTTATTTTCTTCTCGCCGGCGCTTACGCGGCCAAAAACGATTTGGACAACGCCATCGCCACGTGCCGCCAATTGGAACAATGGCTTTCTACTGATCCGCGAATCGCGTTTATCATCGGCGGCTTCCTGCTCAAGCAAAACAAACCCGATCAAGCCCGCGCAGAATTTTTGCGCGCCCAAAAAATTTCTCCGGCTTTTCTCGGCGCGATGGAGCAATTGGTCAACTTGGATCTTTCTGAAAAAAAATACGCTGCCGCTCTTGATCGCGTCAACGCAGCCATTGAACAAAATCCCAAACTCCCGAATGTCTTGGCACTCCGGGCAAAGGTTTTCCTCACCCAATCCAATATCGTTGAAGCCGAAAGCACGCTCCGCAAAGCAGTCGAAGTGGATTCATCCTACAGCCCGGCGTATGTGATGCTCGCCAACCTCTACGTTCAATCCGGCAAAAATCATGAAGCCCTGCAGGAACTTAATAAGGCCGTAGTTGCCAACCCGCGCGATGTGACAGCGCTTACCCTTATTGGTATGATTCAGAGTCAAGAAGGGAATGAAACAGATGCGCGCGCAACTTACGAGAAGCTGCTGCAAATCAGTCCGAATTCTCGAATCGCATTAAATAACCTCGCCTGCATATATGGCGAGAAACCCGGGATGCTCGATAAAGCCCTGGAAGCCGCGCGCAAAGCTCGCGATCTGGCGCCTTATGATCCCGCCTCTACCGATACGCTGGGTTGGATTCTATTTAAAAGAGGCGATTATTCCTGGGCATTGAGCCTACTGCAGATGAGTGCTGAGAAGATGCCCGACAGTGCGGAAGTACTTTATCACCTCGGCATGGCGTATTACATGCTCGACGACGAGGCCCGCGCGCGAAATGCCTTCAACCGCGCATTATCCGCCGACGCGGATTTCCCAGGAAAGGAAGACGCGCGCCAGCGCCTCGCGCTACTTTCCCTCGACTTTAACAATCCCGCGTCGGAGGTTATTTCAACCCTCGAAAAAAGGCTGGCTGAATTTCCAGACGATCCGGTCGCCCTCGCTCAATTGGGGGCCATGTATGTCAAAACCGGACAAGCTGAAAAAGCCGCGGAGGTTTACGAGCAAGTCCTCAAGAAAAACTCCGGCAATGCCCGAGTGCTGACGACGCTGGCGCGTCTCTATTCAGAACATTTGAACGAACCAAACAAGGCCATCGAATTGGCCAAAGAAGCCCACAAACTTGCGCCGCGAGACGCTGACGCCACTCACGTGCTGGGACGACTGGCATTTGCGCAGGGACAATACAGTTGGGCGGTGACCCTTCTTCAGAATGCCCGCGAAGATTCGTTCGATCCCAGCTTGCTTTATGACATTGCTCTCGCGCAATACAGTCTTGGTCGTGTGAACGAGGCGGAATCCTCAATGGAAGAGGCCGTCAAGGCGGGTTCAACGTTCATCCACTATCGGGAAGGCCAGGAATTCCTGGATTGGATTTCACTTTCAGCTGACCCGGCCAAGGCAGTCGCCGCTTCAGCGAAAATTCAGCAGGCGCTCAAAGCGGAACCAGACAATGTGCCAGCCCTGATGGCTGCCGTTGCCGCATCGGAATCGCGCGGCGACCTTGCTTCCGCTGCTGAGACTTGCGAACAGGTCCTGAAGCGCTATCCGGAATTTGCCCCGGCGCTTAAAAAACTTGCGGTCTATTACTCTCAAATGCCCGGCAAGGAACAAAGGGCTTACGAAGTCGCGGTCAAAGCGCACGAAGTGTCGGCTAATGACATCGACGTAAGCAAAGCTTTCGGAATTATCTCCTACAAGCGCGGGGACTTTCAAAATGTCGTCCGGCTTTTGAATCCAATCGTGCGCGGCGATCTGGCGGACGGCAACACACTGTTCTACCTCGGCATGGCGCAATTCAAATTGAATCGAAACACAGAGAGCAAAACCGCTCTTCAGCAAGCGCTGACAAAAAATCTTCCCGCTCAACTCTCCGAAGAGGCGCGAAAAGTCCTCGCGCAATTGAAATAAGTTGATTGGCGAATAGAGCGATGAATCTCCATCGCCGGTGAACTCTTAACTAGACTGTGAACGGCAGCACCATTCTCGGATTTCTTGGCGCCGGCTTTAGCGGATTGCTGGCGCTCGGACTATTTTTCCGATCAGTCCACTCTCGGACGAACCTCGTGTTCGGTGTCGGAATGGCAATGCTGTCAGCCGAAAGCATTTTGTCCGCATTGAGCCTGCATGCCGATTCGGTAGATATTGTCCTGCGATGGCAATCCCCGGCTCTCCTTCTCAGAGCATTCTTGCCCGTGGTATGGCTGCTGTTCAGCTTGATTTATTCGCGCGGAAACTACCGCGAGTTTCTCGCTCGTTGGAGAGTCGTACTTACGATTGCTCTATTCGGCCCGATCGTTTTGACGCAAGGTTTCCAGGAGAATTTGTTCCGTTCAGTGCAGGAAAGAGAGGGGATTTGGATTTTGGCTCTGACTTCCTCCGGAAAACTGCTTTATCTGTTCTTGCTCATCAGTTTCGTGTTGGCGGTGGCAAATCTCGAAAAAACTATGCGCATCGCGGTCGGAACGATGCGCTGGCGGATCAAATTCGTTGTGCTTGGGCTGGCCGTGATATTTGGCGGGAAGCTGTACGTCTTAAGCCAGGCGTTGCTTTATTCCGGACTGGACCTGTCTCTCTCAGCGGTCGAGTTCGGCGCACTTGTGCTCGGTTGTGCGTTAATCACGATTTCGTATGCACGCACCGGGCGGACGGAAATAGACGTTTATCCTTCGCACAGCTTTCTTTACAGCTCGATCACTATCTTGCTCACCGGCATTTACCTATTCATCGTCGGCGGGCTTGCGAATCTGGTGACCATGTTCGGCGGCTACAATTCCTTCTCCGTAAAAGCGCTTTCGATCCTGGTCGGGCTTGTCGGCATCGCGGTCATTCTGCTTTCTGATCGCGCGAAGCAGGGCGTCAAGCGCTTTGTCAGCCGGCATTTCAAACGTCCGCTCTACGATTCTCGAAAAATCTGGAGCTTATTTACTGAGAAAACCGCCCATGCCACTGATCAAACGAGTCTTTGCGCGGCGACAGCCAAATTGATTTGCGATACCTTTAGTATTCTCTCCGCGACCGTATGGCTTGCTGATGAATCCGAAAAGCAATTGGTCTTCATGGCATCCACCGCACTGCAATCTGAACACGACCAGGCCCCAATCAAAACGGCTGTTGATTCGGAAAAATTTTTTGCCGCGATACTCAGTTCCCCTGAACCCTTCGATCTTGAGGACTGCAAGGAATCCTGGGCAGACGAATTACGCCGCATTAACCCGGCAAATTTCAAAGAAGGCGGGCATCGCATCGGCATTCCCATTGTTTCCGGGGACCGTGCCCTCGGTTTGATTGCGCTTGGCGACCGCGTGCGCGCGGTGCCGTTCACACATGAGGAACTCGATTTGTTCCGCTGTATCGGCAGCCACCTTGCCGCGAGTCTGCTGACGATTCAGCTTTCGCAAAAGCTCATGCAGGCGAAGGAGCAGGAAGCTGTGCGCGCAGTTTCCGCATTCTTCGCGCACGATCTCAAAAACTCCGTCTCAACGCTCTCATTGATGCTCCAGAATGTGCCGAAGCATTTCAACGATCCGGCTTTTCGCGCCGATGTGCTGCGGGGCATTTCTAAAACTGTTGGTCACATGAATCATTTGATTGGCCGATTAACTGTGTTACGGCAAAAGCCAGAGCTTAGATCAGTTTTATGCGACCTGAACGAGGTCGTGAATGGTGCATTGAATCAGTGGCAGGCCGTTCCTGAAATTGATGTCGTGAAAGAACTCCAACCCGTGCCGCAGATCCCCTTGGATCCCGAACAGATTCAGAATGTCGTCACGAACCTTCTCTTGAATGCGCGGGATGCCATAACTCGAAATGGCCAGGTTTGCGTGAAAACGCATCAGCAAAATGGTTGGGTTGTTCTGAGCGTCAGTGATAACGGCTGCGGCATGTCCGAAGAATTCCTGCGCCAATCGCTTTTCCGGCCGTTTCAAACCACTAAGAAAGAAGGCACTGGCATCGGAATGTTTCAGTGTAAAATGATTGTCGAAGCTCATGAGGGAAGAATCGAGGTGGAAAGTGAAGTGGGCAAAGGCTCCTCCTTCCATGTAATGTTGCCGTTGTCAAAACGGAATTGATGAAACCGAAGTTGCTCATTGTTGACGACGACGACGAAATTCGCACCCAGATGAAATGGGCGCTGAACGATGATTATGAAGTGTTGCTCGCGGAAAATCGTGCGAGCGGTTCAGAAAGTTTTCGCGCTCAACGGCCGGCGGTTGTTCTCCTCGATCTTGGCTTGCCGCCGCGAACCGGCGATACAGAAGAAGGCTTCGCGTTATTGGGAGAAATTCTCAGCGTGGACAAAATGACCAAGGTGGTCGTAATCACCGGCCAGAACGATCATGAACATGCGCTCCGCGCGATTAGCAACGGAGCGTACGATTTTCTTCCCAAACCGGTGAACACGGACGAACTGAAAGTCCTTTTGAAGCGCTGCCTGTTTGTCTCCCAACTCGAACGCGAACAAAGCAGCCTGCAACTGGCGATTGGCGACGGAATATTCGAAGGAATGTTGGGCGCCAACCCGAGAACGCAGCAGATGTTTACATCCATTCGCAAGGTCGCCGCGACAGATGCGCCGGTGCTCCTGCTTGGCGAAAGCGGAACGGGCAAAGAAAAAGCCGCGCTGGCGATTCACTGTCGCAGCTCTCGTGCGGGCGGGCCATTTGTCGCAATCAATTGCGCTGCGATTCCCGACACGCTGCTCGAAAGCGAACTGTTCGGACACGAGAAAGGCGCGTTTACAGGCGCACATATGCAGCGCAAAGGCCGCATTGAAACCGCGAACGGAGGAACATTGTTCCTGGACGAAATTGGCGAACTGCCCGCGCAATTGCAGGTAAAGCTGCTTCGGTTTCTTCAGGAACAAAAAATTTCCCGCGTCGGCGGCCGCGATGAATTTCAGATTGATGTGCGAGTCGTTGCCGCAACGAACGCCGATTTGAAGAAGCAGATCAGCGACGGAAAATTTCGCGAGGATTTGTTCTATCGGCTCGCAGTGGTGACAATCAATATGCCCCCACTGCGCGAACGCGGTGACGATGTAAGGCTGCTGGCGCAGGTTTTTCTTGAGCGTTTCGCAAATGAGAACAACAAACGTCTCACCTTTCAGCCGGATGCGCTTCGTTCTTTGAATCGCCACGGCTGGCCGGGCAACATTCGCGAACTGGAGAACCGCGTGAAACGCGCGGTAATCATGGCTGATGGCAAGCGCATCAGCGCGGCCGACCTCGAACTCGACCAACTCGCCAACGCGGAGCAGATGATGACGCTCAAAGAAGCTCGCGAGAATGTGGAGCGCGAAATGATTTTGCAGGTATTGCAGCGGCACTCGGGCAAAATCAGCTCCGCCGCGCAGGAATTGGGCATCAGTCGCCCGACGTTATACGAGTTGATGGAGAAGTTGGGGATCAATCGGGAATAAAACTCTTTCGATTCATGAAAAGCTCGGATCATCATCCGAGCTTTTTTTGTTTGGCGTTGCCGACTTCCGCATCCTCTGTTATCGCTGGTGCGCTATGAAACGGTTCCTCGGGCTTGCCTTATTTCTGATTGCTGTTGTTTTCCTTTTGCATCTCGTTGGATGCAGTTCAACCTATTACGCCGCTTACGAAAAATTTGGAGTCTACAAGCGCGACCTCCTGAAGAAACGCGTCCTCTCCGCGCGCGACGGACAGAAACAGGCACAGGAACAGTTCAAGGACGCGCTCACAAGGTTAAAGGAAATCACGGGATTCAGCGGTGGCGAATTGGAAAAGGCGTACAACTCGCTCAAAGGTGAATACGATGACTGCGCGAGCCAGGCAGAGACCGTGCATAAACGCATTCGTGACGTGGAGTCCGTCGCGTCTGATTTGTTCGCCGAATGGGAAAAAGAAAACGCACAGATTGGCACACCGTCATTGCGCGAGTCGAGCCGGCAGCAACTGAACGATACCCGGCAACGCTATAATGAACTGCATTCCGCTTTGAAAAGCGCGGAGCAAAGCATGTCGCCGGTGTTGAACCAACTTCACGATTACGTCCTTTATCTTAAGCACAATCTGAACGCCCAGGCTATTGCATCGCTTAATACACAGGCAACGAGCATTCAAAACGACATCGCACGATTGATTGATCAGATGAACCGCTCGATTGCGCGTGCCGATGAATTTGTAAAGAACATGCAGTGAACCGGGTTCACAACGGTTGAAAGAAAAAGGCGCGGATAATCTCCGCGCCTTTTTTATTTTCCAAATCGCTCTAGCGCTGAATTCGCGCCGAACCGCCTTTCGCGAACGCGCGTACTTGCTCAACGGTCGCCATCGTTGTGTCGCCGGGAAATGTTGTCAGCAGCGCGCCGTGTGCCCAACCGAGGTTGACTGACTCTTGTGGCGATTCACCAGACAGCAGTCCGTAGAAAAATCCCGCTGCGTAACCATCGCCACCGCCAACGCGGTCCAGCACATCCAGTTCGCACGTCGGCGAAGTGAATGTTTTGCCCTGGATCCACGCGACTGCGCCCCACGTGTGACGATTCGTTGAATGAACTTCCCGCAACGTCGTCGCGACAATTTTTACATTCGGAAATTTCTTTACGCCTTTCTCGATCACCGCAACAAACGCTGAGGGATCGAGTTTGGACTTCGCTTCCACGTCCTGGCCTTCAATGCCGAGGCCCTTCTGCAAGTCTTCTTCGTTGCCGACGAGCACATCTACGTGCTGAACAATCCGGCCTAACACATCGAGCGCTTTTGATTGTCCGCCCCAGATGTCCCAGAGTTTCTGGCGGTAATTGAGATCGAACGAAGTGATCGCACCAGCAGCTTTGGCAGCCTTCATTGCTTCCACGATGAGTTCGCCGGTGGTTTCTGACAAAGCCGCGAATATTCCGCCCGAGTGAAACCAGCGAACACCTGCGCCGAAAATCTCCTTCCAACTAAAATCTCCAGGCTTCAATTGCCCCGCCGCTTCATTGCTCCTGTTATAGAACACCACCGGCGCGCGAACGCCTTGCCCGCGATCGGAATAAACCGTCGCCATATTCGGGCCGCGGACACCGTCGTGTTTGAATTGCCTGTAAAAAGGTTTCACGCCCATCGCGCGAACACGTTCGGCGATGAGATCGCCAATGGGATAATTGACCATCGCTGTCGTTATGCCGCAGTTGAGGCGGAAACAATCAGACAGGTTGGCCGCCACGTTGAACTCGCCGCCGCTGACGTGAATGTCGCAGCGCGTCGCCTTGCGGAACGGAACGATGCCGGGATCAAGCCGATGAACTAATGCGCCGAGCGACAGAAAGTCGAGCGCGCCTTGTTTGGGAATATTCAGACCAGTGCTCATGTTTTCAGATTCTCTTTCAATTAGCCTAAGCCAGATGCGGGCGACATATTTCTGCAAACAGTGCCGTTTGTCTGCAAAAAAAGCAGGACCTGGTGTCATGGATTTGAATTTTTGGCGACAAAAAAGTTGAGCCAAAAATGCATTCCGTCACGCCTTCAGAAAAGTTTTGCGCCGCAAAGAATCTTTGTATTCTGCCAACCATGAAAGCGACACGCGTCAATCGCTCCCTGTTGCCAAAAGCTCTCGTGCTCGGCTGCTTTAGTGTCGGAATATCCTGTGTCCTCGTTGGTGCCGCGTCAGTGAGAGTGCGCGAAGATCGCATCACCATTCCGACTTATCTCGCGGGTGAGCCGGAGCCAAACCCGATGTTTTATTTCGGGCGCAACTCGCAGGGCGCAGAAGGCCGTGTCTATCCATATCCGCTTTACGATTCGCTCACGGATATTAAATCGAACGTAACCTATAAAATCGTCTGGCTGGAAAATGAGTATGTCCGCATTGGCGTGCTGCCGGAAATCGGCGGGCGATTATTCGAGGCGGTGGATAAGGGCAATGGTTACAACTGGGTTTATCGCCAGCACGTCATTAAACCCGCGCTCATCGGTTTGATTGGCGCGTGGATGTCCGGCGGTATTGAGTGGAACATTCCGCATCACCATCGCGCGACGACGTTCCTACCGGTGCAATATCGTGTCCAGGAAAACGCCGACGGCAGCAAAACGGTTTGGGTCGGCGAACTGGAAATTCGTCAGCGCATGCGCTGGGCTGTGGGATACACGCTCTCGCCCGGAAAATCTTATCTCACCGCTAAAGTGCGAATCAGCAATCGCACGCCGCTGCCGAACACGATGCTGTGCTTCGCCAATCTTGCCGTTCATGCGAGCGATCAATATCAAATTATTTTTCCGCCAGGCACACAGTGGGTCACCTATCACGCGAAGAACCAATTTGCGGCGTGGCCAATAGCGAAGGGTCGCTACAGCGGCGCCGATTTCGGTGACGGCACCGACGTGAGTTGGTACACGAACCATATCAACGCCAACTCGATGTTCGCTTGGAACTATGGGGACGATTTCTTCGCCGGCTACGATCACGGCAAGGAAGCCGGCACGGTCAGCGTCGCGGATCACCACGTCGTTCCCGGAAAAAAATTCTGGACCTGGGGCAGCGGCCCGCGCGGAAAGATGTGGGACAAAATCCTCACGGACACCGACGGTCCGTACATCGAACTGATGACCGGCGCGTATTCAGACAATCAGCCCGATTACAGTTGGTTGCAGCCGTTCGAGACAAAGTCCTTCGAGATGAACTGGTATCCGATTCGCGACATCGGCGGCGTGAAGAACGCAAACGTCGATGCGTCGGTCAATTTGGAATTCCCCGCGAACAATGTTGCAAAAGTCGGCTTCTGCACGACAGCGGAATATCCAAAAGCGATTGCGTATTTGAAGCTGGGCGAGGCAATAATTATTGAAGAAAAAATTTCTATTGGACCGGGAAAACCATTTGTGAAGGAAGCTTTCATCATGCCCGGAGTATTGCCGTCTGATTTGCGTGCGTCGCTGGTCGCGGACGGCAAAGAACTGATTACCTATTCGCCGCCGAAATTGAAATCCGATCCGATGCCCAAACCCGTCGAACCTGCCGCGAAGCTTGCGGACATCAAGACCATTGAAGAACTTTATCTCGCCGGCCAACGCATCGAACAGTTCCACGATCCGGGACGCGAACCGGAACCGTATTGGGAGGAAGCATTGCGCCGCGATTCCGGCGAGGCACGTGTCAATACTGCGCTGGGCGTTCGCAAACTCAAGCAGGCGAAGTTCGCCGCGGCCCAGCAACATTTTCTGAAAGCCATTGAACGACTGACGGCGAACTACACCTCACCGAAAGATGGAGAGCCGTTTTATTATCTTGGGTTCGCGCTTAAGGCGCAGGGAAAATTCGACGATGCGTTCGACGCCTTTTACAAAGCAACATGGAGCGAAGCGTGGCGCGCTCCGGCATATTTTGGATTGGCGGAGATCGCGACGCGGCGCGCGGAATTTTCTGACGCGTTGGATTACGTGAATCGTTCGCTTGCCGCCAATGAACTGAACATTCGTGCGCTGAATCTCAAAGCTGCATTGCTGCGCCAAACCAGGCGAGAAAAGGAGGCTGTCGCGACTCTCGCGGCCGCGGAAAGCATTGATCCGCTCGACGTGCGTGTGATGACCGAGCGTTGGCTGCTCAACGGCAAAAAGAAATCCGACCAACTTATCGCGACGTTGCGCGATTATCCGAACACCGGCCTTGAAACTGCGACTGAATACGGCAACGCGGGCCTGTGGCAGGACGGCACGGATATTCTGACGTTGTTGGTTGAGACCGGTCACGGGAACGCCAGCGCTCACGCGCCACAATTCGTTCGCCTCTCTACCGCCGCTGCTGCGGAGCCGATGGCATATTACTATCTCGGACAGTTTGCGGAGCGATCAGGTGAGACCGCGAAGGCCGCGGGCTATCGTCAACTCGCCAAAGATGCATTGCCGGATTATGCGTTTCCGTTCCAGTGGGAAGCGATTCACGTTTTGAGGCGCGCGATTGAATTGAATACTGATGATGCACGCGCGCCGTATTATCTCGGCAATCTGCTTTTTGATTGGCAACCCGACGAGGCAACCGAGCAGTGGAAGCAATCTGCTGATCTCGATCCGACGTTTCCGATCGTTCATCGCAATCTGGCCGTCGCCTATTCGCACGGCGGAACCAGCAGCGACAAAACCAAAGCCATCGCGCAACTTGAAGAAGCGATTCGTGGAAAGCCCAGATATGCGGAACATTTCGCTGAACTGGATGAATTGTACGCTGAAGCCGGAGAATCGCCGGGAAAGCGTCTGGCATTGCTTGAGCAAAACCATGAGGTCGTCATGGGGCGTGATGATTCGTTATCAAGAGAGATTGGCCTGAAAGTTTTCGCTGGAAAATATGACGAGGCGATTCAACTGATGACTGGCCGGAAGTTTTCGGTTTGGGAAGGCGGCACCCTTGACGTCGCGGAACATTGGGCAAATGCACATCTGCTTCGTGGGCGAAAGAAGTCTGCAGCCCGGCAGTTCAGCGATGCGCTCACGGATTTTCAAAAGGCAGAAAATATTCCGGACAATCTCCCGTCGGATCGCGGCACCGGCCGGGGTCGTGACGCAGAGATCTTTTATTGGATCGGCCTTGCGCACGAAGGAATGGGCGACAGCCTGAAAGCGAAGGAGTATTGGCAGCTTTCTGTTTCTGCAACCATCGAGCGATTTGGAAGGCGCGGTGGTGGCGGACTGGTTTCCGAGCGAAGCGTGCAACGATATTATCAATCGCTTTCCCAAAGGAAGCTTGGCCAACCTGCGGAGGCCGAAACTGCCTTGCGCAATCTGCTCGATGCCGCCAACCGCGCAATAGAGCAGGGGACTCAACGTGATGAATCCGGAGAAGGTCCAGGCGACCGGCTGTCGCCGCGAAACCGCCTGACCACGGCTCACTACGTCGCTGGCCTCGCGCTTCTGGGGTGTGGAGAAAAAGAAAAAGCGAAAGGAGAGTTCTCGCTCGCGTTGCAATCCAGCCCCGATCATCTCGGTGCGAAAGCAGCGTTATCAGAGATTCAGTAACAAGCTAAAAGCAAAAACGTCCATATCATTATGAAACACATTTTTAGAGGTTGGTTCTGCGCTGTTCTGTTACTGGTACTGTGTCCGACTGTGATCCAAGCTCAGGTTTCAAATTCGCGGAGCAACACGCCGCCAGCCAATCCGGGCCGAATCCCACCGGATTATCCAGTGCCGTATGGACCGACGACTGTTGCTGCGGTTACTGAAGTGCTGAACCGAATCCACAGTTATCTCGACGCGCACACTCCGGCGCGGGTGGTAAATCGGCGAACTGGCGCGGAGATTACTGACTTCAGCAAGCCGGATACGAACGCAGTTGTTGAACGCGGACATTTTCCGATTATCGCGTATGAATGGGGAGTGACTTATTCCGGAATGTTGCTCGCGTTCGAAAACACTGGTGATGCGCGGTTCAAAGATTATGTGGCGAAGCGAACGCAGTTTATCGTTGAGAGGACGCCTTATTTTCGCCTGCTCGATGAAAACGGTCTGACTGGCGCGGCGAATTCGTTTCGCGGGGTGTTGCATCCCGGCGCTCTGGATGATTCAGGTTCGATGTGCGCGGCGATGATCAAGGCACAGAGGGCTGGACTGGTCGAAGCGCGTCCGTTGATTGACAACTGGGCGGGTTACATTAGCACGAAACAATTTCGGCTCAGCGATGGAACTCTCGCGCGGAAACGTCCGATGATGGATTCACTTTGGTTGGATGATCTTTACATGAGCGTTCCAGCGCTGGCGCAAATGGGCAAGCTCACGGGCGATCAAAAATATTTCGATGATGCTGTAAAGCAAATTACCCAATTCTCACAACGCATGTTCAACAAACAGCTTGGCGTTTATATGCACGGCTGGATTGGCGGAATGGAAGTTCATCCTGAGTTTCATTGGGCGCGAGCGAATGGCTGGGCATTGATGGCGATGACGGAATTGCTTGAAGTGCTGCCGGAAGATCATCCGGGTCGCGCTGCCGTGCTGGAACAGTTTCGTGCGCATGTGCGCGGGTTGGCTTCGTTTCAAGCGCGCAACGGCCTGTGGCATCAACTGCTTGATCGCAATGATTCGTATCTGGAAACATCAGCTTCCGCCATTTACACGTTCTGTATCGTGCGGGGAATCAATCGTGGCTGGATTGATTCGCTTGCTTATGGTCCGATGGCTCAACTGGCCTGGAGTGCTGTCGCGGCCAAGGTCAATGCGCAAGGACAGGTGGAAGACACGTGTGTTGGAACTGGGATGGGTTTTGATCCGGCATTTTATTATTATCGTCCGCGCAGTGTTTTTGCCGCGCACGGTTACGGCCCGGTTCTTCTCGCGGGTGCGGAGATGATCAAGATTGTGAAGAGCGGCAAAGCTGTCATGAACGATGGCGCCCTTCAATTCGGACAACAACCGGCGGACATGAAGTCCGCAAACTGATATTCAGCCGTTAAACCAATTCAGGTCAGCAATTATTTCAATGGTTCGCACATCGAAAGCCGCATTCCTTGATGCGAAAAGAACAAGAAGAAATTTTATGAAAACTCAACGATCCGTCGTCGGCCTGACGGTACTAAATCTCTTCGTTCTGATGTCCGTCGTGTTTTGGGCCAACTCGGCAGATTCCACGGTCAGGATTATGGAGGGCACCGTCGGCTTCCCGAAGACCGTGCTATTTCGGTTAAATGATTCAAAGGGCGCACCAAACGTGAAAATCGCGGCGACCGAGGATGGATCAGGGGCGAGTTTGGGAGGCGAATCAGATCCGACGCACGTTCAGATTATGGCGCGGGGTGCAAAGACTTCATTAACACTCGTCAACAAAGGTGGTCAAATGCACGTAATAAAACCGGAATGGATTGTTCGCGACAACATTTCACGTCTTACCTGAGCGTAACCAAGGAGCAACCCCGAGCCAGCCTTTTCATCCCTATGGAAATTTCGACTGTTCTCGAAACCACCCCCAGAGATCTTGTCTTGCGCATCGGTTATCGCGTCGTAGCAAATGGTTAAATTGATGTAGCAACACGGAGGCAACTCGAAAGACTGCTTTGGCTACTGTTTTTTTTATGAGCGCAATGCTTTGGGCGGGTGTTCGCTGGGATCACATGGGGAACCACAGTGGATTGCTTCCGCTCTCGAAGGAAATGAAGGCGCGGTGGGAAGAAGGCTTTCAACAGATTGAAATTGCCAATACCGACATGCGTCTCATCAAAATCAGACGCGAGTTGCGTCGGCTTTTGAGATCCTGGGCAGGCAAACCGAAGTGGAAAGCAATTCAGGAAACGAACTCGCCGCTGTATCATGAGAAGGCCTGGCATTTGGAAATGAAATTGAGCCGCCTCGTGAGAAAATCGGCGCCCGAATTTGTTCTTTTGGAAGGAATCGAAGACCAGCTTTTCCTTCTCTCACAGGAAAGAATATCGTGGACGAAAACGCGTCTGGTCGGCATCACGCATCATCCTCAAAGCTGGTGGGAGACGCAGCATAAACATCCGGCGATGGTGAGTTCGTTGGACTTGCTGATTGTTCTCGCCTCCGGTGTAAAAGATTTTTGGGCGCAGTTCGTTTATCCAAACAAAATCGTCTTCATTCCGCACGGCGTGGACACAGAGTTTTTTACTCCGCTGAAACCTGGTTGCGAACAACAGTCACAAAATAAAACTCTGCGCGTGGTATTCTGCGGGCAATGGTTAAGGGATTTCAAAACGCTGGTAGCGGTGATCAACCTTGCCAGCCGACAGGCGCTCAATGTCGAATTTGATCTCGTTGTTCCCCAGTGGGCGCGTCCGAACAACGACGGTGATCCGATTGTGGCGCATCGGAAAATACGGTGGCACGAGCGTTTGACCGACGAAGAGCTACGCACCGTTTACCGGCAGGCCGATGTGTTGCTGCTCACACTGATGGATTGCACTGCCAACAACAGTTTGTTGGAAGGAATGGCGTGCGGCTTGCCCGCCATTGTAACGGACGTCGGCGGAGTGCGAGACTACACGAATGAAAGACTCGCCGATTTCGTGAAGCCGGGAGACGCGTCTGGAATCGTTGAGTTGCTGAAACTTCATCTGAGAGATCAAGAACGACAGCTCGCACGAGGGGACGCTGCGTGTGCGCACGTTAGACAAAACTTTACCTGGAAACAATTCGCACAGAAATTAATCAGTGTGCTGCGGGAACTGCCACCGTGAATGCAATCTAGGCCAACACTTCGCGGCACGCGGCTTGAAGCTTTTTCAAATTAGCTTTAGACTTCGCTTCGATGTAGCAGCGAATCAGCGGCTCCGTTCCGCTCGCGCGGAAAGCGACCCATTCACGATTTGGCAAAAGGAATTTATAGCCGTCGGTCGTAATGAATTTTTCGACTTTGAATGCACCGATGCTCTGCAATCCGCTGCCGAGCTTCGCGAGCAAAGCGTCTTTCTTCTCCGGCGCAAAACTAACGTTGATTCGGTCGCTGTGAAATTCTCCCGTCTGCTTCGATAGTTCTTTCAAAATCTGTCCGAGCGATTTCTTTTCCGTCGCGACGAGTTCGGCCATGAGCAGGCACGCGAGAATGCCGTCTTTTTCGGGCACGTGGCCTTTCACACTTAAGCCGCCGGATTCCTCGCCGCCGACGATGATCGGTTCGCTTTCCATCAGCGCGCCGATGTATTTGAAGCCAACCGGCGTCTCGTGAACTTTTACACCAAGCAATTCCGCCACTGCATCCACCTGATGACTCGTCGGAACTGTGCGAACGACCGCGCCAGTCCAGCCGCGATTCTTTTTCAAGTGATACAACGCGAGCGCGAGAATCTGATTTGGCGTTAACCACGTTCCGTCTTTATCAACGATACCGAAACGATCCGCATCGCCGTCGAGGCCGAGTCCGATCTGCGCCTTGCCGCTGCGAACGAATTTGCTGACCTCCGCCATGCCTTCCGCGTTCGGTTCGGGATGATGACCGCCGAAAAGCGGGTTCAGCTCGTTGTGAAACAGCGTGACCTTCGCGCCGCAATCTTCGAGCAACGTATCAAGATAACCGCGGCCAGTTCCGTATTCGAGTTCGACCGCAACCTTGAGCTTTGCTTTCTTGATCGCGGCGAAGTCGAGCAGCTTGCGGAGTTGTTTGAAATAATCGGGCTGCGGATTGATTGTCTTGCACTTGAACGTGCCGATCACTGCCGGATTTTTGAACGACCAATTCTCCGATTGCAGCTTTGTGATGTTCGCTTCGATCTGCTTCGTCACGCCAGGCGTTGCGGGCGCGCCGTTGCTCGTGGAAAATTTCAGACCCTGATACTCCGCCGGATTGTGACTTGCGGTCATGTTAATGCCGCCAATCGCCTTGCGATGACGAATCGTGTGCGAGATCACTGGCGTGGGCACGTCGCGCTCGCACAGCAGCGGGTCAAAGCCATTCGCCGCCAAAACTTCCGCAGCCGCGAGGGAAAATTCACGTCCAAGAAAACGCGTGTCGTGACCAAGAATGATGACTTTGGACTTTGGGCTTTGGACTTTGGACAAATAGTCCGCGATGCCTTGGGTCGCGAGCCGGACGTTATCGAAAGTGAAATCGCGAGCAATGATGTCGCGCCAACCGCTGGTGCCAAATTTAATCGAGGCCATAGTTCTGTTGCTCGTTGAATCGTTAAAACGTTACATCGTTACAACGATGCGCGCTGCCGGACCATTGTAACGATGTAACGATTCAAAGCTGTAACGTTTAACTCTTCCAATCAAACGCCTTTTTCTTCACGGCGTAGATGTAACCGACAAATAAAATCCCGAGGAACGAAACCATCGAGCCGAGAATCATGTTCCGCGTCTCCGGATCGGCGAGCATTGCTTTATAAATCACGGCCCACGGATACATGAATACGACTTCGATATCGAACAGGATGAACAGCATCGCGACCAAATAAAATTTTACGGAGAGTCGCGAGCTGCCGTCGCCAATGGGAATCATGCCGCATTCGTAAGCGGTGTCCTTGATCTTGCTCGTCTTTCCGCGCTTGCCGAGGAGCACTGAGAAAAAAATCATTCCACCGGTCGCCGCGACGGCGAGAACGAACAGCATTAACACGGCAATGTATTGCGGTAACTGTGGCAGTTGCGACTGTTCCATGCCGCGAATCTAAAATGTCGCCGCGCTTTGGCAAGAGGAATTCCGGATTCCACCTGCCGTAGGTAAACCCCTCCTTTTGCATTTCGTCAAACCCGCATTAGTTTGGGAGGAACTTTTGCATGAAACGTTGGGACGCAGTTTTAATTTGTGCGTTCGCTGCAACGGCGTTTTTCGCCGGGGGAATTTGTTTGCCCGCGCATATTCGTGCAGTAGATCAACGCGTGATCGCGCGCGCAGGAAAAGATTCATTCACATTGCCCGCTTGTGGAATCGTTCTCGCGCGACAGGGGAATCTCGACGCCGCGCGAATGATTTTGCAATCGACCCACGAGCAAAATATTTCAGGCGCGGATCAACTTGAAGCAACTATCGCTGACACGGCGAAGAAAAATTTTCAAGGTCCCCAAGGAATTCCGTTCACTGAGTTCGCAGTTCGACGGGAGAATCGCGACAAACTTCTGGGCGTGCTTCAAAACTCTTCAGATCGCGCGACGCAAGAACTGCTCAAGCTGCGAAGCCTTACCAATACCGTGGTTCTTCCACCGTCCTCCTCCGCTTCTGGTCAGGCGATTGACGCGGCGATTTCGATTTGCGGCTCATTGACTGACAATCATCATTTCAGCGCGAGCTTAAGCAACGCAATCCTGAGTGCTGCCTCGCAAGCAAATGGTGGCGGTAATACTCAGCCAATCGAAGATGTTCTGATGGATCTAATGTCGCTCGGCCAGCGGTTCAGTTGGGGTCAACTGGTTGCATTCGTCAGCGAAGTTCCCGACACGGCCACTTTGCATCAACTGGCCGGCGAAGTCCGCATGGCAGACACGCGATTGCCGACGCTCTTTTCCTCCGTGCAACTCTCCGGTAAACCTGCGGCAGTCGCGAATTATGTCGGAGCGTTTTCTCAAACAGGTCTGAATGATTTAAAAGCAGCGCTGCGCTACGGCTCCGGCGCAGTGGACGAACTGACAAAACGCAACCAACATTTGCGCGTCTCGAAATTTCCCGCGTTGCTCGTCGGCTTATGTTTGCAGGCGCCAACTTTTGCGCTGGCGATTAAATGGTTTTGCTACGTGTGCAGCGGCTTTTTATACGCGCTGGCTCTGCATTTCGCGAGGCCGCGTGTCGCGCCGCTGGAGCGCCCGTTGCAAGTGAGCGGATTTCATTATGCGCGCGAATTTTTATTTTCGCTGGGTTTCCTTCTGGTTGTGCTGCTCGTGAGCGAGCCGTTTCTCGCTCAGGAAAGCACGAGGACGGAATTCCGTTTTCAACTGCGTTTGCCCACGGTGGGCGGCGCGGTTCCATTGGCGCCCGGCGGTAACTCGATCCAAACGTTTATGAACTCTGAAGTCTTGCTGACCATGCTTCTGTTCTTCGTGTTGCAGGTGCTGCTTTATGTCGCGTGCGTCGTGAAGCTCGCCGAAATCCGCCGCCAACGCGTCGGTCCGCGCATGAAGCTCAAGCTGCTTGAAAATGAAGAACACCTGTTCGACGCCGGGCTGTATCTCGGATTCTTCGGCACAATCGTGTCGTTGATCCTCGTCTCGATGGGTGTGTTCAAGCAGCCGAGCTTGATGGCAGCGTATTCATCTACGTCGTTCGGCATTCTGTTCGTGTCGTTCTTCAAGATCATGCACTTGCGACCCGCGCGACGCAGATTGCTGCTGGAAGCCGATACCGCGCCAAATGATGAAGCGGCTGCTGTTGCGTCCGCGCAAACCTACGCTGTCACATGAATCGCAGCATATTGATCGTCATTTGCGACTTCCTGCTCGTCAGCCTTCTGGCGTTCTCGAATGTGGACGTCAACAATATTTCGCAGGAAGGAAAGGCGCAGGCGTTTGGGGTGCAGGTCACAAAAACCAATCAGGCAAGCGCCGGAGGTGATCTCACGGCTGTGATGAAACTTGCGCTCGAAGAGGAACAAAAGCAGCGCGAACAGTTACGCGCTGAACTCACACGCACGCAACAGCAGATCGGCGAACGCGAAGCGCGCGTACAGAACCTTCAGCAACAGGTTCAGCAGCGTGAAGAACAGGCGCAGCAATTACAACAGCAGCAAGTGACGCTCGCGCAACAATTCGCCACGGCGCAAACGAACATTCAATCGCTCAACCAGCGGTTGCAACACACATCCACCGAAGCGCTGCTCACGAAAGAACAGCTGGCGGCAATGGAAGTGGAAGCGAAGAAGAGATCGGAAGAAGCTACTGCGTTGCAGCGTCAGCTTGAAGACTTGGCGAGGAGCAATCAGATGGTGTTGAACGACCGTCAACAACTGGCGACACAGCTTCGCGTTGCCGAAGTTGAGCAACGTCATTCCGCGCAGCAAGTCGCATTGATGGCCGAACAGGTGAAGGCCGAGCGCGAAGAAAAGGCAAAGCTGTTTGAAGGCGTTAAGGCGCTGGCGACGAATTCAGTTCAACTCGCGCAGGAAATTCGCGAGAACCGACCGTTGGCGCCAAATACAATTTTCAACGACTTCGTAAGCAATCGCGTCGAAGCGCACATCAACGCGTCGCGTTCCGGATTTTTTGGAAACGAATCCACGAAGCGTCGCGACACCGAAACCGTGCTCGTCACCGACGGCACGAACACTTATGCGCTGTGCCATGTGCAGGATACGCCGCTGACGTTGTGGGATCCCGGCACCGATTGGGAAGGACTCGCCGGCACGCTCACGCACCACACTGCGCAAGTGCCGATTCAATGGCTTGCATTCAGTTCGCACGATCCGCGCATCGTGTGGATGCCCGTAACGGCTGACGATGCCAGGAAGCTTGGCAGCAAAGTTTATCGCACGTCCAGTGATCCCTATAAGTTTCAAGATGCCGTGCTTGTCGGCGGCGATGGGAGCTATTATGGCGAATGTAAATTCCAGATGGACCTGAGCACGCCGGAATATGTGAAGCTCGACAACAACTTCATAAAAGGTTTGTTTGGAAAATTCAATCCGTCGCGCGGCGATCTGGTCTTCAGCAAAACGGGCGAGTTGCTCGGCATCATGGCAAACAACACGTATTGCTTTGTCGCGCGAGACTTCCGGCCGGGCGCAACGATTCGCTTCGGCAGCGACGTCCGCGCCCAACGGACAGGGGAGCTTCTCTCCAGCCTTTACGCGCAGGTTTACCAGATGCCATCGAAACTGCAGTGAGCAAGGAACGCGGCGTTTACGCCGCATCAACGCGATTTGCTCAACACGCCGGGATTGATTGAAACGTGTGTTCAATTCGCACGTTGAAGCGGGCTGAAGTCCGCGCCCCAGCAGACAACGCGCAGCTTGCGTCGCGGTTCTTTCATTTGCACACTCTCACGCAATCATGAGAGTGCTCGGGAAAAGTTTTCGTGTGACCGCCGCCCTGGTGGTCATCGCGTTGCGATTCGGTTCTGATGCGGGCGGAGAAATTCTGCCACCGGGCTTTCGTCCTATGCCGCTCGGAAGCCACGCGTTAGTTGGTGGAAAAGTCGTCGTCAAACCAGGCACGACATTGGACGGTGCAACAATTGTTATTCGCGACGGATTGATTCAAGCTGTCGGCACAAACGCGGTGGTGCCGGACGACGCGCGGGTTTGGGACATGAAAGGCGAAACGATCTACGCCGGTTTCATCGAACCTTACTTCGTTCCTGATTCAACAAATCCGCCGGTTTCGACAAGCGATGCGATGCCGATTTCGCAAAGTGCGTTGACGTCAGGGGGATTTAAGTTTTACGGCGCGCCAGGCGCGAAGCAGGATGAAGGGCGTCCCGGGCCGGGTTACGGATTGTCGCGCATCACGCCGGATTTTCGTGCTGTCAAAAATTATTCGCCAAACGAAAAAACTCTCACTCCGATGCGCGAACTCGGTTTCACGTCCGCGCTCCTCGCGCCAGCAAAAGGAATTATTCGCGGCACAAGTGCGCTGATCCAGCTCGCCGACGACGATCCGAATCGGGTGATCTTGCAGCCGGATGTGTTTCAGCACATCGCTTTTGAAGCGCGCGATGACGACGGCACTTATCCGGGTTCGCTGATGGGAGTGATCGCGGCAATTCGGCAAAGCTTTTTTGATGCTCAACACTATGCGCTCGATCACGTGGACTTTGCGCAGCATCCGCAAAATCGCCGACGGCCTGAATTCAATCCTGCGCTCGAAGCGCTGGCAACGGCGGTCAACGAGAAGACGCGCGTGATCTTCGAGCCGGGCAGCGCGTTGATGGATGATCGTGCTGCGCAAATCTCACGAGAACTTGGATTGGATTTCGCGATCGTTTCGTGCGGACAGGAGTGGCGCCGGGCCGATCTGGTCAGGCAAATCAAGGCGACGTTGATTGTGCCGGTGAATTTTCCGTCGCTGCCGAAGCTGCCGACTGAGGATGATTGGGATCAAATTTCGCTCGATCAATTACGTTCGTGGGATTGGGCGGCAGAAAATCCTTCGTTACTTCGCAAACAAAATCTGGAAATCGCACTGACGACTTACGGGTTGAGCGACAAAAAGGATTTTCGAAAAAATCTGCGGCTGGCGTTGGATCGCGGCTTGTCCGAAGATGACGCGTTGGCGGCGATGACGACCGTTCCCGCAAGACTTTGCGGCGCAGACAAGCAACTCGGCACGATTGAGGCGGGCAAGCTGGCGAATCTGACGATTGTTCACGGCAGTTATTTCGATACGGATTCGAAAGTTCGCGCGGTGTGGGTTGATGGGAAAATTTATTCTGCGCCGGGCGAAGAGCCGAAGTCAGAAAAAGCAGAAACCAAGTCTGACGAAACAAAACCAAAAGAGGAACCGGAAAAAAATGCCAAACCGCCTGAACTGGTGGCCAAAGAAGAAGCGGCGGTAAAGCCGGCCGACACAAATCAGCCACCGAAAATCGCCGAAGAGAAAAAGCCGGAGGCGAAGGGGAAAAAGAAAGAGGAATTGCGAGACGCGCAGAAGCAGCGTATAGCGCGGTCGCCGCTGGAAGACCGTGGCGTGATAGCGAATCCACCGACAATTCTCATTCGGAACGCGACGATCTGGACTTGTGGGCCATTGGGCATCCTGACGAACGCGCAGGTTTTATTTCGCGACGGCAAAGTCGTCGGCCTCGGCGAATTCAAACCCGAAGTGGCGACCAACGCGTTCGTGATTGATGCCGATGGGATGTCGGTGACGCCCGGTATCATTGATTGCCACAGTCACACGGCGATTCTGGGGAACGTGAATGAGACGACGTTGCCTTCGACAGCGATGGTGCGTATCAGCGCCGTGGTGAATTCCGAGACGCCGAACATTCGGCAACAACTCGCGGGCGGCGTGACGCTGGTGAACCTTCTTCACGGTTCGGCGAATCCGGTTGGCGGACAGAATTGTGTGATCAAGTTGCGCGATGGCGATTCGCCGGAAGAACTGGTTTTCAGCAATGCGCCGCCGGGAATCAAATTCGCCCTGGGGGAAAACGTAAAGCAATCGAACTGGGGCGACCGATCCACAACACGCTTTCCGCAAACGCGAATGGGTGTGCGAACGTTTTATGAAAACCGTTTCACTGCGGCACAGGAATATCTGGCGAAGTGGCAGAAGTATCGCGCCAGCGGTGGCGTGCCTCCGCGCCGTGATCTGGAACTGGAGGCGCTCGGTGAAATTCTTCAGGGCAAACGCTGGATTCACTGTCACGGCTATCGTCAGGACGAGATGCTGATGCTCACGCGGCTGATGCAAAAGTTCGGCGTGCAGATCGCCACATTCCAGCACGGCTTGGAGTGCTACAAGATCGCTGATGAATTGGCGGCAGCGAATATTGGCGTCTCGACGTTTTCCGATTGGTGGGCTTACAAGTTCGAAGTTTATGACGCGATTCCATTTAACGGCAGCTTATTGAATGATCGCGGCGTGGTGGTATCGTTCAACTCTGATTCGTCTGAACTGGCGCGACGGTTGTATCTCGAGGCGGCCAAGGCGGTGAAATATGGCGGCACACCCGAAGAGGATGCGCTGAAGTTCGTAACGATCAATCCAGCAAAACAACTACGCGTGGATCGCTTTGTCGGCTCGCTTGAACCGGGCAAGGACGCTGACTTCGCAATCTGGTCGAAGCCACCGCTGGATTCGGGCACCGTTTGCGTGCAAACATGGATTGACGGAAAAAAATATTTTGATCGCGCAATTGAAGCGGAACGAAATGGACGATTGAAAAAGGAGCGCGAAGACTTGATCGCGAAGGCAAAGCGAATTGCAAAGCTGGCTGGTGGCGGCAGCGACGCGAGCAATGATGGTGGAAAATCGTTCTTTAGTGTGTCACTGGAACATCAGTACGACGGAGTTGAGAGGCATTGCCTGGACGAAGGGGGGGAGCAATGAGATTTACGATTTTCCGGTCATTGGTTGTAGGTCTCGCTTTACTCGGTTTTTTCGAAGTTCGGGGGGACACTATTCTTTTCACTGAAGCAATTATTCATACAGCTTCCAACGGCACGATCACGAATGGTGTGGTGCTGGTTGAATCAAACAAGATCACCGGCGTTTTCAGCCTGACCAACGGTGAACCAATCCGCCTGAAACTTCCGGGCGATGCAATTTTCATTCGATTGCATGGGCAGCATCTGTATCCCGGTTTGATTGATTTGGATTCCGCACTCGGGCTCATGGAGATCGAAGCAGTTCGCGCGACGCGTGACAGTGACGAAGTCGGCGAGGGCTTTATGCCGGACGTGGAATCATGGGTGGCGGTAAATCCTGATTCCGAGTTATTGCCCGTCACCCGTGCGAATGGCCTCGCGTATTTCGAGGCAGTGCCGCAGGGCAGGGGGTTTTCTGGCAAGTCCGGTTTGCTCGCGATAGACGGCTGGACCTGGGAACAAATGCTCGTCAAAGGTCCGGCGGCTTTTCATATCTTCTGGCCCGAGTTCGGCCTCGATACGACGCCGAGAGAACGAGTCGCCGACAAATCAAAAGCAAAGTCGCTGGAAGACCAAGATAAGGAACGGCGAAAGAAAATTGGCGAGCTTCAGGATTTGATTGATGAAGCGCGAGCGTATGCGAAAGCGAAAGAGGCTTCAACGAACAAATCATTGCCGGTGCTGGAAAAAAATCCATCATGGGAAGCGATACTGCCGTGCGTTCGGGGTGAAATTCCAGTTGTGATTCACGCGGACGAAGTTCGCCAGATCAAATCCGCGGCGAATTGGGCGGCGACAAATCATCTGCGCGCCGCCATCGCTGGTGGGCGCGATGCGTGGATGTGCGCCGAACTTTTGGCGTCGAATAAGATTCCTGTGATCTACGAGCACGTCTTCACGCAACCAATCCGTGACACAGAACCGTACGACGTCCATTTCGTAGCGCCGGAAAAATTGCGCGCTGCGGGGGTCACGGTTCTGTTCAGCGCACCGACGGATAGTTTCGGCGCGATGAACGCGCGGAATCTTCCTTATTACGCGGCGCAGGCGGTCGCCTTTGGCTTTCCGGAAGACGAAGCGCTAAGGGCGGTCACGCTTTATCCCGCGCAGATTTGTGGCGTCGCGGATCGGATCGGTTCGATTGAAATCGGCAAAAACGCGACTCTGCTTATATGCGACGGAACGATTTTCGACCTTCGTGCGAATGTGAGACGGATGTGGATTAGCGGACACGAGGTCAGTTTAGAAAATCGGCACACGCGGCTTTACGAGAAATATCGGAATCGTCCGAGAATACGGTGATAGGCCGGTAGTTACTGCTTCAGAGTCTTTTTTCGCAATGCTGGAGGCTGTTCCGACTGACTTTGCAGAATGTAAACGCAGGTGAACTGCATTGGTTCGTCCTCGGTAACCAGTGCATTATTCATCCAAGACGAGCAATAGCTGCGACAGAAAGTGGCTAGAGGTTGGCACATTCATTTGCTTGCTCATGGTCAATCAATGTTCATTTGACTTCTTGGCACCAAACCAAAACGCGGTAATTGCTGTAATGGCGTTAGAAGCCAAAAGAAAGTGTTGATTATCACCGCTGCCTGAAACAATGACATAAAGAGCCGCTACCAGAACGAAAAGGGTGACTGCAAATCTTTGGCGGTCTTTCCGTCTTTCCGAACTGTTTGCGTGTCCCATATAATTTATTGTTTATCACCGACGTTTCGCAATCCGCGTGGAACTTTAGGGCGTTGGTTTAAAGGAACAAGCCAGCAAAATCCTTGCCCGTGTCCTGATCCGAAATTTCTTGCCAGTACAGTTTGCCAACACAAAAGGAAAAAGAGTGAGACGATTTCAAATGATCTCACTACCTTTTGGAACCTTGCTTTTGATGAACGGTTCGCTAGATTGCCAATCAGCTTAGACCCAATGCGGTGGACCAATTGCACCCATTTCCCAAAAACTTTAGATCGCGGCGCAAGAGGCGCTTGCTCGGCCTAAAATTCACTGTAAAGGCGATTTTCACTGCCAGTAAGGTGGCCAACGGGATCGCCATTATTATTTTGTTTCTATTTTTTCTTTCAGTGTTCGGGCCTCTTTCGGCTTCAACCTCGGCGATTGCGTGTATCGGTGGCATCGTCGTTTTTTGGGGATTGTGGATCGAGAAAGATGCCGAGAAAATTGAGCATGAAGATATTTCTAAATTTGCAAAATCGCTACGGCTGGCCAAATTAAAATCGGAGTCTGGCTGGTGGATTTTGATGTTTGGAATTGCAATAGAGATTGGTGACGCAGGTTGGACATCGTGGGAAATTTGGGAAGCGAAACAAGTGGCTAACCCATTGAACCAGCCAATCAGCACTATCAAAGCAAACGTTTTTCTCTTGGTAAATGGAACGAATAAATCTCAGGCGACTTTTCTAGGTGAACCGAATAGTTCCCACATTCCACTTATTAAACTTCTGGTGGGAAAATCCGCAGAGATGGAATCCGGTTGGTCTGCAGCGTTAGCGTGCTCTTCGATTGATTACTCAGTCATGTATGCCACCAATTCTGCTTTGCACGCGATGGGCACAGCATGGGCTTTAGATTTCGGCGGAGAGCGGCTGGGTGGTAATATCCTTTCCTTTATTTCTGAGAAATTGCGAGTAAAAGATGCGTTGGACTGGGATATGATAGAGGTAGATATGTCCAATCTGCCGTCTGGATGCGAGATTTGGGGAGGGCATATAAAATTGATTGTAAATTCGACAGTTTTGACATTCAAAATTGCGCCACAAACAGCCAGGATGGGCGATCTAATGAATTTGGCAGCCTCTCCAAGAAACGGAGCTTTGCATAAACCCGTTACAAACTTCGTAACCGTAGTCTGCTTCTGAATGGAAATGTTACCTTGATCGGAAAACGTCGGTCGAGTGACGCAAAACGCTTATTTCTCATTGTTGTCGTGGTGTTTGAAGTGGTGGTAGGTGATGGATTCGAACCATCGAAGGCGTAAGCCAGCAGATTTACAGTCTGCCCCCGTTGGCCACTTGGGTAACCTACCGACCGCGTGGGCCGCAAATTAAGCCAGAGCACCTTGCGTCACTCAAGTTCAAAGTTCAAATTTTGAAGCTTCATCTGCGCACGCCTCCCGGATAAACTCAATTTACTGATGAAAATCAAACCAGCATTGTTAGCTTTGGCCGCGTTACTCGTCTTCACCGAAAACATCTTTTCTCAAGACACGAATTTTTGGATCTTCCTGTGTTTCGGCCAATCGAACATGGAAGGTTTTCCGGGAATTGAAGAACAGGACAAGACGAATGTGGATAATCGCTTTCAGGTTCTGGCAGCGGTTGATTTCCCGAAGCTGGATCGTAAAAAGGGCAATTGGTACACCGCGATTCCTCCGCTGTGCCGGCCTTCGACGGGTCTTTGTCCCGCCGATTATTTTGGTCGAACACTGGTCGCGAATCTTCCGAAGGACATTCGTGTCGGCGTGGTGAATGTTTCAGTCGCAGGATGTAAAATCGAGTTGTTCGAGAAGGATACTTTTCAGAGTTACGCGACAAGCACAAATACGCCGTCGTGGATGAAAAATATCATCAAGGGTTACGACGGAAATCCTTACGCGCACCTTGTCGAGATGGGGAAACTCGCGCAGAAAGATGGTGTCATCAAAGGAATCCTGTTGCACCAGGGAGAATCGAACAGCGGCAACAAGGAATGGCCGAACAAGGTCAAAGGTATTTATGAAAATCTGATCAAGGATTTGAATCTCAAGGCGGAAGAGACACCGCTGCTCGCGGGTGAACTTGTGCCGGCCGATCAACACGGCGCTTGCGCCGCAATGAATGCAATCATTGATGACCTGCCGAAAACAATTCCGAACTCGTATGCAATCTCTTCGACCAACTGTGCGGGCCGACCTGATCACCTGCACTTCAAACCGGAAGGGTATCGAGAATTGGGAAACAGGTACGGAGAGAGAATGCTTTCAATCCTCGGACACAAATGAATTGATTGCTTTGCATCGTCGGGAGCTTGCGCTCTCAAGTAATTCGGATCAACATCGCGCTATGAAATCACTCTTCCTTGCATGCATTTGCGCGATCGCTTTGCTGTCGGGTCACGCCGCCGATACACCACAAACATTGGCATTGGGCAGTACCGCGCCGGATTTCAATTTGCCCGGCGTGGATGGACGCGATTGGGCGCTCAAGAATTTCGCTGATGCGAAAATTCTCGCCATTGTTTTCACCTGCACCCATTGCCCGACAGCCCAGTATTACGAAGAGCGCATCAAGAAAATCGTCACCGATTACAAAAGCAAAGGCGTCGCGGTCGTTGGCATCATGCCGAATGATCCCAAATCGGTGCGGCTCGATGAACTCGGCTGGACTGATCTGAGCGATTCATTCGACGAAATGAAAATTCGCGCGAAGGACCGCGCCTATAATTTTCCCTACCTCTACGACGGCGACACGGAAGCTGTTTCCAAAGCATACGGTCCGGTCGCCACTCCACACGTCTTTGTTTTCGATGCTGCACGCAAGCTGCGTTACCAGGGAGCGATTGATGACAACGAACGAATCGAAAAAGTGACGAAGTATTATTTGCGTGACGCGCTCGACACTCTCCTCGACGGAAAAGAACCATCCGTCAGACAAACCAAGGTCGTCGGTTGTTCGATCAAATGGGCTGGCAAGGAATCGGTCGTGCAAAGTTTCATGAATCGCCTGGCTGCCGAACCGGTTGCAGTCGCGTCCGCCGATGCCGAAGTGCTCCGCACGCTGCGCGCCGGTGGCACGAACAAATTTCGGCTGGTGAATTTTTGGGCGACGTGGTGCGCGCCATGCGTCGCGGAGTTTGATGAGTTCGTGACGATCAATCGCATGTACCGTCACCGCGATTTTGAAATGGTTTTGGTTTCGATGAACCAGCCGGACGAAGAAAAATCAGTTTTGGAATTTCTAAAGAAACATCAGGCGTCGAACAAGAATTTCCTCTTTGCTTCCGCTGATCGTGAATCGCTGATCAACGCGTTCAACCCCAAATGGCCCGGGCCGGTTCCTTACACCGTGCTTATCAGTCCGGAAGGGAAAATTGTTTACGAAGAACTCGGTAGCATTGATCCGCTCGCCGTCAAACGCGCCATTGTAAAAGCGCTGAACGAACGCAAGCCCTGGCCGGTGAAATGAATCAACCCCTACCGCTACTCAGCCGTCCAATTATCCGCGAGCAATCCTGCCAGTTTTTCCAACTGTTCCCTTGATGGATAGTTCGGGTCGGCTGCCAGTGTTTTTGCCTTGGCGACTTGCTCGGCGCGCACATCCGCCGTGTTATCCAGCGCTGCTTTCAGACGGTCACTTTCTCCGAAATCAGCTGCCGTTGCATTGTTTGCAACCTTGCCTGCCGCTGTGGTTCCTGTTGTCGAAAGCGATCTGTTGATTCGTTCAATTTGCATAGTTCGTTATCTTCTGCCTCATTTATCGGCAGCCGTTGTCCCGAACTTAAGCATATTTTGAAAAATTCTTTGGCTGACCGCTCGGTGCCGCTGGATCCAGCGAACATCTTCAAAACTATGAAAACTTTTTTTATCAAACTCGATCTTGAAGAAGTTGAAGTCGTGTCGGATCGGAGGTATCTACTTGTTTTCTGGATCTTAGTTTGCCGCAAGATAACCACGAGCGCATCGAGAATTCCGCCTTTTTCATTTCGCCTTTTTCCCTTTTAATTGTCCCGCAATGATTACGCGTTATTCGCGCCCCGAGATGCGGGCCATCTGGACCGACGAAAATAAACTCAAGATCTGGTTGCAGATCGAACTCCTCGCCAGCGAAGCGCTCGTGAAGGAAGGCGTCGTGCCCGCGAAGGATTTCAAGAAGATCAAAGCCGGGTGCGATAAATGGTTCGCCGATCTGCCCGGCCTCGTCGCGCGCCAGAAGGAACTGGAGAAGACACTTAATCACGATGTCATCGGCTTCACCACCGCCGTCGCCGAAGCCATCAACGACAACGCCAGCCGCTGGTTTCATTTCGGCCTCACGAGTAGCGACGTGGGCGACACCTGCTACGGACTGCAAATGACGCAGAGTGCGGATATACTCATCGCCGACGTGAAGGCGGTGCTGCCCGTCATTGCCCGCCGCGCGAAGGAACACAAGTTCACGCCGTGCATGGGCCGCAGCCACGGCATCCACGGCGAGCCAACCACGTTTGGTTTGAAGATGGCATTGATGCACGATGAATTTAGTCGTGCGCTGGAACGCCTCGAACGGGTTCGGGAGGTCGTTGCCGTTGGAAAATTAAGCGGTGCCGTTGGTACGAGCGCGCATCTCTCGCCGCGCGTCGAAGCCTACGTCTGCAAAAAGCTCGGCCTGCGTCCCGCGCCCATTGCCACGCAAGTCGTGCAGCGCGACATCCACGCCGAGTTTCAACTCGCGATGGCCCTCATCGGGGCGAGCATCGAGCGTTGGGCCGTCGAGTTTCGTCATTTACAACGCACCGAAGTGCTCGAAGCTGAAGAGCCGTTCACCGCCGGACAAAAAGGTTCGAGCGCCATGCCGCACAAGCGAAACCCCATCACGTGGGAACGCCTCACCGGCCTTGCGCGCGTGTTGCGCGGCAACGCGATGGCCTCGCTGGAAAACGTCGCCCTCTGGCACGAGCGCGACATCAGCCACAGCAGCGTCGAGCGCATCATCTTTCCGGACAGTTGCACGCTGCTCGATTACATGTTCGGCCTGCTCACGCGCCTGATGGACGGCCTCGTCGTCTATCCGGCGAACATGAAGAAGAACCTCGGTATTTCGCTCGGCATGTGGAACAGCCAGACTGTCCTGCTTGCGCTCATCAAGAAAGGACTCACCCGCGAAGCCGCCTACAAACTCTGCCAGGACGCCGCGATGAAAACCTGGGAAGTCAAACACGCCGGCCGCGACGACGCGGATTTTGTGGAAGTCCTCAAAGCCACGCCCGGAGTGGCGAAGCATTTCAAGAAAGGTGAGCTGGAGGCGCTGTGCTCACTGGATTTCCATTTCAAGGAAGTGAACAACAGGTTTAAGAAATTGGGGTTGTAGCTAATTTTGTTAAATTCGATTCAAGCGAAATCGTGAGCCGTCGGGCTTTATCCGCGACGTTGCGTTTACTTGTTTTCGGAAAGAAAAAGGTCGAGCACTCGCCCGACGTTCTGCGAATTGAGCACCAATGCGCCGTGGCCAAGGTCCGGGTCTTCGATGCTGAGTTCGACGGTTGCGCCTTGGGCCTTGAGCCATTCTGCGGTGCGGCGCATCGCGGCGATGCCATCGCGTTCGGAGTCTTTGGCGCCGGCGGCAGTGACCCAGCGTGTACCGCGAAGGGGATGGTCGCCATATGCGCCGTTGGTGATGGCGCGCGTCGGCGGATAATCGAGGGCTACGCCGCCGGAACTGGCAACGTTTAGCGTAAAATATTTTTTACCACGTCCAGCATCGAGCGCCGCAACCGCGAAAGAGTTGGCTGAGCCGCGACTGAATCCGTGGAGCATCACCGTGCCAGGCGTGACGCCGAGTTTTTGTAGAGCGCGGTCAATCTCGCGATGGATTTGTTCCGGACGATAATAGCGGTCGCCTTCACCCAGCCACCATTGCAGGCAAACCAGGCCAACTTCGCGGCCTTTGAGATGCGGAAGCCAAAGCGCAAGGTCATCGGTTGCAAATCCGTGCGTGCCGTGAAGAGAAACGATCCAGTGTTTCGGCGCGTTCGTGCCAATGGCGGGTTTCCAGACGACGAGGAAACTTTCGCGATCGGATGTGGGCACGATTTGAGGCTTCGGCTCGGCGGTGGT
>JADMIO011356700.1_pt1 | contig 41935 bp, 36 predicted proteins | sample 8958161 | NCBI WGS metagenome assembly JADMIO01 (sample SAMN16585339, study PRJNA669376) | soil metagenome | isolation source: Crop rotation soil | place: USA: Cullars Rotation, Alabama | collected 2011 | reverse complement strand
GCGACTTCAAGTCACGTGAATTCCAAGCTTCGGATCCCACTGTGCTGGAAAGGATAGCGGACTCTCGGGGAACGCTGTATCACCGATTTCGACCCGGACCCGGCTTTCGGGAATGCCCAGGGCGTCAGCAGCAACCTGGGTCAGCACCGTGTACGTGCCGGTGCCGAACTCGTGCGTCGCCGCTCGGATGAGGATGTTGCCGTCGGCTTCGAGACGGGCCGACGCCGACGCCGGCTGCTGCTTGCTCCCGCGTGTGGCGGTGGCCATGCCGAGGCCGACGAGCGTGTTGCCGTCCCGCATCGATCGAGGCGCTGGACGTCGTCGCGACCACCCGAACCGCTCGGCCGCTCTCGTGTAGCACTCCCGAAGCGACTTGCTCGAGAAGGGCCGGCCAGACTCCGGATCGCGCTCCGCATAGTTTCGCAGCCGGAGTTCGACAGGGTCGATGTGCAGCTGCCAGGCGAACTCGTCGAGCGCGGATTCGAGGCCGAATGTGCCCGAGGATTCGCCAGGCCCGCGATTGAAGGTGGGCGTCCCGAGATTCAGCCGGACGAGCCGCTGACTCGTCTCGAGGTTGGGAAGGGCATACAGCATTCGTGTCTGAAGGGTAGAGGACTCTACCCAGTCCTCGAAGGTTGACGTACTCGACGTTACGTCCTGCCTGATGGCCGTGATCGCACCATCGTGGCGCCCCGCAACGACCAGACGTTGCACGGTGTACGGCCGCGCGCCGACAGGACCAAACATCTGACGGCGTGTGAGGACGAGCTTTACCGGCCGCGACACCTGCCTGGCCGCCATCGCGGTCAACACCACGTGCGACCACGCCGATCCTTTCGATCCGAACGCGCCTCCGACGAACGGTGCGATGACGTGGACGTCTTCGTCGGCAATACCCAACGTCTTGGCGACGAACCGCTTGACGCCATACACGTACTGCGTGGAGTCGTGCAGCGTCAGGCGCCCGTCGCGCCACTCCGCAATCGTCGCGTGCGGCTCCATCGCGTTGTGCGTTTCGATGGGTGTGGTGTAGGTCTGATCGACGATGACCTGCGCTTCACGGATGGCGGTGTCCGGATCGCCACGCCGGGTGAACGGCTGAAACTGGCCGAGGATCTTCTCCGTGTAGGGCTGCGCATGCGGCAGCTCCTGCGCCATGTCGATGACAGGCGGCTCGGGGCGATATGTCACGCGGAGCAGCGCCGCGGCGTGAGTCGCCTGCTCGAAGGTCTCTGCGACGACGACGGCGATGGGCTCGCCGTTGTACCGAACCGCACGGTCCTGCAGAAGTGACAACACGCGTCCCGCCGGCGGCTTCACCGCTGCACGCCCATCGTTCGGCAACCGCGGAGCATTGTCGGCCGTGAGCACAGCGATCACGCCCCCCTGTGCGGTCGCAGCCGAGGAATCGATCGCGGTGATCGTGCCTCGTGCAATCGTGCTCTGGACGATCACGCCGTACGCGAGCCGATCGGGCGCCCACTCGGCGGCGTAGCGCGCTGCGCCCGTGACCTTCGCGCGCCCGTCTACCCGGTCGATGGCGTCGCCGATCATGCCAGGGCCTCCACCTGCGCCAGCGCCCGCACCAGCGTCCGTATCGCGAGCTCGATCTTGAAGCCGTTGTGTTCGTGTGGCACGGCGCCCGACAACGCAGCCTCCGCGGCGGTCCGATACGACTCGGCGCTGGCCGGGCGACCGATCAACGCGCGTTCGGCGCTGCGCGCGCGCCATGGTTTCGTTGCGATGCCTCCAAGCGCGATGCGGGCGTCGCGGACCTGCCCTGCCACGATGTCTGCCGCGACGGCGGCGGACGCGAGCGCGAATGCGTAGGACGCACGGTCGCGCACCTTCACATAGACGGATCGTGCGCCAAACGGCAGCGCCGGCAGATCGACCGCCGTAATCATCTCGCCCGGCTCCATCACGCTCTCGCGCTCGGGATGCTCTCCGGGTTCCAGATGGAAATCCGTGAACGGCACTGCGCGCTCGCCCCGCGGCCCGCTCAGGCGGACGACGGCGTCCACGGCAGCCAGCGCCACACAGAGGTCCGAGGGATGAGTGGCGATGCAGTGCGCGCTGGTGCCGAGCACCGCATGGATGCGGTTGTACCCGTCGATCGCGGAACAGCCGGACCCGGGCTCACGCTTGTTGCACGCCATCGCTGTGTCGCGGAAGTAGTAGCAGCGCGTTCGCTGAAGCAGATTCCCACCGGTGGTGGCCATGTTCCGGAGCTGTGGGGAGGCCCCTGCGAGCAGCGCCTGCGAGACGAGCGGAAACCGTGCGCGGATCAGCTCGTGATGCGCCATGTCGCTGTTGCGCACGAGGGCTCCGACGCGAATGGCGCCATCCGGGAGCTCGTGAATCTCCGCGAGCCGCAACGCGTTGATGTCAACGACCGTCGCCGGGCGCTCGACTTCGAGCTTCATGAGATCGACGAGCGACGTGCCGCCTGCAAGCAGACGCGCCCCCGATTCGACCGCGCGTCGTGCGTCGTCTTCATCGCTCGCCCGCAGGTAGTGGAACGGCACCATGATCAGCTCCGCGTCTTGCGCACCGACTGAATCGCGGCGACGATGCCCGGATAAGCGCCGCATCGGCAGATGTTCCCGCTCATGCACTCGCGGACGTCGTCGTCGCTCGGGCCGCAGGGCTCCTCGAGCAACGCAACGCCGGACATGATCTGACCAGCGGTGCAGTAGCCGCACTGAAAGCCGTCCTCCTTGATGAACGCCTCCTGCAGCGGGTGCAATCGATCGCCGTCCGAGAGACCTTCGATGGTGGTGATCGATCTGCCGTGCGCCGACATCGCAAGCGTGAGGCACGACAGCACTCGCCTGCCATCCATGTGCACCGTGCACGCGCCGCATTGACCGAGGTCGCAGCCCTTCTTGGTGCCGGTCAGCCGCAGCGACTCGCGCAGCGCGTCGAGCAGCGTCGTGCGCGGGTCGAGCCGGAGCCTGGCGGACTTTCCGTTGACCGTCAGTTCGACATCGACGGTGTCGTGAGGCGCAGGCGCTGCAGGTGAGGCATGAGCGGCAGACGCCGTCGACGTGACCGTCGCCGAGATCGAAGCGGCCAGTAACGCCGCGATGAATTCGCGTCGGGTGAGGGCGGACGGCGCGGCCGCTCCTTCAGAGACGACGTGGCGTCCAGCTTTCGACCACACGATCCTGCCGCGCGACACGACGAACACGGCGGCGGCGCCGTTGACGCCGTACGACCGGCTGGCGGCCTCATCGAGCGGTGCCAGCACCGGAATCGATTCGCCGCGGAATGTGACGCGTTGCAGAACGGGTTGTGTGCCGCGGCTCGATGCCGGCAGGAGCATCAGAATCACCGGCGTGCCCTGAAGCCCGCCGAGCGTGTGATGGTGGCCTTCAGCGTCGGTGAACGCGAAATCTGGCGCCGGATCGCCGGGTCCTTTCGATGTCATTCTTCACCGCGATGGATAGGCGCGAGTCAGGGCCCACTCCAACTCGTCCAGAGTGGGCTCCACGAGCAGCTCGCCGCCGACGTAGATCGTGGGATGACTGGCTGACCCGCCCGTCAACCAGCGCAGCTGATCTCGCGCCGCGGGGGTCTTGTCGAGATCCACGTAGTCGTACGGCACGCCGACCCGCTGTAGATAGCGACGCACCATCTGCGTCGCAGCGCACCACTGCGTGCCGTACACGACGATCGGTACTGCCGGCGGAGCCATACTGCGCCCGTATGGCGATCGGCTGCCGAGCGCCATCACGCGTGTGCTCCCATCGGCTCGGGGGCACCGCCGCTCACCGAGTCGAGCGCCGCATACAGGTCGCCGAGGTCCGGAACGTGATGCAGATAGGGCGAGACATAGCCGTATCGAATGATGCCGCGCTCGTCCAGCACGTACAACGCGCGTTCCGAGTACCCGTCGCGCTCCCGAAAGACGCCGTACTGTCTGGCAACGTCGCCCTTCGGATTGAAGTCGGCGAGCAGCGGGAAGGGGATGCGTCTGACGGATGCCCAGGCGCCGTGGCTGTAGAGGCTGTCAACTGAAATGCCGACCACCACGGCCTTGCGGCGCTCGAACTGATCGTGTTCCTGAGCGAACAGGTCGAGTTGCTGCGAGCAGCCAGGGCTCCAGTCCAGAGGATAGAAGGCCAGCACGATCGGCCGGCCGCGGTGTTCGGACAGCTGAAACAGGTGCCCTGACGCATCTGGGAGCGCGAACTCCGGAGCCGTGGTGCCCGGCGGCAGCGGCGTGTGCTCTGCCGGTGCCTCCATCTTCGGCGCCTGCCGGTACAGTTGCGCGACATCGCCGGTCGACGTCGCGCGATGGCCGTCTGGTGGCTTGGCGGCGTGAGCCTGCCGCAATACTTCGTGCATCATGCCGTGCAGCACAGACAGCGCGTCCTTCTCCGGCGAATCCGAGACACGACCCATCAATCCGCCGAATCGCTGTTCGAGTTCGTGCAGGCGTCTCGGATACGCGTTGGTGGCCTGGGGCTGCGATCGTTCGGTGTCCATGCCCTGCTCCCTCAGTCGCGCTCAGTAGCGCTCGCACGCGCCCACCACGCCGGCTCGGCGTCGGCCCGGAACTCCAGCTGGTTTTGAATCTCGGGTGTGAGATCGCCGAGCGTGTCCGACACGGGACGCGCAAGATTGAAAGGATTACCAATCGCCGGCAGCCGATCGCCCGCCTCACGGCTTCGGTGGCGACGCGCGGCGCTTTGCCACCGTCGACCCCTCCAGGGAGGGATGCCGCGAGAACCATTCCGGCGATCGTGCGTGTGTGGCCGCGTACTCATGATCCTCGACGTCCTCACCCGTTCGCTCGTCGGCGCATCGCGTGGCTGCGACCCGATGACTACTCGACGCGCTCGCACCACGCGTGCCACTCGCGGCACATCACTTGCTCGCGATGAGGTCATCGGCGTTCTCAACGGAAGGGAAGGACCCAACCTATGTCCCGGATTACTTCTTTGCTGTCATGTGTTGCCCTGTTGTGCCTCGCCACCGTGCAAGGTGTCGAGGCCAATCCGATCGTCATCAGCGGTGGCACCATATGGGCGACCGGGCTGGCCGACACGGGTCCGGCGGGATTCACGGGTTTTCCAGGGTTTTCGTTCGTGGGCGGTGTGACGCCTCTTGAAGGGCGAGTCGATCCGTTCCTCGATTGCGATCCGTGCCAGCCGAATTCCTCGATCAGCGTTGGCGCGAATCTAAGCGGCGCGGCCCTGCCAGGAAACGTGTGGTTCGACGGCAAGATGTACGACGTCGGGTCGAAGTCCTCGTCAGCCTTGCTCGCGCTGGATTTCCTCGGCACAGCCATCGCACCTGAGCTGACCGGCTTTCCGACGCTCGTCACTGTGCCGTTTACGATGACGGGCAGCCTCTTCGTGGAGAACGCCACACATCTGATCTCCGGCAAAGGCAACGTGTCGATGGTGTTCCGCAATCAGTCGATCGACGAGAACTCCCGCGCGTGGTTCGTGGATCAGGTCCGGTACGACTTCACGCCGTCCTCCGCACCCGTGCCAGAGCCGGCGACACTGGGCACGGTCGCATTCGGGCTTGCGGCATTCGCCCGCGCCGCACACAAGAAGCGCCAGCGGCGACACTGAGCGGCTCCTCAGCTCAGCGGCGTTTGTTGCCCTGCCTCTTGAGTGATTCCTCGAGCGCCTTCGCGCTCTGAAGGTGGGCGTACACGGTTGGGTAAAGAGACGCCGCGAACTGATTGACCCGCATCGTCGTCTTGTTGTCGCTCTTGTCGGGGAGGATCGCGACGCCGCCTGCCGGGATCCTCGTCTTGCCCTTCATTTCCACTTTCCACTGATCCAGCCCCTTCTTGTCGACTCGCGATTCGAGCTGATCGAGCAGGTCCTGGTGCCCGTCCACCATGGCCTTCGCGTACTCGCGATCGAAGTCCGATCCGGACTGCTTCGCAATTTTGTCGCGCAGATCCGCCTGTCTGCTGTCGAGCTGTCTGGCTGGTTCGAGCCGGAGATCTTTCTCCACCGTATCGAGTCTCGCCGCCGCCGACGTATGGTCATCGACCATCATCTGGCCGAACGTACGCACCTCAGCCGCCGTACCGCGACTCAGCGCCAGCTTTCCAAGCTGAATCTCGACCTCGTTGACGCTCGCGACGTGAGAGATGAAGTCTTTGGCGTCCTGGGTCGGGAGGTCGGTGGTCCCGCTCGTCGCCACACTGCTCGGCTCCGGGCGCGAGGCGGCCTGCGGACGCTCCCGCCGCTTTTCATTGGAGCATCCAGTGGCGAGTGCCGCCACCATCACCACCGTTACGACGAGATTCATCCTCTGCATCACATCCTCCTGCGACGACGGGACCACCACTGTCTGGTCCGGGTGCAAAGCGCGCGACGTCGAGCGGTCGCGCGGTGACACCGTCACTGGCACCGCCTTTGATGGCGGGGCATCTGGACCGTTTGTCGTTGGCAGGTTCTACAGAGCGAGCCGGCTGCCATCGCGTTGCAGGTCGACCGCTCATTCTTTCGGTGGGCGTGGGAGGAGAGAACGTGGCCAAAGCGGATCGAGCAGGAGCCGGGACGAAGGATGCCGAAGGGGAGGTGCTGGCCAAGATCGCAGAGGATGTGGGACGACTGGTCGGGACGACGGAGCGCAAGGCGAGTGAGTGGATGCGCGAGCGCAAGAATCTCGTGAATCGCCTGACTCGCGTTCGAGACGGAGCGGCCTGGTTGCTTGCCGAACTCGAAAACAAGGGCGCGTCCGCGGTCGACGCGGTCGGCAGCGCAATCCGGCGCCCCCAGTCTGCGCCGAAGGGCAAGACAAAGGCAGGCGCACGCCACAAACCTGTTGACGCCGAAACCCGCGCGCAACGGCTCGTCGTCGAAAAACAGCGGTCGAAACAGGCGGCCCACACCAAGGCGAGCCCGTCTGTCCGCAAGAAGGTTGCGCGATCGACCAAGATGCCGGCACGCCGAGGCTGACGAACCATCCGCACCAGGCTGTAAGCGGCGAGGCCCGTCTCCTGACTCAGGGTCGAACCGCGCGAAGGACTGGCCTACTATCGTGTCGTGAAAACAGGCCTCCTCCTGACGTGCGTTGCAGCTGTCACGCTCGTCGCGTGCTCCGGCGGGCAGATCGACACCATCCGCGTCGATTCGCCGGATGGTCGTGTCCGCGTCACGGCGGCGATTGCCGGCGGGCAGGTCTCATACGCAATCGACCGCGGCGGCGTCGCCGCGATCACACCATCGCCGCTCGAGATCCGAATCAAAGGGCAGGGGGAACTCGCCACAGGGGCGACTGTCGTCAACGTCTCGGACGAAGCTGCCGACGAGTCTTCCGCACTGCCGTGGGGCAAGGTCGCGCGCGTCCGCAATCACTATCGCGGCACCACCATCCACTTCCGAAGTCGCTCCGGCACGATATGGGATCTCGAAGTGCGAGCGTTCGACGACGGTGTGGCGCTGCGGTACGGAGTGCCGCAACAGCCAGGGCTTGGCGACTTCGTGATTGAAGACGAGGCGATCGAGTTCCGCCTCGCCGGCAATCCCAGTCTGACGTTCGGTACGCTCGAGAACTACACGACCTCACACGAGCCTGTGTACGACCGAACGCAGTTGGCGCGTGTTCCGGCGAAAAAGCTAATCGAGATGCCTGCACTGGCTGTGTGGCCCGATGGCCGTGCCGCAGCGATCACCGAGGCGCGCATCCGGCATTTTGCCGGCCTGTACCTCGAGCGACCGGATGCCTCGGCACCGTTCCTCCGTGGACGCCTGTCTCCGCTGCCCGGACGGCCGGGCGCATTGGTCGCGGCGCGTGCCCCGCAGTGGAGCCCGTGGCGAGTCGTGCTGCTTGGAGATAAAGCGGGACGGCTGCTCGAAAGCACCACGCTCCTGTCGTTGAACGATCCGGCGGACGGAGATTTCAGCTGGGTGCGGCCCGGCAAGACGACCTTCCACTGGTGGAACGGCGTCGTCGAGAGCGGCACGGTGTCGACGCCCGACGTGAATTTTGCGATTCACAGGAGGTACATCGACTTCTGCGCCGCGCACGGGATCGCCTATCACACGGTGATCGGCATCGCTGGAAACCGGCCGTGGTACGTGCAGAGCGGCGAGCCCGGATACGATCCGCGTCCTGACACCGACATCCTGACGCCGCGTCCCGATCTGGGCCTGCCGCGGATCCTCGAGTACGCGCGCGACAGGAACGTCGGAATCCGTTTCTGGGTCTACTGGAAGCCGCTGAAATCGCATCTCGAAGACGCGTTCGCGCGTTACGAGCAGTGGGGCATCAAGGGGCTGATGGTCGACTTCCTGGATCGCGACGATCAGGACATGGTCGAGTGGCAGGAGCGTGTGCTGCAGGTCGCGGCGCAGCACCATCTGGTCGTGCAGTTCCATGGCTCCTACAAACCGAGCGGCGAGCAGCGCACGTTTCCCAATCTGTTCAATCGCGAAGGCGTGCTGAATCTGGAGTACCTGAAGTGGGACGATCGCTGCACGCCGCAGCACGACGTGGACGTCGCCTACACGCGGGCGATCGCGGGTCCGGTGGACTATCACCTTGGCGGCTTTCGCGCGGCGCCACGGGATCGCTTTACGCCGCGCGAGGTGCGGCCAGAGATCCTGGGTACGCGTGCGCACCAGCTCGGGTTGTATCTCGTGTACGAGAATCCAATGCCGATGGTCGCCGACTATCCCGAGGCGTACGACCGGCAGCCGGGATTCGACTTCCTCGAGGGCGTACCGACGACATGGGACGACACGCGGTTCGTCGCCGGCGAAGCAGGCGACTTCATCGTCATTGCGCGGCGCAGTGGCAAACGCTGGTATCTCGGCGGCATCAACAACTGGACCAGCCGCGACGTGGAGCTGCCGTTGGCATTCCTCGGGCCGGGAGAGTACGAGGCGGACGTCCGTACGGACGATCGGGCCGATGGATCGGATCCCAACGAGCTACGACAGCGTTCCCGGACCGTTCGTGCTGGTGAGTCACTGAGCGTGTCGCTGGCATCGGGGGGCGGGGTCGTTGCCGAGTTCCGGCCCAAGTGAGGACAATCGCGCGGACCGGCTGAGTCACTAGGACCGGCACTCGCGTTGCTCTCGTGTCGGACATGGCAAGCAACAAAACGAACCAGGAGCGCAGTCGAAAACAGGGCAGCAGCTCGTCACATCAGGACGTCAAGCAGCCGAGCAGAGCGCCTCGCCAGGACGAACAGAACGAGGACCAATCCGACGCTCAGGCCGGTCCCGAAACCGTAGACGACGAGACGACCCAGGTGGGCGGCAATCGCGGACGCGTCTGAGTCGTCGGACACGCTCGCGGAGCGCGATGCCGATGACACCGATCATGGCCAACGCGAGTGTCGAAGGCTCAGGGATGGGCGTCGGCGTCAACGTCGCTGCACCTCTGAACACGGCGCTGCCGTCCTGCGCGTACACGAGTTGCACGTTGATCGGGGCTGTCGATGCGTGACCGATGGTCAGGAAGAAATCATTCGTGTCGTGGATCACCGTGAACAGGCCATTGAACGTGCTGCCCAGGATGAGCAGGTCCAGGTCAGGGTTGTAGAAGAACGCAGGCCGCGCGTCGACTGCGATGTTGAGATTGGACAGCGTGATACCCGCCGTCTGTCCGTCGGTGAAGACGTCGTTGTCGAACGTCACGGAGAACGTTCCTGTGACGGGATCAACCGGAGCGCCGGTGCGGAATCCCGTCGCGACAAAGTTGGCGGACACCGTGATGGTGTCGGCATCCGCTCGGCGCGCTCCGAATGAACAGACCAACAGAGCCCCGGCGACGAGTACCTGGAGCATCGGACCGCTTGGCCGCGGACTGAGGGCACGCACAAGGGCTCGCATCGTGGATCTCCGTTGTGTTGGATGATGACCCGCGTCAAGGCACACGGAAACGATGAGCCAGCGCGGAAACTGCTGGGGTTGCCTGGTCGAAACCTGAAGCCTTTAAGCTCACTTATACTCGGCCGACGCTGCCGCAATAAACGCTGTTGTCGCGGAGGTCGATCTTGGGCGGACAGGGCATTGAACGGCGTGAGATCCTGCGATACCTGGGCATCGCCGCCGTCGCGAGCACATTTCCAGGATTCGGTCGGTGGGCGTTCGCCTGTCCCGCGGAATACCCTGACGTCCCCGGACCCTCCGCCGGTGAGGGTCCGTACAAGCCTCTCTTCTTCTCCGCCACCCAGTACCGCATGGTCGAGCGTCTGGCAGATCTGATTATTCCGGGCGACGACACTCCAGGCGCCGCGCAAGCCGGCGTCGCCGAATTCATCGACTTCATGGTCGCGAACCGCGTGCCCGTGAGCGGCGCGCCCGAGATTCGATCGACAGCCGACGCCATCGAAGCCGGGAGTCAAGCGCAGATCCGATTCGTAGGCGGACTCAACTGGATCAACGCGCGCAGCCAGTCGGAACATCGCCTCGACTTTCTGGACTGCACGCCCAATCAGCAGAACGCCCTTCTCGAAGAGCTCGCCTATAAAGCCAGATTCACACCCAATACCGAACGTGGGCGCGCGTTTTTCCAGATGATGCGCGACTACACGGTCGTCGGCTACTACACGACGAAGATCGGGCTTGAGAGCCTCGGGTATCCGGGTCTGCAGGTGGCGTGGCCCGCGATGCCAGCGTGCCCGCATCCGGATGATCCCGCGCATGTGCGGCTTCGGCAAGACGGGAAGTAGGTGGCTTGCGCTTGAGGCGTTGGGCTTTGCGTTGATTGGAAGTTGGAAGTTGGGAGTTGGGAGTTGCCGATAGAGGGGCCTTCAACGGAGAAGCGGTAGTGGCCACGAAGATCTTCGACGCCCTTGTGGTCGGAACGGGAGCTGGTGGCAGCACCGCGATGAAGCTGCTGTGCGAAGCCGGACTCGAGGTCTGCGCGCTCAACTCCGGAAATCGCATCGACACGGCCAAGGACTACCGAGGCCACCGCCAGGTCTACGACCTGAAGTACCGCGGCTTCGGCGATCCACGTCGGTTTGAGGGGAAACCGCATCAGGAGCCATACTCGGTCGAAGAATCGGAATACAGCGAAGGCAGGGACCTCTTCGAGCACGACATCGCGTATTCCAATGCTCCAGGCACGGACTGGTACTGGAAGCGGTGCAAAGCCACGGGAGGGAAGGCGAACTTCTGGGGCCGCTCGTCCGCGCGCTTCGGCGACATCGACTTCAAGGCGGCGGACCTCGACGGCGTCGGCGAGAACTGGCCAGTCGACTACGCCGAGATCGCGCCGTGGTTCTCGAAAGCCGAGCGCTACATGGGTGTGGCCAGCACCATTCAGCACCGGCCCAGCAATCCGGACGGCGAGTACCTGCCGCCGATGCCGTGGCGCTGCATCGATTACATCGTGCAGAAAGGGGCCGAAAAGATTGGTGTCCCCTACCTGCCGGATCGCTGCGCGCAGTTGACGGTCACCCACAACGATCATCCTGCATGTCACTACTGCGGCAACTGCAGCCGCGGCTGTGACGTGGGATCGTTCTTCTCTCCGACCTGGTTCACGATCCCCGACGCGGAGGCCACGAAGCGTCTCACGCTCGTGACGAACGCCCTGGTGCGCAGCGTGCTCGTGGATCACGACGGTAAGGCGACGGGTGTGGCGTACGTCGATCGCAAGACGCGACAGGAGGTCGAGGTCTCCGCGAAGGTCGTGGTCCTTGCAGCATCGTGCGTCGAGACCGCGCACATCATGCTGAACTCGACGTCTGCCCACTGGCCGACCGGCATCGCGAATTCGAGCGGCCAGCTGGGGCGCAATCTCTGCGACCACTTGTACGGATCTCCCGGCTACGGCTACCTTCCGCAGCTGTTGGGTCAGCCCGCACGACCGGACAACATTGCTGACTCGACCGTCGCGTGGATGCCGCGCTGGCAGAACCTCGACAACCCGAGGCAAGAGAAATTCATCCGCGGATACTCGGTCTATATGGGTGGCGGCTGCGGCGAATTCCCCGGCTACTACTCGCACATCGAGGGCTTTGGCTCGCAGTTCAAACGCGACATCAAGCGCTACTATCCGACGCCCATCGGGTCGCTCATTCAGGCCCCGACGCTGCCGAGTGCGATGAACCATGTGGACATCGATCCCGACAAGAAGGACATCTTCGGCATCCCGCAGCTTCGATTCCACTTCGAATGGGGCCGGAACGAGCTCCTGATGTGGGAGCACTCGAAGCAGGTGATGGTCGATCTGTTCAAAGCGATGGGCGGCGAGCTGTGGGGGATGGACGACGAGCCCAATCGGCCTGGCACGAGCCTGCACGAAACGGGCGTCTGTCGGTTTGGAAACGATCCGAAGCGCTTCGTCACCAACAGGTGGGCGCAGACGCACGACGTGCCCAACTTATACATCTGTGACGCGAGCATCTTCCCGAACTGCACCGACAAGACCACGACCATGCCGATCGTGGCGTTCACGATGCGCACATGCGATCACATCTTGAGCAATTTCAGGGAGGGTGTTCACCAGCGTGCGTAAGTGAGTGCGAATGGACTGCGTGCGTCGAGGCTGTCCTGATCGCGACGCTTCAGCTCGCAGCTCATCCGGTCATTGCGGTTGACATCCCCCACGTCGACGCTCACTCTTTCTCTTCCGCACTTCGAACACGCCGACGAAACCGGGGGCGACTCCGTCCCCCTTGCAAGCAGGCAGTGGCGTGAAGGCCGACGTCATCGTCAAGCTCGCCTCGCTCGATCTGTCAGCGCGGCGCGCCGCAGACGCCTGCATCGCCGATCTCGGGATCGCGCTCACACCGCTCCATCCGTCGACATCCGACGCTGAACTCGCCAGCTATCTCGTCACGCAAATCGATTCCGCGTCCCAGGACGAAGTCATCGAGCGGCTGCGCCGATGCCCGGGCGTCGAGGGCGCGTATGTCAAACCTCAGGGTGAACCGCCAGGAAGGATGTGAAGTATGCCTGCGAACACCGTCGAATCGCCGATGCCGCTGCGGAGCGGAGGCCGTGCTGAACTGGTCGTCATCGCGAGGCCCGATGCGGGTCTTCGCGCGCGCGCAGCGGGAGTCGAGTCTACGGCCGCCGATGCCACGACGCTGCAGGCGAGGCTGGCCGCGCACGGCGCGTCGCTGCGGCCGCTGTTCGGGTTGAGTGAGGACCGTCTGCGTGCGCAGCGTGAATCGGTTGCGCCCGCAGCCGGCGTCAGCAACGAGGAGCTCCCGGATCTGTCGGTGTTCTACCGCGTCGACGCAGCCGAGGAACGTCTCGAGGAGCTTGCGGCGCAACTGCGCGCCGACCCTCTCGTCGAAGCCGCGTACGTAAAGCCGGCCGGCGAGGCGCCGCAGCTGACGATTCTGCCTCCGGAAGCGGTCAACGAGATGCAGCCCGATGTCGCCGACGCCCCGCCGGCGACGCCAGACTTCGTCGCTCGCCAGGGGTACCTGGCGCAGGCACCGACCGGCCTCGATGCGCAGTTCGCCTGGACGCTGCCCGGCGGACGCGGCGCTGGCGTCCGCATCACCGATTGCGAGTGGGCCTGGCGCTTCACCCACGAAGATCTCCTGCAGAACCAGAGTGGCGTCGTGGCCGGTACCAGCATGGGCAATACCGATCACGGCACGGCGGTGCTCGGTGTGATCAGTGCCGACCGCAACAGCATCGGCGTGACCGGCATCGCGCCCGATGCCACGATCGGCGCATCGTCGTTCTCCGATCAATCGACGTCGCAGGCCATCAAAGCGGCTGCCGACAAACTCGGAAAGGGCGACATCATCCTGCTCGAGATCCATCGTCCTGGGCCCAACACGCCAAATCCGCAGCAGGGACAGCTCGGCTTCATCGCGATCGAATGGTGGCCCGACGACTTCGCCGCGATCCGGTATGCGGTCACGAAAGGCATCATCGTCGTCGAAGCGGCAGGGAATGGCTTTCAGAACCTCGACGATCCGATCTATGACACGAGGCCTGCGGGATTTCCCACCAGCTGGCGGAATCCCTTCAATCCCGCGAATCCATCGTCTGGAGCGGTCGTCGTCGGTGCGGGCGCGCCGCCGCCAAACACCCACAACGCGAATTGGGGCGACGATCGCTCACGCCTGGATTTCTCGAATTTCGGCAGACGTGTGGACGCGCAGGGGTGGGGGCGCGAGGTCACGACGACCGGTTACGGCGACCTGCAGGGCGGCAACAACGAGGACCTCTGGTACACGGATCACTTCTCTGGGACGTCGAGCGCGTCGCCCGTTGTCGTAGGTGCGCTCGCCGCCACGCAGGGCGTTCTGAGGGCGCGCGGTCATCGGCTGCTGACTCCGGAGAGCGCGAGGCGCGTGCTTCGCGCGACTGGCTCGCCGCAGCAGGACACCGTCGGACGTCCAGCATCGCAGCGGATTGGCAACAGACCCAATCTGCGCGAAATGATCCCCGCCGCGGCGCGATTTGCGACACGAAGCGCGGATTACGACGGTGACGGCTGTGTTGAGATCCTGATTACGAGTCCCTGGGGCGTCGGTGTCCTGAAGCGATCCGGCATGAGCCTGAGTGCTCCGATGATGGCGCCAAACGGCACCAGGTTCGGTGGCTGGCTGCTCAACACCGCCGACAACCATTTCGGACCTCCAGGCGATTACGACGGCGACGGCCATGCCGAGACGCTGGTCGTGAGTCCGTGGGGCATCGGCGTGCTGAAGCTGTCGGGGAGCACGCTCACCGCGCCGATGATGGCGCCCAACGGGACGCGCTTCGGCGGCTGGCTGCTCAACACGGCGGACAACTCGTTCGGTCCGGCCGGTGACTTCGACGGCGATCATCAAACTGAGATCTTCGTCGCGAGCCCGTGGGGCATCGGGATTCTCGAGCTGACCGGCGGCACGATGGCCGCGCCGATGATGGCGCCGAACGGCACCCGGTTCGGCGGCTGGCTGCTGAATACCGCCGACAACTCGTTCGGACCCGTTGGCGATTTCGACGGCGGCGGACGCAGCGACCTCGTCGTGACGAGCCCGTGGGGGATCGGCATCCTGACGCAGACCGGCTCGACGATGACGCCGCTGATGATGGCGCCGAATGGCACGCGGTTCGGCGGCTGGCTGCTGAACACCGGCGACAACGTCGTCGGGCCGGCCGGTGACTTCGATGGGGACGGCCACACCGAACTGCTCATCACCAGTCCCTGGGGTATTGGCGTCCTGAAGCTCGCGGGCGGCACGTTGACCGCAGTGATGATGGAGCCGAACGGCACGCGGTTCGGCGGGTGGCTCCTCAACACGGCTGACAACACCTTCGGTCCGGTCGGCGATTTCGATGGTGACGGGAAAGTCGAGATTCTCGTCACGAGTCCCTGGGGTATGGGCGTGTTCAAGCTGTCGGGCGGAACGTTCGCCGTTCCGATGATGGCGCCGAACGGCACGCGCTTCGATGGATGGCTACTCAACACCGGCGACAACCGGCTTGGATCGAGCGGCGCCTACGATGCGCCGGGCCGGTCTGAGATTCTCGTGAGCAGTCCGTGGGGTATCGGGGTGATGGAGCTGTTCGGCTCGACGATCAGGGTGCCGATGATGGCGCCGAACGGCACGCGATTCGGCGGGTGGCTGCTGAATACGATCGACAACGATCTTGGTCACGGAGCGTAGCGGTAAGAGAGGCATCGCGGCCGACATGCCGGCCGCGATGCCCTCGCCCCGAGCTGGTTGGCCGGCCGTGTCCTTGAGGTCAACGGAGCAGTGCCCACTCCAGTCCAACGACGCCGCCAATGTTTGGTTGCAATCCTTGCTTGTTCAACGGAAACAAGACGTTGCCGACGATGATAAGGCGACGGGCCAGCTTGACCTTCGCGCCGAGTGTGCCAAGCACGGTGTTGAGGTTTCCGTGCCGCGATTCAATTTCTGAAATCACGGTCTGGTCTTTGATTTCGCCCGTTTTCTCATCAAAGAGAACGCGCGCCGGACCGTTGTTGAACTGACCTGCCCGTATCAGCTGCCGCCCAATCACGTCGAACGACAGCGTCGCCGCGTACGGAACCAACTGGTAGTCCACGCCTCCGACGAGACTCCACTCATCTGCCAGCGACTGCCGCTTGGCATCTTGAGTGAGGTTGACCTTGTCAAGACCGAACACAGTGCCTTTGCAGCCTGTCTTCTGGTCCACGGAACCCGGACATTGGTAGGCCGGGACGATCGTGCGACTAAGATTCACGTGGGGTGAGAAACGCGCCAGTGTTGCCGAACTGATGACACCAAATGTCTGCGTGGGTTTACCGAGGCCGATGTCGGGAAAGCTTTCGGTCTTGCACTTGGTCGGGTCATTGCAATCAATCTTGAGGCTGGCGGTGTCGCCGCTCGCCACCCGAAAGTCTGCACCGACTGCGACCTGAACTCCGCCGAACCAGCCTCGCGAATCGCTGGGCCGTCCTAGACTGCCGAGCGGAACGCCATATTTCGCTCGAAAGACGAGATCCCCTACTCCGGTCGACACGCCACTGACGTTCTGACGCTGTAGAACGACCGGCGTCGCTTTCGGATCGGCTCGCGTCATCTCCTTGGAACCACGCACTTCCGAGCGTATGTATGGCACGACGAAGCCGACGTCGAGCGACCGCAGCAGTCCGTAGTTGACAGCGAGCACGTACACATCGGTTGCGTACTTTATGTCCGCGGTGTTTTCGTCCACGGTTCCTTGAGGGCGAGAACTTATGTCTTTTCCGTATGTGTGACGGAGGACGAGATCGTTACCCTGAAGGCGAATGCCTGAAAGACTGCCCCAGCTAATGTGCTGATAGTTCGCCGTCACGCTGAGGTTGCCCCTTCCATTCGTGAATCCGCGTTCGGCAAACAGCGGACCGAAGCTGCCGGTGCTCGCCACGGTGATCTGTGGTCCGAGGTCGTTCAGTTTCCGGGTGACGAATGCGCCTGACGACGATGCGACCGGGAAGGTGAGGCTTTCGCCCGTGAGCACCGCAGCGACAATCGTGGATCCGTCGCCACGAAGCGGGCCGCCGGGGTGCAGTTGGCTGTTGTTGTCGAGGAGAAGCTGGAGCGCCTCGGCGGCGCTCGACGCTCGAACATTGATCTCAGTCTGTGCGTGCGTCGACGAGGCCATCAGCGGAATCAGCACGCACGCGGTCGAAGTGATTCGCCAGTAGTAATGCCTCATTGCTTCTTCCCCGTTGTCGGCGCTGGCTCGTGCACACGTGTAATTTGCCAACCGAAGGAATCTCGCCGCAGGTTGAAGATCATTGGGTGTGGCACTGTACCAGTAGCATCGGGATCGCCTGACTCGTAGTGATCCGGCTTGGCGCCGCCTGTACGTCGCGAAACGTCCATCTTGTATGCACACGAAACCTGAGAGCTTTCGGCGCCCGCTTCGTCTTTGCATTGATACAGGTCGAGCGTGATTGTGGTGGCATCTCCAAACAGCGCGTCCACCGAAGAGCGACTGACGTTCTTGTAGACGGCGTTCAGCGCCGTTCGATCGCGTTCGACTAGGGCCTTGCGATACGTTCGGACTGCGTTGCGGGCCGCCTCTCTGAGAGATCCTACTTGTGGGCCGACGAACCGCACGCCCGATGTGTCTGACGTGCGTTGCGTGTGTGAGATCTGGGACTGTGGTATCTGCCACCGCTGAAGTACGTCCTCTATGGCTGACCAGCAGAGTAAGAAGGACTGCGCGCCAGTGCTCTGGACGACCATTCCGACAAGGCCGAGTTCTGCCCCGACAACGGCGCCTCCCGAATACCCGCCCTCGATGCGTCCTGACTGGGACTGGGTGCCGATGCACACGGGCGGGGGCTCGGAAGGAGACTGCTGATTTTGCTCGGCGAGGTTCCACGCTACAACGATGTCGCTGCTTCGTTCCCAGATATCAGCAGGTGCTCCGAGAAACACGACGGAACTTCTGACCGAGCTGTCGTTACTCGTTGGCGCATCGAACGGTGTGAGTGCCTGCAGGCCTGTCGGCCGCGGTACTTCGAGCACGGCGAAGTCCAAGTTGTCTGTGCAGGTCGCCGATGAAGCCGTCACCGGGTGATCCGGTTGGCTCCGGAACCGCACCGTCGGAAGCGCGTCGCAGGGTCTGCGGTCGAGCGGCCGCGCTCCAGCACGTTGGCCCGACGGTTCGACTACGTGACTGGCCGTAATCACGCGGATCACATCGTTCGACACGTCAATCACGATGCCAGATCCCTGCCTCGCACCCGGCAACGTAATCTTTACGACCGAGCTTAGCCGTGCTTCGAGATCGGCAGCGTTCTGACACATCGCGGGCATTGCGTGCGCCACGCTGATGGTTAGACTTGCAATGAGTGTCGTTCTGTTCATGCCGATCTCCTGCGACGCAGCCGGATTGTTGTCAGGGCGCCGGACGCGACTGCGCAAGCTATGCCCGCCGCAGCCCCCGCCGTCAGCAGCCATGGACGGTTCGTAAAAGACGGCCACCTGAGGGGCATGCGTGACATTGATGCAGCGCGGCAATCAGTCGCCGTGCCGATTGTCGCGGTGTCGCCCTCGATCGTCAGCGCCAACATGTCCTGCACTTTGGATTCTGGTGAGCTGGAGCCCAGTCTTACGTTGGAGATACCGAAGGTTCCATCGCCCAAGCGAAGCGACTCACCGTCGATTGGAATGTCCCACACCTCGGAACCCGGAAAACGTAGCACTCCGCTCACGATTGACGAACGCCTCGCATCGGGCGCGCGCCCACAGAACTCCAAGGCCTTGGCGTGAAACCGTTCCTCGCCAAGTTTCTGCTCGGGGACGATGCCGACCACGAATTCGTCCGCCAAGCCAGTGACGGCGACGGGCATTTGGGGCGGAGCCTCGGCACGGACCGGTTGGCCGCTCTTGAGCTTTATGACGTCGCCGCCGATGCCGTGTAAGGAGCATCCATCACACTGCAGCGTCGCGCCCGGTCCGAAGCGTATCGATGCGGCGCCTCCTGCGCCCTTGAGAGCCAGCATTGTTCCCGACCGTTGCAGCCCTTTCGGGTTGGCCGTCGTGCAGTCCTCAGACAGGGTGTCAGTAAAAGGTTCTAGCGTGAGGAGCGATGCGAACGGAATGGTGAGTTCGGCGAGCCGCGCCGGTCCGACCGTCACACGTGCGAGGCGACTGCTCGTATGGACCGTCACGCTCCCGGACGTCAGTGGCAAAGACGCCCTGGCGACACCAGATTGGCAGGGCGTCAGAGTTCCCGCCGGCAGGGTCATCGACGCGAAGGCTGAGAGGATGAGACGACTCGCCGGCGTGTGACTGAAGAGAGGAACGTCTTCCGATGTCGGTATGTAGAGGAAGGACGCTCGCTCTACCGTCAAATCGGCCAAGACGTGCGCCAGCGGCAGGGGACGGGATCCCCACACCGTGAGAAACACGAGCAACATGGCGCCCAGCCCTAGCGCCGCAGCGCTGGCGGAGTCGAGCGCGGTATTTTGTGAACCGCTTGGGCCGACGTGCTTCGCTGCCAACGCGAGGGCTTGATTCGTAGGATTCTGTCGTCGTGCCTCGATCAGCAGATCATTGAGCGCGTCTTTCTTGCTGAACCAACCAATCACTTTCAGCAGAGCGGTATCAACCGGAGCCTCGGGACCTGCTATCTGATCGAGCGTGACGTTGGCCGATAGCGCCACAAGAGTTTCGACATCAGGTCGCGTCGGGAATGCTTCGACGAGTGCAGCGTGCAGCTCCCGGCGTGCTCGTGGCGTCAACCGTAACCACGATTTCAACGACACGCTCGACTCCTGTTCGAAACAGATTGTGGAAGACCTGAACGACTTGACTCGATCGCAACTCCGGGCGCTTCCAGTCAGGGCAGTACAGGCGCCGCAGCGAAGCAGATCTGCATGCTGTCATCGACGCCTTGAAGAGTCTTGTAATCGATTTGTAGGGTAGCCACATTGGACGGCGCACGCCGCAGCGAGAACTCGATCCGAAACGGCACGTGCGGATAACCTTGCCCGATGACGCCCTCTGCAACCGGAGGCCAGGCAACCGTGGGGCCGCATCCAGTGAGGACGGAATAGGTGATCTTGCTGATTACCTTCTCCGGTTCGAAGTCCGCGACGTATGTGCCCTCAAACGAGGGTGAGATGGTCGTCGAGCGTCGAAGAACAGCGGGTGCCACTCTGTCCGAATCGACCTGGCCCAGCCAGACGACAATGCCAACAGCATCGGCTTTAATGCGTGGATCGGCCAGTACCTCCTTTGTCGTCCAACCAGCGAAATGATTCATTCCGCGCGCGGCTCGTCTGGGCTGGATTGTCTCCATCCAGTAGTACGTATCGAGCGACTGTTCTCTCGCGACGAGCGCGTACGGCTGGTCGTCATTAGCGAAGAAGTCGACGGCGAGCTCGGGATCCACCTTAGGATCAAACTGCTCACGATACGTAGTGAAGCTCGTCAGCGTGATCGGTGCACCGGCGACTTGGCGTGGGTACGCGAGACCCTCGTAGTACAAATCGTGCCGGCGATTTTGCGAACGCCAATCATCTTGCGGGTCCGGTACTCGAGCACCGAGGCTGAGAGTAAAGGCACCTACCAGGATGGCCGCCACCGTTCGTGTCTGATGCATGGCAGTCACTCGACCGAAATGAGATTACAGCTGTGGTCGAAGTGTAGCCGATTCGAAAGGTGGCCAGAGTCGATTGCTACGTTCTTTGTGCAAATAGCGACTGAATAGGATGGGGTAGAAACTCATCCGATAGCGTGCGATGGCCTTGAGCTAACACGCGCTGGCTGATGACAGAACCCGGGGTCACCTTGAGCTTACTCCGTCGGCCGATTGCGTCCGATTCTGACCATTCCGCGCTCGACGATCTCGTCGATCACGATGTCCGGATGCTCCGCCTCGACTTGCTGTTTCACCAGGGTAGACGCGTTGACGAAGACGCTGCGGCTGAAATTTTCCGCGATCAGCGGCATCAGTGCGATCGCCATCGAGTCGCGGTACATGAGCAGCCGCGGCAGCGTCGTACCCAGCCGCCCGTAGATCTTGAAGCTGTCCCGATCCGGAGTCATCAGTCGTGCGCGGAGACCGAGGCGCCCGGCATCGCGTTTGAGTTTGTGGAGAGGCAGATAGTCCGTTTCCTTGAAGCGGAACGGAATGCCCATGGCGCTCGCGAGATCGCCCCAGTAGAAATCCTGGCCGGCAACGTACGGCGGGCGCACGGGTGGGACGATCGAGGGTATGCGTCCGGGAAGCAGTTGCTGAACCTTGCGCATGATCGCCATGTAGCCGACGCCTGCCCCCGCGAGGTTCCAGTGGGTATCGGTCAGGTAGTAAAGCGGCTCGGGCCCTGTGGTGCCCTTGGCCTCGCGAAGCAGCGGCCGCAGATCGACATACGGCACGGTGCCATCCTTCGCCAGTCGATCCATCGTCCGCGCCAGCAGACTCGGGCGCGGTGACTGCGCGACCCATGCCGGCAGGTACTCCGGGTAGATCGTGAACTTCTCGGGCACGATCACGGCCAGGTACGCGATGCCGCGCGCCCGCAGGTACTCATTGCGCCGCTTGACTTCGGCGACGTATGCGTCGGCCTCCATGTCGGGCATCACGCGCACGCCGCGATAGTGCCGGTCGAGCGATTGGCCGTCCTCGCCGAGCCAGATCAGCCAGCCGTCGCGCCCGATCATGACGTTCCACACGGGTGAGACGCCGAAGATGTCCACAAGCGCCCAGTGCTGCAGGACGATCAGCGCGCTCCGCATGCCGAAGCGATCGGCAAATGCCTGGCTGAATGCGGCGCCGAACTCCGCTGGCGATGTCAGCCCGTGCACCGATGGCCACGTGGACGCGCGCCGCTTTTCCCAGCTGATCGCCGCACCGCCAAGCGGATCGACCACGGCCATCACAGGGAGCAGGATCGCGACCAGCGCGATCAGGATCCGATCGCGCCACGAGTGTGTCGCTGGGGCCGGAGGGGGCACGGTCGGCAGGCGCAGCGAATCCATGACGTCAGAATCGGAAGTAGATGAACGGGTTGTAGGTGCCGGCAGCGAGGAACGCCGTCGCCGCGACCAGGACGACGACGAGCCACACCGTGTCTGCGGTCAACACGAGCGCACCGACCCGGGGACGCGCGTTCGCGAGTTGCCCGAGTGAGGCCCCCAGTGTCCGCGCAAACGGCGTCGCCCCAACGACGGCGATCGCAATGGTCGTCGCCACGAGCGGATCGAGGAACTCGCGCAGCGGACGCTGTACCGGATCGCCGGTTCCCTGTCCGAGCAGCGCAGCGGAGTAGGCGATCGCACCCTCGAGCGTGCTGCTCCGGAAGAGCACCCATCCACCCATCACGACGAGGAGCGCGTACACGTGCGCGAGCGGTCCCAGCTTCTCGAGTGCGCGTCCAAGCCCTGCCCGCTCTGCGACCAGGAAGAGCCCGTGCCAGATTCCCCAGAGGATGAACGGCCAGCTCGCGCCGTGCCAGAGCCCGCACAGCAGAAAGACGATCACGAGATTGCGGTACGCGCGGCCCGTGCCTTCGCGATTGCCGCCGAGCGGGACGTAAAGGTAGTCGAGGAACCAGTTCGACAGCGAGATGTGCCAGCGGCGCCAGAACTCGCGGATTGATTGAGAGATGTAGGGATAGTTGAAGTTCTCGAGGATGCGGAACCCGAACAGCCGCATCAGGCCAAGCGCCATGTCCGAGTAGCCGGAGAAATCGAAATAGATCTGAAGGGTGTAGCAGACGAGCCCCAGCCAGGCGAGCGGGGCGGTGAGCTGTCCACGCGGGAGGTCAAAAACTGCGTCCGCCACGCGGCCGAGTGTGTTCGCGATCAGCACTTTCTTCCCAAGACCCAGCAGAAATCGCCGAATCCCGTACGCAACATCTGCCATGCGCCAGTCACGCCCGCCGATCTGGTCCGTGAAGTCTCGCCACCGGATGATCGGTCCCGCGATGAGCTGGGGAAAGAGCAGGATGTACAGTGCGAAGTCCCAGAGCCGTCGCTCCGCCTTCGCGTTGCGTTTGTAGACATCCACGACGTACGAGATCGCGTGGAAGGTGAAGAACGAGATACCGAGCGGCAGCGGGATGTCGGTCCATCGGATCGACTCATGCCCGGCAGCGGTGACCAATGCATCCACGTTGGCGACCACGAAGTTCGCGTACTTGAAGATCGCGAGCGTCAGCAGGTTGATCGCCACCGCGGCGGCGAGCCACCGACGCCTTCGGGCCGCATTCTCGGTCCGGTCGATGGCGAGCCCGAATCCCCAGTTGGCCAGGACTGACGCCAGCACGAGGCCGACAAACCAGCCTTCGCCCCACATGTAAAAGACGAGGCTTGCGACGAGAAGCACCGGATTGCGCGCGCGCCGCGGCGCAAGGGCGTATGCGGCGAAAACGACCGGCAGGAACAGCAGGAGGAAAATTGGCGACGCGAAGAGCATGAGGGCGGCTGACGGAGCCAGCGCGGCAGTTCGCCTGGCGCCGGTATCATAACCGGCCTTACGCTCGCGAGGACGCGTGCGTGCCGACTGCCAGATTCGGCCAGTCGAGCGATTGGGGGAGTAGCGGCAGCTGCCATCCGGGGCGCCTTGCTGGCAGGTGGCGCTCGAAGGTCGTCATCGCGGTTGCTGCCGCCATCGCCATGACGTGATGATCCTTCACCAGCAACACCAGGAGCATGACGAGGCCGCACGTTGCCGCGCAGTAGCAGCCGGTGGCCAGCCCGAATCGCAGCGCATCGAATTGTGCGGCAGTTCCGAACACCCGCAACGCTGGCAGCCTGTGGCAGGCATTGAGGCAGCGCTGCCGCGCCGGTGAGCAGTGCCAGAGCACGATCAGCGCGACGGCGACGCCGAGGCGGGCGGAGCCGACAGTCAGCCAATCGCACAGCCTCGAGAGTGCGACGCCCGCAATCATCCACATTCCGACGTATCCGCACACGAACCAGGCGATCGTCAACGGCCGGAGCCGTCGCAGGCTGGTCCGCCACAGGTGTCCAACTTCGCGCAGCAGAAGCGGCGGCGCCATCGCCATCACCATCGCCAGCCACACGGCCGTGAAGTGGCCGGGCATGTGCGGCATGTGCGTTGCGGCCGCAGCGGCATCGTGCCCGGCATGAAGTGCCATGGCTGCGTGCGGGAGCCGATCGCCTGTGAGCAGCCAGGCCAGTGCCATCCAGCCAAGTGTGCTGGCGAGCAAGAGGCCCTTCCCGGGTCCGCGGAGTGCGACCTTCAGCAGGGCACGCGGCCACATGATCTTATTCGCCGAGGGTGAACACGCTCATCCGGCGGATCGAGAAGTTCGCGCGGGCGACGGCCGCGGTCGCCGGAACGAACCGTACGTCGAGACGATCGAGATCGGATCCAGACAGATGCAGGGCGTCGACGATCTCCGTAATTTCCAGGACCTGGCTCACGCCGCTCCCGGCGGTCGGGCCGTTCGGGTCGCTCGCCGCTGAGATCCCGAACAGTGAGACGGTTCCGGCCAGCCGGTCGCGATGGGCGGCCGGATCCGCGTTTGGTGGAAGACCGACATAGACGTGATAGTTCGCCGCATCGCTCGTGCCGCGGATCCCTTCGAGCTTGAGGAACACACGCGCGGGCTCTGCGGTTGGCCCTGCTGCGGCCGCCACGCTTTCGAGGTTGCCGCGGAGCGCCCGTGTCGATGCAGGGTCGAGCCGAACCGCGGCGCCGGTCGCGCCTGTGACATTCACCGGTCCGTCGCTGGCACCAATCAACTCGGGCGTCTTTCCGGTACTCACCGCCGTCTCACTTTCCGGCACGCCACCGGGAACAGTCGCACGCGCCCCGAGCCGCTTCAGGCGACGTCTGGTGCGGCTCTCGACGATTGGCGTCGTCTCGTCGTCGTAGCTATATTCCAGCGGTGGCGCGGTCGTGTCCAGCACGTCGCGTGCAGTGAACGTCCACTCGCCCTGATCGATCTGAGGCATCACGAACGCGCGATCTGCCGGTCCGTCGAGCCAGGTTGTCTCACCGGGATTGACATGCGGTTCCTGCACATCGCGGAGCCAGACGCTCCACAGGCGATCGACGTTCGCATGGTGAAGCCAGAAGATCGGGTCGAGCGCCGCCGTGATCGGCATCGACATCAACCCAAGATTCCGCCAGTCGTTGGGATCGCTGCCCGGCGCCACGCCGCCGACCGCGCCATGAACCGCATTGTGAGGCAGCGACTCGAGGCCCCCGTTCGTCGTGTCAGACTCAGGCCCGTGATGGAACACCGTTTCCGGGCCGCCGAAGCCTGGCGGAATGTCGCTGTCGCCGCCGGGAAACGCATCGTCCTGCAGTGCTGACAGCGACACGACCGTCGGATCGAGCTGGATCGGCGTCGTGCCGTCGCCGAAGCGGCGCGCGACTCGCAGCGGGTTCTGAGATCCGTCGGGAAGCGTCGCCGAATCGAACGCGTCCGGGATTGTCCGGGCGTCGGACCGCGAGGGGTCACTGTAATTCCAATACGGCAGCGCCCAGTCGGCGGGGCCGCCGGCGGTGGCCACGGCGTCGCGGATGATTGCTTCGAACGCCGCGAGATATCCGCGATGCCACGGAAGGAAGTACCAGCTCTGGTGCTGGCATTGGTTCCAGAAGCGTCGCTGGACGACGAGCGTGGGCAGTGGGGTGTTCGCGCCGATCACGCCGAACTGCCGCCACACGACCGGATGCATCCCGTGCATCGCTGCCAGGAACCCCCAGCTGGTCGGATCGGTCAACGGCCGTGACTGCAGGGTCTGCACCGCCCTCGCGTACCACAGGAGCGTGTCGTTCCATCCCGCTCCGAGGCTGCGGACATCTTTACGCACGCGAGCCATGACTATTCCTCCTTCGGCCGTTGCGAGCCTCGGGCTCCACGGCTGAGCCGCGTTGAACAACCGCGGGGTTGCCGGGCAAGACAGTCTACGCCTCGTCATGTATGACACGAACGCGATGCCAAAATTTTGTACGCTCAACTCACCGATCGCTGTCACTTCGACGACCGGTCGGCCGCAACCATCAACGTGGCTGTGTGAAAGGAGGCGGTGATGACACTGAACACGTACGTGAACTACGCCGGCAACTGCGCCGAAGCATTCAAGTTTTACGAGCAGCACCTCGGCGGCAAGATCACGATGCTCATGAAGCACGCCGAGAGTCCAGGGCCGAGTAACGTGCCGGACAATTGGAGAGACAAGGTCCTTCACGCACGCATCACGATTGGCGGCGCCGAGCTGCAGGGCGCCGACATCCCAAACGCAGAGCCGATGCGCAGTGCGTACCTGTCGTTGACCGTGGACAGTGCCGAGGAGGCAGAGCGGATTCATTCGGTGCTCTCGGACGGCGGCCAGACGTTCATGAAGATGCAGGAGACGTTCTTCGCGAAGCGGTTCGCCATGCTGCGGGATCGGTTCGGGGCGAACTGGATGCTGCAGTGTCCGAAGTAGTCAGTCCACGTGATAGATCAACACTTCGCCAGGAGGCGACATGCGACTTCTTCATTCTCGACCGGTGATCGGACTGATCGCCGCGGCACTTGGTGCGATGACCACTGTCCTGGCCGCACAGGCGGGGCGTCCGGCGCAGGCCGACGACACGACGCGCGCGTTGCTCGCCGAGGTGCACGGTCTTCGGGTCGCAATGGAGCACCTCGCGATGAACGAACCTCGCGCCCAGCTCGCGTTCGGGCGCCTGCAGATCCAGGAGCAACGCATTACGAACCTGACGTCGCAGCTCGAGACGATCAAGGACAGGATTCGCGGCGATGTCACGGGGTCGTACCGGGATGAGTTCGCTGCGCGCGAACGCGATCTGGAACAGCGGCTCGCCGCAGAGGAGGCTCGGTGGACCGACCTGAACCTGCGCCTCGAGGAACTGGATCATGCCTTGACGCCGCCGCCTCGATAACTACGACAACGTCGTCGCTCGCGCGCGGCGTAACTGACCGGCTTCAAGGTCCATAGTTGCGCACGGGATGAATGACCCCGACGCGACACAAGCCCTCGAGCCCCCAGGGCCGAAGCTGTGTCCTCCGCTAGTGGAGTGACGTCACGGCCTTCATGCGGTTGCTGGTCGCCTGCGCAAAGAAGCTTTCCCACGCCTTACGGATGGTGTCGACCTTCGCGACCTGCGTCTGATCCACGCTGGCGCCTGCTGACACCATGTAGACGAACGCCTGCCGGTGCACCTTCGGGCTGGTCGCCGGCGTCGGGGTTCGCTCGCCCATGACTGCGACGACGTCGTTGATCGATACGTCGCGCCGCGTGCCGCTGAACGTGACGCCGATGTGCGGGGCGCTGGTGGCGTCGGCATTCGGAGACACGTTCGTCGGCGACTCCACGTAGAAGAAGTCAGGCACCTGCGACGCCGACAGCAGCCCCATCGCATATTGATCGAGCGCGCTGTAACGCTTCACCGCGTCGGTGGTTTTGAAGGCGCCGCCGCCAAGGTCGTCGATCTTGTTGCCCTCCATGACCGACGCGTCCGAGTTGAGGAAGAAGCTCCAGTGCGCCATGTCGCGGCCAAGGAGCGCATTCGACGTCGCGCCATTGAGGTCCTTGAACTTCAGGAACGCCAGCCAGCGATGGCCGGCCTCCTGTCCGGTCACGCTGAGCGTGTTGTTCTCGCCGAGCACCTTCTGCGTCGGGTCGTCGGGGAACTTCGACAGCTTGTCCATCACGACCACGCTGCGCAGGCTGCCGGCGCTGCCGTAGTCGCTGCTGTAGTCATAGATGTCCACGCCGATGCCTCTGATCTCGTTCGCGACAGTGGACTCGTACGAAAACGTGTCTCCCGTCACGACCGACGTGTCGGTGAAGATGATCAGCTGATCGTAGCTGTCCGGGTGAGTCGAGTAGAAATGCTTCGCCAGCGCGATCAGGTCCACGTCAGACTGCGCCGAGAAGCGCTCTCCGATCGCCACGCTGCTCGAGACGGCGCCCGTCGTGCGGAGGTCTACGGTCTGGAATTGGCCCGTGTGGCCAGGCGACAGACCGACGACAGCGTCCTTGATCCCGATGTTGGACGCAAAGTGATATTCGACACTGTTGTCCGGCAGCAGCACGGCCTGGACGCTCACCGTCTGCGTTGCGTCGAATGCGCGGACGTTGCACCACGTGACCGTCGCCGCGTCGGCGCCCGTCGCGAGATAAACCTGTCCGCCGCCGGTGGACGGGTCGAGGTCAGAGAAGAACGGCGCGACGCGCGGCGGTCCTGTCAAGAACCGTGAGACGCTGCGATCGGTGCTCGCGATGTCCGACTCTTCGAACGTGATGTTGCCATCCGAGTTGATGAAGGCCTGCGTCTCGTTCTTGCCGTAGAACGTGAACGTAAACGGCATCGTGAACGGCGACGTCGCATCGTCTGACAGCGTGATGCGATTACCGAGCGTGCTGCGGAAGCCGGTGTTGGTGCGTGTCACCTCGTAGCTCGATCCGCTGCTGGTGAACTTGAAGTTCAGGTTCTGCAGGTCGAACGGGTTGGCGGCCACCATCACGTCGCCGGGATCCTGCAGGACGGCGACGTTCCCGACGTCCTGTGAGTGGGTAGGGGTGCCGGTGAGCGGCTGGGTGATGCGGCGGGCGTTGACCGCATGCAGCCAGCGGCTGTGGAGCACGCTCCAGCGCGGGTCGGTATCTACCCGCGGCTGCCGTTTCGCGGCAGCGTAGGCCAGGGCTTCGGCGGTCGGTTCGAGCTCCACGGTCTCTGCCTGACCGGCCGCGGCACAGGGGTTCACCGAAACGACCGGCGGGAAGGGGGAGGAGCCGGACGACGAGGATCCAGCTGACGATGACGAACTGCTCCCGCCGCACGCGATTGAGGCGAGCAGCGACGCGATGAACCAGCCGCCGAGGTGTCGAAGCATGGGGCCGCTGGTGCAGTCACTGTACCAATGCGCTGACGATACGAAGCGGCTGTTTTTCGTGAGATTAAGCGAGTTCTGTCCTTTGCGTGTGGCACCTGCCGCACATCGCGGACAGGCGTGTCGCGCACCCGATCTGAGAACCGGCGCGCCGCATCAGCGCCGTCGGCGAACGCTCGATCGCCGCCGGCGTGTACCGGCTGTCATCCACCCTCCTAACTCGAAAGCCATCGTCGAGCATGCGGCGCGCAGCTCGTCGGCGGTGGACCGGTCGACCACCGCACGGGCCACGACAATGCCGCCAATGCACAACGCCGCGATGGCCTGCGCCCGGCGTCGGCGATCGCGTGATTGTTCCGCCACGCTCCGTTCCAACACGCTGACCATCGCCCTGAAGGCCGTTTCGAATGCCTGTCTGGCATGCGCGCCGCTCCGTGCGACGTCCGTCGGCAGTGCCACCATGGGACAGGATTGCTCGACGTCCTCGAAGTGCTGGACCGACAGGTAGGCGCGGACCACCTGTGGTCCAACGTCCGAGGATGACAGATCGAGCTGCACGCCGTCCCAGCACTGTTTCCAATTCGGATCGGTGAAGAAGCACGTCAGCACGCTCGAGTACAAGTCGCCCTTGCTCTTGAAGTAGGTGTAGAAGCCGCCGTGGGTGAGGCCAGCACCTTTCATGATCTGGGCGATCGACACCGCCTCGAAGCCATGCTGGTTGAACAGCCGGCGGGCGCTGTCGACGATTCGGCCTTTGACGAGAGCACGGTGCCCGGCTGGATACGGCATGCGAATTCTCCTGAAACGAACGGCGGAATATGTTCTTGAACATATTTTCGCCCTGCGTTTCGATCCTCTCCATGAAAATACGCAATCAGACAGCACTCTCCCTTACGAGGCGACAGCTTGTCGCCGGCGCCGCCGTGCTGATGGGTGGGGTCCCAAGGCGAGTCGAGGCTAGCGCCTCGATCGGCGCGGTTGTGGATCAGCGCGAGGATGGCAGTGGCGTGACGCGATCCGCGGAGGCGATTCATCAGGAGGTGTTGATCGCGGCCACACCCGCTCGTGTCTATGAGGCGCTGACGGATGCGGCACAGTTCACAAAGGTCACGACATTCAGCTCGGTACCGCAGGCGCCGCCGGCCACCATCGGCCGCGAGGCTGGAATGAGCTTCTCATTGTTTGGCGGTCACATTATCGGGCGGCAGCTCGAGCTCATCCCGGCCCAGAGGATCGTGCAGGCCTGGCGCGTCGTCGATTGGGAGCCCGGATGGTACTCGATTGGGCGATTCGTGCTGGCCGCTGAGAGCGGGCAGACGAAACTGGTGTTCGATCACACGGGATTTCCCGCCGGCCTGGGTGATCATCTCGCTGCAGGATGGATCGCGAATTACTGGGAGCCGATGAAGAAATACCTGGCTTCGTAAGCCTCGCACGTACCGCCGCTCGGGCCATCCGCGCTGCGGTCGGCGTCGAGTACGGAATGTCTTAACGCGCGGCGTTCGACTCGGCGGCGCGCAAGGACACGGGGTCACGTAACTACAGCTGTTTTTCAGCAAGACGTCGGAACGCGTCAGGCACCGACCGCTCACCCCGCGCTGCTGACGCATAATCCACCGCTTGTTCGCCGAACCGCTTGCGGATCGCGTCGATGGCGATGTCTGCGCGCGATCGCGCCGCGCCCTTCTTTGTGCCAGGACGACGTCCTTCGTCGGCCAGCCCGAGCGGCAATTCCAGTTGGACCGTCGCAGGCGCTTCGAAATGTGACACGGAGATAGCGAGCAGCGAGATCGTCTTCTCTTCATGGTGATCCGCGAGCACGCCGCGCACAAGGTCCTCAGCAATATCTGCGAGAGCCCTCGTTGCAGAAATCGGTGCTGGCACCGTGAGCGCGCGCGTGACCGAGCGCAGATCGGCGAAGCGCACGCGGACCGTGATCGTTCGGCCCGCCAGTGATTTGGCGCGGAGCCGCGCGCCGATGCGGTCCGCGAGATGGTGGAGCGTCGGTTTGAAGACGCGTTCGATCGCAGGTTGTCGTCCGAGTGCCGATTGCGCCCCGGCCGAGTGGGCGCGCCGGCCTGTTTGGATGTGCCGCGGATCGCGGTTCCACGCGAGCGCGGTCAACTTCTTGCCCATCGCGTGTCCGAGCAATCGCTCGACCGATCGAGGTGAGCTCTCAGCCAATTGACCGATGGTGGTGACGCCGATCGTGGCGAGCCGCGCTTCGGTGGCCGGACCCACGCCCCACATCAGCGATACGGGCAGTTCGTGCAGGAAGTCGAGCTCAGTCTCTGGATCGACGACGACCAGTCCATCCGGCTTCGCAACCTGCGATGCGATCTTGGCCAGGTGCTTGGTCCGCGCCACGCCGATTGAGATCGGCAAGCCAAGCTCCGCGTGCACGCGAGCCCGAACCGTTCGTGCGATCTCTGCTGGCGACCCGAAGAGATGCGTGCATCCGGCCACGTCGGCGAACGCCTCGTCGATCGAGATGCGCTCGATGTCAGGTGTGAAGTCGCTCAGGACGCCGATGGCCGCGTCGCCGAGGCGCTGGTATTCGTCAAAGTGTCCGCCGACAAACACGAGGTCAGGACAGAGTTGCCGCGCCCGTCGTCCCGGCATACCGCTGTGGACGCCGAAGGCGCGCGCTTCATACGAAGCGGCGAGCACGACTCCGCCGCCGACGGCGATCGGCTTGCCTCGCAGCCGAGGATTGAGCAGTTGTTCGACCGACGCGTAGAAGGCGTCGAGATCAGCATGAAGAATGGTGGCTGTTGTTCCCATCGCGACGGCCTGCCCGCGATGGCGAAAATATGACGAAAGTGCCTCAAAAAGCAAGAACGCGCGCTGCGACGTGCGTGGTGCGACGTGCGCCGCTCGTCAGAATGGAGTCTGTCCGCCAGTCGCGCCATAGACCTCGCCCGTCACGAAGCGTGACTCGCCGGACGCGAGGAACACGAACAATGGAGCGATCTCGACCGGCTGCGCCGCGCGGCCGAACGCCGTATCCGCGCCGAACGTCTTCACCTTGTCCGGTGGCATCGTGGACGGAATGAGCGGCGTCCACACCGGGCCCGGCGCGACCGCGTTCACGCGCACGCCCTTCTTGGATGCCATCGGCGCGAGCGCCTTTGTGAAGCTGACGATCGCGGCCTTCGTCGGCGCATAGGCGAGCAAGTGCGCGCTCGGATCGTACGACTGGATCGATGCGGTGTTGATGATGGTGCTGCCCGCCGTCATTCGGGGCAGTGCGGCGCGGCACAGCCAGAAGGTCGCATACACGTTCGTCCGGAACGTCCGATCGAACTCCTCAGTAGGCACGTGTTCGATCGTGTCATACGTGCGCTGGAACGCGGCGTTGTTGATCAGGGTGTCGAGCCGGCCGAATTCCTCGAAGACGCGCTCGACGATTGAGATGCAGTGCGCCTCGTCCTGGATGTCACCGGGGAGCATCAGCGTGCGGCGGCCCGCCTCCTCAACCCAGCGCTTCGTTTCCTGCGCATCCTCCTCTTCTTCGGGCAGGTAGCTGATCGCCAGGTGCGCACCTTCGCGCGCGAAGGCGATGGCCACGGCGCGGCCGATGCCGCTGTCGCCGCCGGTGATCAAGGCCACGTGATCCGTCAATCTGCCAAGGCCTTTGTACGATTGCTCACCGTGATCCGCGCGGGGCGTCATCTCCGAGTCGAGGCCAGGAGGATCGATCGGCGGCTGCGGGTAGTCGGGCGTCGGCCCGGAGGTCTTGGGATCGGCGGGCTGCGGATCCTGGAGTGTCTTCTCTGCCATGCGATTGCCGGCAGCAACCGGCATGCCGCGTACGTTCGCTGAAGCGGTCTTCACCTGGAGCGCGATCGCGCTAAGACGCAGTTGGAGAGAGCGCCGTTTCAGAAGAGCTGATCGAAGCCGGCAGGTCCTCGCGTGCCCGGGAGGCGTCGAGCGCCGCTGACGTCGCGTCGAGCGCTTCACGGAGAGACGCGACGTACCGATCGCCTCCGAGCGCTTTCTGCCCCTGCTGTCCGGTCAGCACTGCGTCGCCCTGCGACCACAGGCCAGCGATGATTGCCGCGCTGGGAGCGCGCTGCCGAAGCCGCCGGATCAGATAACGAAGGTGCGCGGGCTCGCCCTCGAGCTCCAGACACGACACCGTGACGACTCTGGCGGCGGACAAGTCGAGGTGCGCGATCATTTCACGCGAGACGAATCTGTACGGGATTGTTCGCGCCGCCACACCCCGCTGCATCAGCAACTGCGCCAGCATGGCCGCCACGACATCGTCGAACGGGCCGCGGCCTGCAACGCAGGCGACGAGCCCGGGGGACGTCTGCTTGATCGCCCGCTCCTGATCCGAGGCTTCGTTCGGCTTTGCAGCCATTTGCTCTTGCAGATCGCTGAGGACGGCGAGGATCGAGCGCGTCATTTCGATCGCCCGCTGCCGGCTGATTGTGCCGCGTGCCTCGTCGGCGGCGGCGAGCTTCAACGCCGGAAAGACAACGCTCTCGTAGTAGTCGATGAGCGGCCGATCAGCAAGAATCTTTTCCGCCTGATCGAGCGCCTCGTCCGAGTCACTGGCGAGCGTGCGCTGGTAGAAGCGGCTGGCGTCCGACAGGGCCGGTCTGTCGCCCAGCAGCACGTCAAAGAACTCGAGTGATTTGACATGCCGCCCCATCACCACAACGCACAGGGTCAGGGGCGTGGAGAGGATCAGTCCGACGGGTCCCCAAATCCACGTCCAGAAGACGGCCGCGACAATGACCGACATCGGCGAGAGGCCGGTGGAGTGACCGTAGAGCAGTGGCTCGACCGCATACGCTGTCACCGGTTCGATGACGACGAACAATAGCGCCACGTAGATCATCGTCCACCAATTCGGATCGATTGCCGCCGCAAGCGTCAGGGGTGCGACCGCACCGAGGATCGCCCCGACGTAGGGCACGAACCGGAGCAAACCCGCCAGCACCCCCCACAGCGCCGCCGACGGGATGCCGATCAGCCAGAGTCCGACTCCAATCACCACACCGAAGCAGCTGTTCACGCCAAGCTGCGACAGGAAGTATCGGCTGAGGCGCCGGCCCGCATCGTCCATCGCAACGGTCGTGCGGTGGAGATCGCTCGAGCCGAAAAGGCGTATGAACCTGTCGCGCAGGTCCTCGCGCTGCATCAGGATGAAAATCGCAACGATCAGCACGATGACCGTGGTCTCGAGCGGTCCAAGCACCGGCTGGATGACGGCGCGGGCCACTGCGAGTGCCGTGGACTTTGGCGGTGCCACCTCGACCACGAGCGGGTGTTGCGGCGTGCCAGTGCCTGCAGCGGGCGATCCATCGGGTTTAGTGGGGACGGCTGTCACCGCAACAGGGACGCTCGGGGGCTGGCCTCCGCTGAAGAGCCGCGAGATGAAGGTAAGGCGACTGGTAGTAAGCGATTGAACTCTCTCGATCTTCGTCTGGACTGCCTCGACATACCGCGGGACGTCGGACGCCAGTGCGGCGGCTTGACTCCCGAGCAGCGTGGCGAGCAGCCCGATGGCTCCCAGCGCCAGGAGCATGCTCAGCGCGACTGCGGGGGCTCGCCACAGGCCGATCCGGCGAAGCAGATCGACAATGGGAGAAAGGACGAACGAGAGCATAACTGCCAGCGTGATGGGGATGAGGACGTCCTGCGCCATGTACAGCGTCGCGACGACGATCGCGCCCACAGCGATCGCCACCAACGTCCTGAGCTCAGGAGACGACACGGTGGGTGCACTGGGCGGGATCTCGAGCGTCGGGGAGGGCTCCGCGTCGGGGCCATCGTGGTCGTAGCCTGACAGCTCCTGATCGCTCATCGCCGAATGTCCTGCAAAGGTGGCGCCTGGCAACTGAGGCGCTGTGACGTGATCGATGCGGCGGTACCACCAGAGCTCACTTGTGTCGAGCCGCCGAACCCCGGGTTCCGGTGGTCGGACCGCGCTGCGACGCCGTCGTGAGCCGCTGGCCGCTCGGGTCGCGCCCGAGTTGCAGCTGGCTGCGTACGACCATCATTGCGGTCGCTGAACCTCGCTGATCCCCACTGGCGTCTCGCGCGGTCAGGCTATCGAGTCGGCCTGACCTTCCCGCCTTCGCCGAAGGCTCGCCGCGATGTCTCGTCGTAGGCTTCGCGCGCAGGCGGACAAACGGGCTCACCGCCTCAACACAAGCGAGCTCTGGTGAGCGACAAGACTAGTTCTAAACCGACCGAATCGCTTTGCAACTTTACCGTCGTCCCCGACGCGCGCTGGGCGGCTCGAGTGCGTGCTCCAGCGGCAGTTTCGCAATATCTGGCGCGACGGTTTGACGTGGTAGGCAACGTCGCGCAGCCCAGAAGACCACAGCCGGGCAACAATGGCGACGGACGGAGCCACGTTTGATGGCGGGTATATTGCAGAGCGTCTTGCGCCCGACTGAGAGCAGCGAAGCTCGTTGAAGTCTCTTGGCGCGATCCCGTTCGGCTCCCTGGTTCCGTCTACGTGTAGCGCATCGCTCGCGCCGCCGGTATCGGTCAAGACCACTTTCATCGAGTCTGTTGTAGAGAAGCGCAAACGGGTCAAGGTGCGGGCGATGGTGGGAAACGCATCTTCGCGACCAGCGCCTGAAACTCAGGATCCGTGCGAAATCGCTGGAACCGCGGATCCGCGTTGACATTGACAAGCGTTGAATCCTGCTCGGCGTAAGCACGTTGGAGCCAAGCAACAACCTGATCCCGATCGCCGAGCGCGGCATGTACCAACGCTACGTAATACGGTGCCAGATACTGCGCCGATGGCGCGCCGACTGCGTCATCGAGATGCTTCAGCGCTGCGCGACGATCTCCGCGCGTGGCCTCGACGTAAGCAGTGAATGCCAGCATCGTTGGTCGGGGCAGACGTGCGCGGGCAATCTCCACGAGCGCTTCGTCGTAGTTGCCGGTCTCGGCTAAGGTCCTCCCGAGCAGAGAGTGAGCGGGACCAAAGGTGGCGTCGTGGCGCAACGTGTCACGAAGTTGTCCCGCTGCGTCGAAAAACCGTTGCTGGAAGAAATAGTGCCACGCGAGATCTCGTTCGAACAGGACTGAGGTTGGATCAAGCTGAAGAGCGAATCCGATCTGATCGAGAGCTTCGCGAAAGCGTTTCATGGCGTTCAGATAGTCCGCATACCAGTGGTGGGCCGGTGCGTATTGCGGGCATACTGTGATGGCTCGCTTGAATTCGGCGTCTGCGGCATCCCAGTTCCAGTCATGAAAGTAGGCGAGAAAGCCTAGCGTCGCATGGGCCTCGGGTAGATCAGAATCGAGGTCGATCGCTCTGAGTACGGCGGCCTTGGCGTTTGCACGCGCCTCTCGCGGCGACAGCGGCCCGAAGGTCGGCACACCTAAGGCGACGTAGGCGTCCGCCAGGCCTACCCAGGGCTGGGGGAATGCGCCGTCAAGCGCGATGGCTTGTTTGTATGTCTCAATCGCTCGGTACAGAGAAGCTTCGGTACGCTCGGCAGCATACTGACGTCCCAATGCGTTGTGCCTCCATGCTTCAAGACTTCTCGTCGTAAGCGCTCGCACGGCGGGGCCGCACGTCGGTCCGCTCGGTGCACCGGCCAGTGCTGCAGCGACTTTATCTGCGATCACGGATCCTAGCTGTGGAATTCCGGAACGAAGCGACGGAAAGTGCCCTGACCAGATCTGACTTCGGTCCGCTTTACGAACGAGTTGCAGTGAAACCTTGATGTGATCGCTTTCGGTCTGTGCGATCGTACCGGTCAATACGTGGTCGACATGCGCTCCCCAGCCTAGTTCTCGAAGTGGGAGACCCGTGAGTCCAGCTGTCGTCACACCTTCGCGCACCACCACTCCCCTGCGTTGGAGCTCACGAATAACGTCGTTCGTTAGACCCAGGGCAATAGCCGTGTCAGTGGTGCCGGTTGCGAGCGTGAATTGCGAGACGCGGACCACGGGAGACTCAGGTTCGGCACGCCATAGCGGGATTGCGGCGCTGATGAGGAGCACTGACAGGGCCGCCCCCAGCAATGAGGACACTGAGACTATTCGCGACTTGGATGGTGTGCGTTCAGTGAGCTGAGGCGGCTGAACGGCTGGGATTGGCGTCGCTGTTCGAGGCGTTGCGAGGAAGGCCACAAGCGCGGTTGCCATCGCCCCAGCAGAGCGGAACCGGTCCTTCGGCGCGGGAGAGATTGCACGTTCGACGATACCAGCAAGCGAAGGTGGCAGATCAGGACGCAAATCCGTCAAATTCTGGCGCCTGCCCGCTTGATGCTTCTCGACGAGCTCCGCAAGCGACGCACCGTCGCATGGATACCTGCCCGTCAGTAGATGGAATAACAGCACGCCGGTGGCATACACGTCGCTGGCGACCGATGCTGGAGCGCCGGCGAGCACTTCCGGTGCGAGGTAGAGGGGTGTCCCGACCTGTCCCCACCCAGCGTCGACGTGCTTCGCTGACAGTCCCGCGCCAAAATCCATCAGCACGACGCGGCCCGTCTCGTCGCGCATCACATTCTTGGCTTTTACGTCTCGGTGGATGACACCAGCGGCGTGAACTGCGGCTAACGCATGGCAGACATCGAGTGCTGTCACTGCCAGCTCGCCGGCCCCCAGCGTTCCGTGTTCCTGAACCAGCTGTTCGAGAGTGATCCCCCTGATGTACTCCATCCAGAAACCGGCTCGATCCTCCCTCACATCAGCGCCGTGCACCGTCACGACATTGCGGTGTCGGAGGCTTGCCAGAATTTGCGCCTCACGAGTGATCCGCTCGGCCAGACCTGGTTCTTGCGACAGTTCCTTGCGCAGAAGTTTCAGTGCGACCTCACGATCCAGCATGTGATCGCGAGCGAGGAACACCTCTCCGAATGCCCCTTCACCAAGCTTCCGGACGATTTCGAGCTCGCCCCATGCCCTCGCAATTGGTGCGTCTGCGTCTCGGCCACCGTCGCCGGCGGTGGGCTTGTCGCTGTCCGTCCGGAATACGCCGCCAAGGTCTGCCAATAACCGCAGGTTCGCAAGGTGGGCACGGTCTTCATCGGACGAACACAGTGCTTCGGCAGCAGTCCAGTCAATTGGATCGCCGTCCGCGACACGCGCCGCGAGTCCTTGGAGGCTAGGAGCGGGCGTCATGATCCATCTCGGTCGCAAGACGTGCAACAGCACGAGCCACCGCGACGCGTGCGGCGTCTGGCGTGGGTTTCCCCAAGATGACCGCTAACTCCTTGTAGCTGTACTGAAGCTCCATCCGTCCAACGATGGCTTCGCGGTCCTCGGGTCGGAGGCGCGCCAACGCTCGTTCATACCTTTCGATACCCTGTTGTCCGATGGCTGCTTCCAACGGCGACGCGTCTGTCGCTGCATATCGATCCGAAAGTTCGACATCAGCCGGCCGGCGAGCCCGACGGCGAATCTCATCCCGTATGCGATTGAGCACCGCCTGCCGCAGGTAGGCGTGTACAGCTCCTTCATGCCTGTACTCGAACGAATCGATGTGTCGCAGCATGTGCACGACGGTCTCCTGGACCAAGTCCTGAGTGTCGAGAAGGTCGCGTGCGTAAGAAGGTAGGCGGCCCCGCGCCCAGCGGCTGAGGGCGGGAATACAGCGACGAAACAGCGCGTCCAACGCCTCGTCGTCTCCGCCCCGGGCGCGCGCCAACAGCTCCACGGTGGTTGTCACGTCGACGGGGGATCTCGCCCGGTCTGATGACATATCGCTTCTGCCGCCGGCGCCCTTCCGATCCGGCGGCGCGGTGACGGATAGGGCGATTGTGGTAGCGGCTGCCACGCGAGTGATCGCAATCACATCGTATTGAACGTCGGGGACCACCCGAACGAACAAGTCGCCGCCGTGCTCATGATACGGCCGATTGCGTGCGCGGCGATCGTGGTCGTGTTCGTTCCGTCGTTTGCCAGCGTTGTCACAATCGAGGCCTTAGGCGGTGCAATTCTGCACCGGTCGGCCTTGGGAGAAATGACAATGACGGCTTTCAGGGTGTTCCTTGCAACGGCGCTGCTTTCATCGGGTTTAGCCGGCCACGCGATCGCACAGGATCGCTACGCAGAGCAGGCCCAGGCCTACCTCGCGAACTTCGCCTCTACGCTGGCGGATCGCGGCTGGGACTTTGAACAGGCGATTGACGGCTCGCTCCGGAACGGGTACCGCTCCACGCGGTGGATTCACTTGGAAGCGGGAACCGAGTATTTCATTTCAGGGCGGTGCGATGACGACTGCCCCGATCTCGACCTGAAGCTCTACAGTGCCGGTTCACTCGTTGCTGCAGATACTGACGACGATGACCGACCGTTGCTTTCCTTTGAGCCCTCTCGTAGCGGTGAGTATCGGCTAGACGTGATCATGGCTCGCTGCAATGACGGGCCTTGCCGGTTCGCGGTTGGTGTCTTCACCCGATAAGACCTTCGGCCAGAATGGTGAGCGTGCAACGTGGCAGGCGCTCGGCGAGCAAAACTCGCCCGCGCCTGCGCGCCCGCCATTTTGAATGCCTACCACACCGTGACCCGAGCGCCGCTCCAATGCCGCGCCGCAGGTGCGCAGGCGCATTCTAGGTCTGGCTTCGATTGAATCGCGACCGTCGCCATGTATGCGCGGAGGACGAGATTTCAGCCAAACACGGAGTCGGTCAGCACGCACCCCGATTCGGTCGGATGCAAGGTGATATCCTCCGCGAGCCCATTTGTGGCTGAACAGCTCGCCTGTGGCGCCGACGGCACACTAGGTTGCGCAACAATCCGCTGTTCGCTTTTGGGCTTGCGGGCGTTACTCCCACAAAGGCGGGATCCTGTTCGAGTCCCGTCTATCATCAGGGGGAGGATGGCGATGAACTATGGCGGTCTCTGGCTTGTGTGCGTTCTGGCATTCGCCACACCGGTGTTCGGCGCCGACAAGGAGGAGCCGAAGAACGGCGTCAGAGTCACCGTGCCGTTCGGGGAATCGACGCCGTGCACTGGATCCGCGGCAAAGGGTGTCCCGATGACGCTCAAGGAGCTGGGTGACGATTACTACACCGAATCAACGCAAAGATTTGTGCCCGCACTGAATGCCGTCCTGAACGCCTGTGATGTGGCCAATAAGGAAGACGAGTTCGTCGTCGTGCTGTTTGCCGCAGCTCCGACGGCGTCCGCGGAGAAACCGACGATTGTTCGAGTGATCCTGCGCCGGGACGGCGAGGTGGTCAGTGAGACGTCAGGATTTACGGGCGTCGAGAAAGCGACCTGGGTATACCTGGCGGGAACGCAAGCAGATGTCGCAAGGATTCAGTTGATTGTGACGCCATTGGAAAACCCACTCATTGCGCAATTGGGTCCGTTTGCAGCCGCAGTTGCAGGGGGCGGCGCCAAGCTCATGATGGAAGGGACCTCCGCGGCGACCGAACGGAAGCTCGATATGTTTGTATCGGTTGCTCGGGACGTCGCGATTCCTTTCAAGCGTGCAACTATCTCCGAATCCGCGTTTGTGAGCACCGTATACAAGAGCTCTGGCGTCGAGCTTAGTCAGGACACGTCCTTCTCCAACGTGCCCTCTTCGATGATTACTCTGCACGCTGGCGTTGGCGTGCTGACCGGCAGGCTCAATGGCGCCAAGCCCGCGAAGGTTGAAGATTCGAAATATGTCTCCGATCCGCTCAACCGCGCGGCCACACTGGCGGGAGTCGCAGTCCATTTCCCGTTCGACTCAGCGGCTCCAGAGCCCTCGTGGCAGGAACGGCTGGCCCTGGTCTTCGGTGCGGTCTTGACACCCGCTGCGGGCGTCTACGTCGGTCCGTCGTTCGGCTGGCGCGGATTCTCGCTCACCGCCGGCCGCGCGTGGATGTGGGCACACACGACGCCAGACGGGTTCAGCATCGGCGAAGATGCGACGAAAAAGGAAGGCACGAAGGCGGGGGAGCTCGCGTACGGGAAAGTCAGCGCGTGGATGATCGGGGGCACATACGTGTTCGATAAATAGTCGCCCTGGAGTAACTGCCGGATTCTCAGTTCTGTCTGGAGGCCACATGCCAACCACGTCCAAGGTCGTCATCCTGAACTGCCACCGCAGCAAGCGGGATCGAGACATCGTCCAGTGCATCAAGAAGTGCCTCGGCGCAGATGGCGACATCATCATTTCGCAGGGACGGATTCTGATCAGCTCGGAGAAGGCCACCGGACCAAAGCCCGGCAGGAAAAAGGCCGCACGCCGGGCGTGAGCGCGGCCATGAGCCAGCGGGCACGGAACCGTCTCCAGTCATCCCCGCCCAACGAACAACAACTGGTCGCTTCTGGAAAGCCGCTGCTGTACTGGCGCGAGAACGAATTGATCCTCCACGAGCCGGTCTCGAAACGACGGCTCGTGGTGGCGCCGTTTGCAGTGGAGCTCCTGCATTTTCTTCAGACGCCTCGGTCGCGAGCCGAGATCTACGCCGAGTTTGCGAGCGTGCATCGTCGTGGGCTCGATGAGGGTATTGCGGCGCTGCTCTCGCACGGCATCATTGCGAACTGTCGCAGCGGATCCGGCCAGCATTTGCACGCGTTCGATGGGTGGGGCGCGCTGGCACCGATCGCCAGCTTCTATCATTTTGCGACCAAGGATCCGCGAATACCGGCTGGCAGGCGTGCCAAGACGTTTGAGGAGATGCTGGACCGCGCGGAGCCAGTACGCGAGCCCGCGAATGTGCCGCCCCGCTGCGATGTGCACCTGACGCGTTCACAGCGCGGTGCGAAGCCGGGCACATTGCCTGCGGTCCTTGCAGCGAGACGTACCTGGCGCGTGTTCGGCTCTGCGCCGGTTCCTGAGCCCGCGGTCGCGCAGCTGCTGCAGCTTACCTTTGGCGTGCAGTCGTCGCTCGAGACGCTCAATGGCGTCCGCGTCAAGCTGAAGACGTCTCCGTCCGCTGGCGCGCGGCACCCGATCGACTGTTACCTCGTGGCTGTACGTGTCGCGGGCTTGCAGCCAGGGGTCTATCGATATCTCGACGACGTTCATGGCCTTCAGCGCATGCGGCGCGGTGCGACTCGGGCCTATCTGGAGCGCTGTTTCGCGGGGCAATGGTGGTTCGGCGGTGCGTCGGCCGGCATCTTCTTCGTCGGCCAGATTGCTCGCGTCGCGGGCCGCTACGCACATCCTCGTGCCTACCGGCTTCTGTTACTCGAGGCCGGTCATCTCTGTCAGACGTTCTGCCTTACTGCAACTTTCCAGCACATTGGGATCCTAAGCTTAGAATTCCACGTGGACAAGTTGTCG
>JADMIO011113529.1_pt1 | contig 41935 bp, 31 predicted proteins | sample 8958161 | NCBI WGS metagenome assembly JADMIO01 (sample SAMN16585339, study PRJNA669376) | soil metagenome | isolation source: Crop rotation soil | place: USA: Cullars Rotation, Alabama | collected 2011 | reverse complement strand
CGTACGTGCGGCGCGGGCGCCCGGAGGACGGGGTGCGGGCCCTGCTCGACGCCGGCCAGGCCGCGGCCGCCGCCGATCTCCTGGCCGGGCTCCCCGCCGCTCGCGTCGATCGGCTCGACCTCGCCGACCTGCAGGCGCTCGTGGACCGGCTGCCGACGGGTGAGGTGGACCGCCGTCCCACGATCCTGCTGCACCTGGCGCGCGCCTGCATCCCGGCGGCCGCGCTGCCGCGCCGGCGCGACGCGCTCGCCCGAGCGCGCGCCATCGCCGACGACGGCTCGGCCGACGCCCGAGCGATCGACGCCGAGCTCGCCATCGATCTCGCCCGCGACGGCGAACCGGAGGCGGCGTCGGCCATCGCCGCCCGGCTGCTGGCGGAGGCCGGCGCCGACGAGGTGCTGACCCGGGCCAGGGCGTTCGACATCCTCGGGCGGGCGCTGGCCTGGCACAGCGACCGGGACGCCGACCTGCGCAGCGCGGGCGAGCAGTTCCGCACCGCGGCCGCGCTCGCGGCGTCGGCCGACGTCCCGGGGATCACCGCCGAGGTCCACCTGGCGCTCGGGGTGATGGTCGAGCAGCCCCTCGGCCGCTTCGACGCCGCCGTCGAGGCGATGGACCACGCGCTCGCCGAGGTCCCCGACCGGCTGCGCCGCCGCGCCACGATCCAGACGTTCCGCGCCGACGTGCTGCACAGCCTCGGCTCGTACGACGAGGCCGGCGCGGCCCTCGACGAGGCGGCCGAGCTGGCGGAGCTGCTCGGCGACGACCGGTTGGCGGCGTACGCGGCGTGGGAGGCGGCCAAGGGTGCGGCCCGGCGGGGCGAGCACGATCGGACGCTGGCGTTGCTCGCCGAGGTGCAGCGTCACCAGGGCCCGTGGTTCGAGCACCCGACCGGCATGGTGTTCCTCGCCGACGCCGCGGAGTGCTGCGACCTCGTCGGCGAGCGCGAGGCCGCCACCGCGTACTTGGTGCGGGCGGCCGAGCGCATGCAGATCCTGCTCGGCGAGGACGACGTCTCGGTGTGGATGGCGAAAGCCGCGTGCGCGGCCCGCTCCGGGGATCCGGTCGACGCGCTCGCCGCGCTCGACGTCGTCGATCGGCTGGCCGGCCTGGCCCCCAAGGACCGGTGGCGACCACTGGCGCTGCGCGCCTACGCCACGGCGCGTCGAGGTGATCGGCCGACCGCGAGCGCGCTCGCCCATGCCGCGCTCGACGCCGCCACCGCCCTGGGCGCGCCGTTCCTGCCCGACGTCGTGGAGCCGACCATCGCGGCCGCGCTGCACGAGCTCGCCGCCGCGGTGGCCGTGCCCGACGGCGCCCGACGGCGCGTCGAGGTGCTCGGCCACTTCAACGTGCGCTCCGCTGACGACGAGCCGCTCGACGTTCCCGCCGGGCTGCCGGGCCAGCTGGTGAAGCTGCTGGCCGTGCACGGCGGGCGCCTCCATCAGGACGTCGTCACGGACCACCTGTGGCCCGACGGCGATCTGGCCGGCGCCAGCCAGCGGCTGCGCAACGTGCTGCACCGGCTGCGCACCCTCGAGCTCGTCAGCCGGGACGGCGAGCACCTGGTGCTCACCGACGCCCGCATCGACGTGGTCGAGCTCGAACGGTTGGCGGCGCGAGCACTCGCCGCGCCGGACGGCTCGGGCGCCGTGCTCGCCCGCCAGGCCTTGGCCCTGCACAGCGGTCCGCTCCTCCCCGACGACCTGTACGCCGACTGGACGATCTCTGCGCGCGAGCACGTGCGGCGCACGCATCTCGATCTGCTCGACCTCCTCATCGCGGACGCCGAGCGACGCGGGGCGACGGACGCCGCGCTGGATCTTCTCGAGCAGGCGATGCGGGCCGACCCCGACGGCGAGAGCCGGGCGGTCGCCGCCGCCCGGCTCCACGCCGCCGCCGGGAACGCCGCGGCCGCGCTCAGCGTCCTGGATCGGGTGCGGGTCGCGCTCGACGAGCTGGGCGTGGAGCCGTCTCCCGAGCACCGGGAGCTGCGCCGCGCCCTGCAAGCCCCTCGCCGCTGAACAGCAACGCCTCGAGATCGCCGAGGTGGCGGATGGCGCTGCACTCCGGAGCCGTGCCGCCCGGTCGCATGACCTCGACCCGGCCGACCACTCGACCTTCGGCGAGATCCTCGTCCCGCAAACGAAGCACGATGGTGGTCATCGCGTCTCCGGCAGGTCGCCGTCGGACGTGGTCACCGCGATGACGAGCTGACCCACGGCGTGCGCCTTCGTGAGCGGGGCGGCGAGGTGGATGCCGGCCGCGTCGACGGACATCACCATCACCTGCTCCTGGCCGGCCTCGCCGGGATCGATGATCACGGTCATCCCCGGCTTGAACCACGTGGTCGTCACGCCGGGGGCGAAGTCGGCGAGCGTGGCCACCGGGAGCACGGATGCGCCGGCCACCACGTCGGCCGCCACTCCCGACTGCGGCAGCAGGGACAGCCGTGTCGTGTGGTGCAGGCACGTGTCCACGATGGACGTCGCCGGCATCCATGCCGAGCCGTCCCACTGCTGCAGCTCGCCCGAGCGGTCCATGGTGAGGATCAGCGCGTCGGTCACGTCGACGAACCGCCAGGTGCACTTGCCCAACCCGGGCGCCGAGTACGCGGGGGCGGCGAGCTCGGCGCCGACGTCGTTCAGCGTCTCCCAGTGCGGCCCGGACAGCGGAGCCGGCGGCGGCGCTGGTGTGCCCGGCGTCTTCAGCTTCCACTTGTTCGGCGGGACGAACGGCCGCTGCACCCACTCCACGGCGTCGCCGATGCCTTGGGCGAAGCGAGCACCGATCGAATAGGCCTCGGACTCCAGCGTGCGGTACCCGCCCTGCCACCAGATGTAGGTCAGGAAGCCCTGGGGGTCGAAGTAGCTCAGGTTGGGATCGATGAACACGGCCCGCCACACCTTGTCCGGCGCGATCTGGGCGACCGCCTCGCCGCCCGCGTTCAGCACGTGGTCGGCGAGGAGCTCGGCCTTCTTCTCCCAGAGGAAGTCGTTGTCCTTCACCCACGTCGGGGTCTCGCCGTGCTGCAGGCCGATGAGCTCCTGCATCGCCTCGTAGAAGTCGGCGCGCTCGGCGGGCGACAGCGGCAGGCCGTTGGCCCTGCGGACGTCGACGAGGTCGATGTCGCCGGTCATCCGGCGCAGGATCCCGTTGTCGTCGGCCATGAAGACCACCTTCATCACCGTGCCGTCCTCGCTCGGGACGTCGATCATCTTGAACTCGCGGAGGTCCGACGCCCCGGCGCGGACGTCGCTGCCGATCCCGTTGCCCTTGTAGTTGAGGCCGACGTCGACCGTGCCGAGCTCGTCGTACTTGCGCATGTTCTGGCCGTCGGCGTTCGTCCACTCCTTGACCCGCGTCTTGTAACGGGAGCGAGCGAGCTTTTGGATGTTGGCCGGCTCGTTGGCGATGCGCGCCTCGAACGTCAGCTCGTCGATCGGCTCCTTGAAGATCACCGACGCGAGGTCCTTGTCGCGGTAGCCCAGGAACTGGATGTCGATGCGGTCGACGTTCTTGATCTTGACCGCCTCCGGCTTCAGGACCGCGAAGAACTCGTTGATCCACTTCAGGCTCTCCGGCTGGCGGAACCGCAACGAGATGATGAGGTCGTTGTCCTTGGCGAACTGGGCGAGGCGTTCGGCCATCGCGTCAGCCACCCCGAAGGCTTTGCGCAGCGTGGCCTGGCCGAGCTCCTGGCCCACCTTCAGCGCCTGGATCTCGAGCGGCAGGTTCTTCAGGCCCGGCGGGCCCTTCGGCAACTTCTCGGCCAGCTGGATCGCCCGCTCGACGCGCGCCGAGGCGCCGGCCAGCAGGCTGCCGCCGATGCGGTACGCAACTTTGCCGACCTTGAGGGCCTTGTCAGGGCCGACGATGTCACCGAAGTACTGCCCGAGCTTGCGGCTGAACCCGTCGTAGTCGCCGTACTGCAGCAGGTTCTGGGCCGGGACGAACAGGCTGTCGACGAAGGACGACATCTTGAAGGCGATCTCGCCGCTCGACATCCCGACCTCGTCGAGCAGCTCCTGGTCGAAGTAGTTGGCGACGTCCTGAGCGAAGGCGGCCTGGGCCTCGGGGTCCTCGTGGATCGCCATGACGCCGACCGCCATGAACTCCATCGTCGAGGCCATCGCCCGGAGCAGGTGGCCGGCCTTCGAGGCCGCGTCGGGCATCAGCTTCACGGCGCTGATGACCAGCTCGGGCCAGCGGTCGAGCAGCTCGGGCAACGCCGTGCCGAGGCTCACGATCGAGTCCTTGATGCCGATCGGGAAGTTGATGGCCCAGGTGAGGATGTTGCCGCCGTCCGGCGTCGGCACGCCGTCGAACAGCGACACCGCCGTCTGGCGCACGCCGTCGTCGCCGTCCTTCACGAGGATGTCGTCGGCCGTCAGCTGGCTGCGGGTGTGGTCGTCGTTCAGGATCTCGGCGCCGGGCTCGAACGTCACCGTCGAACGCGTGCCGCCGCTGACGACCGTGATCACGTCCACGTGGAACGTCACCTTCTCGTTCGGCTTCAACCGCTTGAACAAGGGCCGCTGGCAGTCGCCCGGGTCGGGCGTCGGCCGGCCGTCGATCACGATCGAGCCGCAGCCCGAGTTGCCGTCGAGCTGGGCGAAGAGCGGGTCGAGGACGAGCGTCTGCGTGGTCGAGCGGTTCTCGACGGTGCCGACGATCCGGTACGTCTCGCCGGCGTCGCGCTCCGGCGGGCCGTGCACGTGCGCCTCGAAGTAGAGGATGGCGCCGGGCCCCGCCGTCACGTCGACCGCGCCGGTCTCGATCAGGGTCGCCGGCGTGTCGCCGGAGGGGTTGGCGTACGACACGAGCGCCCGCACCTTGAGCTTGCCGTCGTCGTCGACGCGGAACCGGTACTGCTCCTCGAAGCTCTCGTCCTTGCCCAGCGAGTCGCGCGTACGGTCCTCGTCCTCGGACAGCTGGACCATCGGGAACGGCTCCGGCTTGGTGTTGGTGCGGCTCGACAGCTCCAGCTCACCCGGGATGGTGATGTCCTCGATGGTGTCCTCGGAGATGTTCTTCACCTTCACGGTGACGATCACCTCGCGCGGCGTCGGCCCCTCGTCGGTCTCCTCGAGGTCGAACTCCAACGGGTTCGTCGCCGCGCCCGCGCCATCGACGAGCTTGGCCGTGAGGCTGACCTCGAGCACGGGGTCGCGCACGCCGACGGTGATCTTCGTGTCGGCGCTCACGTTCTTGTCGGCGGCGTCCTTGCCGGACACGTTCGACTTCAGCTCGACGTTGCCGTTGGTGTCGCCGGCCGCGATCTCGTAGTCGAAGGTCTGCTGGGTGCCGGGCGCGAGCGTGAACGGCTCGGTCAGCGCGGGCGTGGGTCCCGACACGAGCGTGAAGCGGTCGTCGTCCGGATCGAGGCGCAGCGGCGTGCCGTCCTGGAACTTCAGCTGGGTGAGGTCGCCGAGCCCGTCCGACGCGGACACCGTGATGCGGACCTTGGTCTGCTCGCCGGGTTCGAACTTCGTCCCGTCCTTGTCCGGGAGGCTGACGGCCACCTCGAGCTTCGGCGCGTCGATCGTCACGTCGTGGGAGACGGCCTTCTGGTTGTTCTTCGCGTCCTTGACGGTGAGCGTGACGTTGTACTTGCCCGGCTTGGCGTACGAATGCTGCGCGGCGTTGATGCCCTCCTGCGTCGCCGGCCCGTCGCCGTAGTTCCAGAAGTAGCGCAGCGGCGCCTTGCCACCCGCCGCCGTCGCCGAGAACTGGACCGTGCCGCGCTGCGACTCGACCTCGTCGCTGGTGAAGTCCGCGGTGATCGGATCGACGCTCTGGGGGTTCTTCACCATGAACGTCTCGACGACGTACGCGCCGCCGACGGCCTCGGTGTCGCGCCACTGGTTGTAGAAGGTGTCGAAGTACTGACCGGACGTCTGGTACGACGCGTCGATCATGACCTGGAACTCCTTGGTGGAGTAGTAGCCCGTCGCCAGCTGGGACGACCACACCAGGTCGTACGTGCAGGAGTCCACGTCGGCCAGGCCCCACTCCGGGCAGTCGCCGTTCTCCAGCGTGAACGGCTTGAAGATGCCGGAGCAGCAGCCGTCGTACCACGAGCTCCACGTCTCGGTGCCGACATCGCGGTAGCGGTAGTCGCTGTCCCAGCCCGTGTACGCCGGCGGCCACCACACCGTGGCGTTGTCGCCCTTGCGCCCCTCGGCCTGGAGGATCCCGCCCGTGAACGACAGCGTGATCTTCTGGCTCGGCGCGTTCGGCGAGTACTGCAGGACGTTCTGCGACGCGGTGAGCTTGGCCCAGCCCGGCTCCCACTTCCCGGTGATGTAGTTGTACCAACCGCCGTAGTCGCACTCGAACTGCTTGCTGATGGCGACGGCGTTGAGGTCGCTGTAGTGGCCCTTGATCGAATCGGGCAACTGGTCGTCCGTCATCGTGCAGTCGGGCCACGCCGTGAGACCCGACACGGCCGTCGCCGGACGCACCGGAGCGGCCACGAGGACACCAGCGAGGAGCGACAGGGCGATGACGACCCAGGTGAGCCGCAGGATGCGCGTCATGGGGCCGACGTTCCCGCGACCCCGTTTCACCAGCGTTTCACCGGTAGCCTGCCCGACTCGTGGGTACGGCCAAGCGTGAACGGCAGAAGGCGAACCGCCAGCTCAAGTACGAGCAGCTGGCCAAGCAATCGACCCGGCAGAAGCACCGCCGACGCGGTCTGCAGTTCGGCATCATCATCCCGCTGCTCATCGCGATCGTGAGCCTGATCCTCATCCTGGCCAACCGGGGCGGCGACGACTCGACCGACGTCTCGGACACGACGCCCGATCTGGACACCACGCTGCCGGGCGACACGACGGTGCCGGAGGTGACCGGCACCGAGGCGCCGACCACCACCATCGCGGCCCCGCCGTGCCCGAAGGAGGACGGCTCGTCGACGCGCACCACGGAGTTCGCCCGTGAGCCGGACACGTGCATCGACCTGGGCAAGGTGTACCTGGCCGAGTTCGAGACGAACAAGGGCAAGTTCACGATGGAGCTGGACCCCGGCATCGCGCCGAAGACGGTCAACAACTTCGTGTTCCTGGCCCGCTACCACTTCTTCGACTCGATCAACTGCCACCGGATCATCCCGGGGTTCGTGGTGCAGTGCGGCGATCCGACGGGGTCGGGCAGCGGTGGCCCCGGCTACTCGCTGCCGGACGAGCTGCCCGCCGCCGGCGCCTACCAGCTCGGCTCGGTGGCCATGGCCCGCGGCATCAGCACCAGCGGGAGCCAGTTCTTCATCGTGACGGGCGACCAGGGCGTGAGCCTCGGGCCGAACTACTCGCTCTTCGGCAAGGTCACGGCCGGGTTCGACGACACGGTCAAGGCGATGGAAGCGGCCGGCACGCCCGGCGGCACGCCGAGCGAGCCGATCACCATTCAGAAGGTGACGATCACGGTGAAGGAAGGGGCGGTGCCGTCGACGACGACGACCGCCGCGCCCACCACCGTGGCGGCTGACTCGACCACCACCACCGGCTGACGTCGGTCGCTAGGCGCCGGGCAGCTCGCCCGTCACCTCGACGCCCTCGCCCAGGGTCTCCCATCCGGCGTCCGAGCGGATCAGCGCCGTGCCCGACGGCAGGGTGGCGACCGGGAAGTTGCCGGCCAGCTGGCGGGTGCGGTGCAGGCGGTCGTGCGACCACGTCTCGGCCTGGTTGACGATGGCCAGCGGGCGCGCCAGCCCGAGGCCGAGGGTGAAGGCACCGCCGCGCGGGTCGGTCATCGGGTCGCAGATGCCGGCCGCGGCGGCCCCCGCCGCCGCTACGACGCCTCCCGCGGTCAGGACGTCGCCGATGGCGGCCCACACGGGTGTGCCCTTCATGACCGAGCGCAGGTGGAGTGGCGAGTCCCCGACGAGGTAGACGAACCGGGCCGCGCTGACGGTGGCGGCCATGGCCTCGTCGAGGGCGTCGCGGCGGTTGAGGACCATCAGCCCGGTGGCGGTGGCGCCGAGGCCGGCGAACCAGGCGACGGCATGGTCGACGGCGACCTGCGGGTGCTCGAAGGCATCAGCGGTCGGGAGGACGACGACGTCGGTCGAGCCGGCCGCGCCGAGCAGCCGCCGATCGATGTCCTCGTTCGCCCCGACCGGCCCGAACTCGCCCCCACCCAGCAACGCCAACGTGCCCATGTCCCGATCCTCGCACGCGCCCCGCGGTCGTTCCCGATGCAGCCTGCATGAAACCGCTCTGTCGCTCGGGAACGCCCCCTAGCGGCGCAACTTACCGACGGGTAACATCGCGCGATGGTCAGCGTGCAACGTGTGGGAATCTGCGGGTCGGGGATCATGGGAAGCGGCCTCGCCGAGGTCACCGCACGGGCCGGGCACGACGTCATCGTCCGCTCCCGCAGCCGGGCCACCGGCCGAGCCATGCTCGACGCCCTGGAGCGCTCGCTCGACCGCCAGGTCGACAAGGGCAAGCTCACCGAGGAAGCCCGCAAGGACATCCTCGGGCGCGTCGACATCACCGACGACCTCGGCGATCTCAGCTCGTGCGACCTCGTCATCGAGTCGATCGTGGAAGACCTCGCCTGCAAGAAGGAGGTCTTCGCCGAGCTCGGCAACCTCGTCCCGGACCACGCCGTCCTCGCCACGAACACCTCGACGCTCCCCGTGGTCGAGCTGGCCATGGCCTCGGGCCGTCCCGACCGGGTCTGCGGCATCCACTTCTTCAACCCGGCGCCGCTCATGAGCCTGGTCGAGATCGCCCGCCCGATCACGGCCAGCGACGAGACCGTCGCCATCGCCCGCGCCTTCGTCGTCGCCTGCGGCAAGGACCCGATCGACGTGGCCGACCGCGCCGGCTTCGTCGTCAACGCGCTCCTCTTCCCCTACCTCAACAGCGCCGTGCGCCTGCTCGAGCACGGAACGGCGTCGATGGAGTCCATCGACACCGCCATGAAGGGCGGCTGCAACTTCCCGATGGGCCCGTTCGCCCTCCTCGACCTGGTCGGGTTGGACACCTCCGTGGCCATCCTCGAAGCGCTCTACGAGGAGTTCCGCGACCCGAACTACGCCCCCGTGCCCACGCTGCGCCGCCTCGTCGCCGCCGGCCGGCTCGGGCGCAAGACGGGCCGGGGCTTCTACGACTACACGACCCGGTGACACGCCCCGGGTAGGTTGCTCCGATCCCGATCGAGCCCGGCCCCTCCCGGTGGCGACTCCCCGATCCGTCGACCGCAGCCGCTGATGGTCTCGTGGGGTTCGGCGCCGACCTGGACCCCGCCACCATCCTCGACGCGTACCGCCATGGCCTGTTCCCGATGCCCATCTCCAAGCGCCAGCTCGGGTGGTGGTCGCCGGACCCGCGCGGGATCATCCCGCTCGACGGGCTGGTGGTCTCCCGTTCTCTGCGGCGCAGCTGCCAGCGCTACCAGGTCGTCGTCAACACCCGCTTCCGCGACGTCATGGTGGCCTGCGCCGACCCTCGCCGACCGCACGGCTGGATCACGAAGGACTTCGTCGAGTCGTACACCGAGCTGCACCGGCTCGGCTGGGCCCACAGCGTCGAGTGCCTGGGGCCCGACGGGCGGCTCGTGGGTGGGTTGTACGGCATCCGCGTCGAGCGGTTCTTCGCCGGCGAGTCCATGTTCTCGGCCGAACGGGACGCGTCGAAGGTGGCGCTCGTGGCCCTGGTCGGCATGATGCGAGCGGCCGGCATGGAACTGCTCGACATCCAATGGGTGACCCCGCATCTCGCCTCGCTCGGGGCGGTCTCGATCAGCCGCGCCGAGTACCTCGAGCGTCTGGCTGCGACGATCACGCCATGAGGCGACCGCTCACCTGCCTCGCCGCCGCCCTGCTGGTGGTGGCGGCGTGCAGCTCGGACGACGCGACCTCGCCGTCGTCCTCCGACCCTTCGAACACCGTCGCCGCCCCGACCACGGCTGACCAGAGCGGCCAGACGCGGGCGACGTCACCGGCGCCCACCCCGACCCCGACCAGTCAGGCGCCCGACCCCACCACGACCGCGTCGACCACCACGTCGACCGGACCGAGCGCGGCCGACCTGCCGGCCGTCCGCGAGCTGCTGGCCGCGGCCGAGCCGCTGCGGCGCAACTCGCTCGGCCCCGACACGCTCGGCGTGTGGATCTGCCACGTCCCCCTCGACATCCAGGACCCGATCTACAACCAGGCCGACCTGCGCCTGTCTCTCGAGCCGCAGCACGTCACCGACCTGCTGAACCAGTTCATCGTCCCGTACTTCGAGACGCTCTCGCACGACCAGTACCAGCCGAGCTTCGTGGCCGGCGGTGAGGTCGCCATCGAGAAGGACCAGACCAACAACGACTGCGTGTCCCAGGCCCAGGAGCAGGCGGGCGACGACATCGACGGGCTGATCGTCATCGCCGACGCCGAGCACGGGGCCAACCAGCCCGGCGGCTGGGGCCGGCCCGGCGATCCGTGTCCCGACAACGTCCCGTGCCCGGCCAAGGTCAGCGGCCGGGCGACGTACATCGGCGCGTCGGACTTCCACCCCGACTGGGGCGACGAGCCGGCCGTCGATCTCGAGGAGCACGAGATCGGCCACAGCATCGGCTTCCCGCACTCGGGCGACGCCGAGGGCCACACGAGTGCGCTCGATCTCATGAGCAACAGCGCGGCCCCGCGGGACGTCGATCCCACCCGCCGCGATGCCCCGGACACGCTGGCCGTCAACCGGTTGGCCGCCGGCTGGCTGCCGCTCGACGGCGTGCTCGTCGGTGAGCGTGGCCAGGGCTACGAGCTGGTCCCGTCGAACGCCGACCGCGGTCCGCGCCTGTTGATCCTCCCCCTCGACGACGACCGGTTCATCACCGTCGAGCTGTTGGCCAACACCGGCTTCGACGCCCACCTGCCGACGTCGGGCATCGCCGTGCACCTCATCGACCAGTCGCCCTCCGCCTGCCACTCGGCCGGCTCGACGACGACGTGCCTCAACGAACAGCGCTTCCAGCCGACGCTCGGGAGCCAGCCGCCGCACACCGATCTCTTCACCGACGGCGAGACGTTCATTGGCGAGGGATGGACCGTGGCGGTCACCCAGACCGCGGACGGTTGGACCGTCGCGGTCAGTTGAGAGGATGATCTGGCCGTGAGCCAGCCCTGGATGATGCGCACGTACTCGGGCCACTCGTCCGCGCGCGCCTCGAACGAGCTGTACCGCACGAACCTCGCCAAGGGCCAGACCGGCCTGTCGATCGCGTTCGACTTGCCGACGCAGACTGGCTACGACCCCGACCACTCGCTCGCCCGCGGCGAGGTCGGCAAGGTCGGCGTCCCCGTCGTCCACCTCGGCCACATGCGCACGTTGCTCGACGGCATCCCGCCCGGCGAGATGAACACGTCGATGACCATCAACTCGACGGCCGCATGGTTGCTCGGGTTGTACGTCGCCAACGCCGCGGAGCACGGCGTGCCCGCCGAGCAACTGCGCGGCACGACCCAGAACGACATCGTGAAGGAGTACCTGAGCCGGGGCACGTACATCTTCCCGCCCGAGCCGTCCAAGCGGCTGATCGTCGACATGGTCGCCTGGTGCGCGCACCACGCGCCCAAGTGGAACCCGATGAACGTGTGCTCGTACCACCTGCAAGAGGCAGGGGCGACGCCCGTCCAGGAGATCGCCTACTCGCTCGCCACCGCCATCGACGTGCTCGACGCCGTGCGCGACAGCGGGCAGGTGTCGCTCGACTCGTTCGGCCAGGTGTTCGGGGCCATCTCGTTCTTCGTCAACGCCGGGATCCGCTTCGTCGAGGAGACGTGCAAGATGCGCGCCTTCACCGAGCTGTGGGACCGCATCGGCCTCGAGCGCTACGGCGTGACCGACGCCAAGGCCCGGCGCTTCCGCTACGGCGTGCAGGTGAACTCGCTCGGGCTCACCGAGGCCCAACCGGAGAACAACGTGCAGCGGATCCTGCTGGAGATGCTCGGCGTGACCTTGAGCGAGCGGGCCCGCGCCCGGTCGATCCAGCTCCCCGCGTGGAACGAGGCGCTCGGACTGCCCCGGCCGTGGGATCAGCAGTGGTCGTTGCGAATGCAACAGGTGCTGGCGTACGAGACGGACCTGCTCGAGTACGAGGACATCTTCGACGGCTCCAAGGTGGTCGAGGCGAAGACGGCCGAGCTGGTCGAGGCGGCGTCCATCGAGCTCGACGACGTCCTCACCATGGGTGGCGCGTTCCTCGCCGTCGACGAGCTGAAGGGTCGCCTCGTGTCGTCGATGGCCGAACGGACGCGCCGCATCGAGGCCGGCCAGCAGGTCGTCGTCGGCGTCAACGCCTACACCGAGACCGAGACGTCCCCACTCGGCGGCGAGGGCGCGATCCTCACCGTCGACCCGGCCGTCGAGCAGGCGACCATCGAGGACGTCGAGCAGTGGAGGGTGGCCCGCTCGTCGTCGGCGGTGGCCGCCGCACTCGACGAACTGCGCCGCGCCGCCCAGTCGGGTGACAACGTGATGCCGGCCACCATCGCCCTGGCCCAGGTCGGCGGCACGACCGGCGAGTGGGGCACGTGCCTGCGCGAGGTGTTCGGCGAGTACCGCGCCCCGACGGGCGTGGGGGCCGCGGTGGGCCGGCGCGCCGGCGAGCTCGCCGCCGTGGCCGAGCGTGTGAAGGCCTTGGCCGGCGGTCCGCCCAAGCTGCTCGTGGCCAAGCCCGGTCTCGACGGCCACTCGAACGGGGCCGAGCAGATCGCGGTGGCGGCCCGGGACGCCGGCATGGAGGTCGTCTACAGCGGCATCCGGTTGACGCCCGAGCAGATCGCCGCGTCGGCGCGCGACGAGGACCCCGACGTGATCGGGCTGTCGATCCTGTCCGGCTCGCACCTGCAGCTCGTCCCCGACGTGGTGGCGCGGGTGCGCGCGCTCGGCGTCGACGCTCCCATCGTGGTCGGGGGCATCATCCCCGAGGCCGATCGTCAGTTCCTGCTCGACGGCGGCGTAGCGGCCGTCTACACCCCGAAGGACTTCGCGCTCGCCCGGATCATGGGCGACATCACGGACCTCACCGCCGCTCACCGCGCCGGCTGAGCGTCACGTCGAGGTCGGCGCCACCGTCGTGGTGGTGGTCGGCGACGGGGTGATCTGCAGGACCTGGCCGACCTGGAGTTGGTCCGGGTCGAGGATCCCGTTGAGCGACACGAGCACGCTCTCGTCCACGTGCACGCGGGCGGCGATGACGCTCAGCGTGTCGCCCTGTTGCACGACGTAGGTCGCCACGACCGGTGCGGCGGCCGTGGTCGTGGGCCGTCGCACGGCGATGGTCGACGGCAGCGGCGGCAACGTCTCGCCCGGTTTCAGCTGGACCCGCTGCGGGCTGTCGCAGGCGGCGGCCCCGCCCAGGAGGACCAGTGCCACCAGTGGCGCCATGAGTCGCCGCACCGCGTCGAATCTATTGGGCCGGACTCTATTGTCGACCCCGATGAGCACCGACGAGACCGGAGAACCCGACGAGCACCACGTCGAGTTCCCCGGCGCGCGCCGTCCGGACCGCCGCTACACCATCGATGCCCACGGCGTGGCCATCGCCGTGTCGGAGTGGGGCGCCGAGGACGACACGGTCCTGTTCCTCGTGCACGGCGGCTTCGACTTCGCCGGGACGTACGACGTGTTCGCGCCGAAGCTCGCCGCCAAGGGCTTCCGGGTGGTGGCGTGGGACCAGCGCGGGCACGGCGACAGCGAGCACACCGTCCTGTACGGGTGGGACGGCGACCTGCGCGACGCCATCGCCGTGATGGACCACGTCGGGCGCACGCCGTCGCCGGTCGTCGGTCATTCCAAGGGCGGGTCGATCACGCTCCAGATCGCCGACGCCCAGCCGTGGCGCTTCACCCACCTCGTCAACCTGGACGGGATCCCGTGTAAGCGCCGCGCCCCGGACATCGCCGAGCACGACCGCACGAAGATGTCGCCCAAGGACCTCGAGGGCTGGCTCGACCACCGCCGCCGCACCGCCTTCGCGTCACGCAAGCCCGACACGCTCGACGGCTTGGCCGATCGGCGCCGGCGCATGAACCCGCGCCTGTCGAAGGAGTGGCTGCGCTACCTCGTGACCGTCGGCGGCCGCCACGACGCCGACGGCTGGCGCTGGAAGCTCGACCCGTCGATGCGGTTCGGCGGGTTCGGCCCGTGGCGACCGGAGTGGGTGCAGATGCGCCTGCCCGGCCTCGGCGTGCCGTTCCTCGGCGTGCTCGTGTCCGAGTTCGAGGAGATGGGCTGGGGCACGCGGCCCGAGGACCTCGACGGGTGGATGCCGCCGCTCGGACGCCTCGAGTTCGTCCAGGGCGCCGGCCACTTCGTCCACGTCGAGCAGCCGGACCTCGTGGTGTCGATGGTGATGGACCTACTGGAGACGGCGTGATCACGCTCACGCACAACAAGGCGCAGCTGGCGCTGCACGAGCTGCGGGCCGGGGACGGGCGGTCGCTCTTGCTGCTGCACGGGCTCGGCGAGTCCACCCCCGCCGCCGTGCCCGCGTGGGTCGAGCGGTGGCCAGGCCCGGTGTTCGGCCTGGACTTCGTCGGTCACGGCGCGTCGACGTTGCCGGCGGGCGGGGGCTACTCCGCCGAGGTCCTGATGGCCGACGTGGACATCGCGCTCGCCCACCTCGGCCCGTCGACCGTGCTCGGCCGAGGCGTGGGCGGGTACGTGGCACTCCTGATCGCCGGGGCGCGTCCGGCGCTCGTCGTCGGTGCGGTCATCGCCGACGGGCCGGGGCTCGAAGGAGGCGGCCCGTCACCGCTCAGCCTCAACATCACGGTGCCCGACGACGCTGGCACCGGGCCGCCGGACCCGCTCGCCCTGCTCGAGCTGTCCCGCGACGTGCGCCCGCCGGACTACGCCGCCAACTTCGCCCGCTTGGCCGTGGAGGGCTCGGCGCTGGACACGCCGATCGCCGTCAGCGCCCGCCTCCGCCCGCCGTGGCTGACGGCGGTGGTCGATCAGCCGGGCGTGGTGGAGCGCCCCCTCGCCGACGCCCTGGCCCTCTTCGCCCGCGCCTGACCCGCCCGCGCCCGCCCCTGACCGCCGCTGCCGCGACCCGCGTTCATGACCTTGCGTACAGACTGTGCGCAAGGTGACAGCGGGCTGTCAGGAAGCGTCCAGTCTGTACGCAACCTCACCATTGGGCGGTCGGTCAGAGTGGCTTTTCGGTGACGCCGGCGCCGTCGAAGGTGGCCATCTCGCCCAACAGCCGGGCGGCGGACACCACCAGCGGGTAGGCCACCGCGGCGCCCGAGCCTTCGCCGAGGCGCATCCCGAGATCGACGAGCGGCTCGAGTCCCAGGTGGGCCAGGGCGATCGACGCGCCCGGCTCGACCGACCGGTGGCTGGCGATGCACGCCCCGACCGCACCCGGCCACATCGCCTCGGCCGCGCACGCCCCGGCCAACGTGATGACGCCGTCGAGGATGACCGGCACCCCGGCCTTCGCCGCCGTCCCGATGAAGCCCGCCAACGCGCAGATCTCCAAGCCCCCGACCTCGGCCAGCACGTGCCGGGCCGCGCTCGCGCCCGATGGTTGCGAATGCAACCGTGCCACCGCGGCCGTCACGATCGACCGCTTGTGATCCAGCATGGCGTCGTCGATGCCCGTGCCGCGCCCGACGCAGTCGGCGGCCGACGCGCCCGTCAGCCCGGCGATGACCGCGGCCGACGGCGTGGTGTTGCCGATCCCCATCTCGCCGGTCAGCAGGCAGCGGGCGCCCGCCGACAGCAGCCGCACGGCCACGTCCGAGCCGACGACGATCGCGGCGTCCACCTCGGTCGGCGTCAGCGCCGGCCCGACGGCGAGGTCCCGTGACCCGGCCCGCACCTTGTGCACCCACACTCGCTCGGTCGCGTCGACGGGTGCGGCGACGCCGACGTCCACCACCACCAACCGCAGGTCGTGCTGGCGGGCGAGCACGCTGATGGCCGCTCCCCCACTGGCGATGTTGGCCACCATCTGCACGGTGACCTCCTGGGGCCACGGCGTCACCCCCGATGCCACCGCGCCGTGATCGGCGGCGAACACCGCGATGGCGCCCGGCCACGGCGACGGTGGGCAGCGCCGCTCGATGCCTGCCAGCCGCACGGCCAGGGTCTCCAGGGCGCCGAGCGCGCCCTTCGGCTTGGTCAGGCGATCGAGGAGCGCGGTCGCCTCCGCCCGGGCGTCGTTCATCCCGTCATGCTCTCATCGACGGGCCGGCCTCCCACCAGCACCCGTCGCACGTGCAGCGCTCGGTCGAGGAGCACGAGGTCCGCGTCGGCCCCCGGGGCCACCACGCCCTTGTCCGTGAGACCGAGCACCCGGGCCGGCACCGACGTCACCGTGCCGATCGCCTCGGCCACGGTGCATCCCGTCCATGCCACGAGGTTGCGCACCGCATCGTCCAACGCCAGGTCGGACCCGGCCAGGACCCCGCTGGCCTCCCGGACGCCGTGCTCCGTCGCCACCAGCTCGACGTCACCGACGCGCGCTCGGCCACCGTCGGCCCCGAGCACGGCCACCGCGTCGCTCACGAGGTTCAGCCGGTCGGGCCCGAGCGCCCGCCACGCCATCCGCACCGCGGTGGGGTCGACGTGGATGCCGTCGGCGATCAGGCCGCACGTCACCCGCTCGTCGGTGAGCGCGGCGCCGATGATCCCGGGATCGCGGTGGGTGAAGGGCCGCATGGCGTTGAACAGGTGCGTGATGTACGTGATGCCGGCCTCGATGGCCGCGGTCAGCTCGGCGGCGGTGGCGTCGGAGTGCCCGGCCGACACCACCACGCCGCGCTCGGCCAAGGCCCGCACCAGCTCGAGCGCGCCCGGCAGCTCCGGCGCCAGCGTCACGAGCGACACGCCGCTCCCCACGTCGGACGGACTGAGCGACGCCAGCGCGGCGGGAGGGTGCGCGCCGCGCCGGACCGGGTTGAGGAACGGCCCTTCGAGGTGGACGCCGAGCGAGACGCCGGCGAGCGCCGCCACGGCCGCCGACCGCCGCGCCGACGAGCAGCTGATGACCGTCGGGCAGCACGCCGTGACCCCGAACCGCGCCAGCCGGGGCACCACGGCCGCGAACTCGCTCGGCGCCGTCGTGGCGTCGACCCCGAACGCCCCGTTGATCTGCAGGTCGATGAAGCCGGGGGCCACGTAGCAGCCCGATGCGTCGATCGAGGGTGACACGTCGATGCGCGGCGCCACGTCGACGATGCGACCGTCGTCGATCAGGACGTCCGCCTCGGCCTCCCGGCCTCCACCGACCACGATCCCGGACCGGACGGCGAGCACACCGCGACCGTATTGTCCGCACGGCATGGTCGACGTCCTGATCACGAGCTACTCAGAAGTCCAGGAGTGCTACCGCCACCGGGACCTGCGTCAGGCCCTCTACGACGCCGGCGAGGTGATCATGGCCGACGTCATCGTCAACCTGCACGGTGACGAACACCGCGCCCGGCGCCGCCTCGAGAACCGCCTCTTCCGGCGGGACACGTTCCACGAGTACGAGGACGAGCTGTTCCCGGCCATCATCGACGAGACGGTGGCGCCCTACCTCGCCGCCGGCCGAGCCGAGCTGGTGAGCTTCGGCCACCAGCTGATGATGAACCTCGCCGCGCTCACCGCCGGTGTCGATCGGCCGCAGCGCACCCCCGAGGAGACGTTCCACCTCTACGCCTACCTGAAGACGTTCATCGAGGGCGCCACGCTCGCCCACTACACCGGTGACCGCGAGGCGAAGGCCGCCGAGGTGCAGGCCCAGCTGGAGGCGTTCGACGCCGAGTTCCTGCTGCCCGGCATCGCTCGCCGCCGAGCGCTCATCGACGCCGTTGCCCGCGGCGAGGCCACCGAGGACACCCTGCCCCGCGACGTGCTCACGGTCCTCCTGCGCAACGACGACAAGATCCCGCTCGAGCACGCCAGCCTGCGCCGGGAGATCGCCTTCTACCTCCTGGCCGGCGCGCACACGAGCGCCACCGCGTTCACGCGCGTGATGCACCACGTGTTCGGGTGGCTGGCCGCTCATCCCGATCAGGCCCGCCGCCCCGTCGAGGACCGCCTGTTCGTCCAACGATGCACGCACGAGACGATCCGGCTGCAGCCGTCGAGCCCGACCAGCATGCGCTGGGCCCTCGCGGACGTCACGCTGTCGACCGGCACGTCCATCGCCACGGGCGACCGCGTCGTGCTGGACCTCATCACGGCCAACCGAGATCCCGACCTCTTCGGCGAGGACGCCGAGTCGTTCAACCCCGATCGCCCGCTGCCGCTCGAGCTGCCGCCGTGGGGCCTGAGCTTCGGCCAGGGCATGCACGCCTGCATCGGCCAGGACCTCGCCGCCGGCCTGCGGTTCGTCGACGGCTCGACGAGCGAGCAGCACCTGTTCGGCCTGGTGCCCATCGCCGTGCAGACCATGTTCGACCACGGCTGCCGGCCGGACCCGGACGCCGCGCCCGAGATGGACGCCTCGACGACGCGGCCGTACTTCGGCCGCTACCCCGTCGTCTTCGCGGGCTGAGTGCGCGCCGGCTGAGTCTGGGCACCCTGCGCGATCGAGGTCACGAGGTCGTCCACGTCGGCGGGCGTCATCGGTTGGTAGAAGTAGAAGCCCTGGCCGAACTCGCAGTCCATCTCGATGAGCGAGCGCAGCTGGTCCTCGGTCTCGATGCCTTCGGCGACCACGCGCAGCCGCAGGCTGTGACCGAGCTCGACGATCGTGCGCACCAGCTGTGCGTCCTTGCCGCCCCGTGACATCTCGGCGATGAAGGAGCGGTCCACCTTCACGGTGTCCACGGGCAGGTCCTTCAGGTAGCTGAGCGCGGAGTAGCCCGTGCCGAAGTCGTCGATGCTCAGGCGCACGCCGAGCTCGGCGAGGCCGCGCATGGCCGCCAGCATCTGCTCGCGATCGTGCATCACGGACGACTCGGTGATCTCGAGGTGCAGGCACGAGGGTGCGAGCCCGGTGCGCTGGAGCGTGCGCTTCACGTGCTCCAGGAAGTCCGGCTGCCACACCTCCCGCGGCGACACGTTGACCGACACCGACCGCAGCTCGTCGCCCGGCGCGAGGCGCTGCCACAGGTGGGCCTGCCGGCAGGCCTCCTCGAGCACCCACCGCCCCATCGGCACGATGGCCCCGCTCTCCTCGGCGATGCCGACGAACGTCGACGGGCTGATGAACCCGCGCGTGGGGTGGTGCCATCGTGCGAGCGCTTCGAAGCCGACGATCGTCGCGTCGGCGAGGCGCACGATGGGTTGGAACAGCAGGCGCAGCTCCTGGCGCTCGACCGCGATGCGCAGATCGGTCTCGAGCACCAACGTGTCGAGCGCGGAGTCGTGCATGGCCGGTTCGAACATGCGGTAGCGGGACCGACCGTCGGCCTTGGCCTGGTACATGGCGGTGTCGGAGTCCCGGAGGATCTCGGCCGGCGTGGAGTAGGACGGCGACCCGATGGCGATGCCGATGCTGGCGGTGGCGCGCACGTCGTAGCCGTTCAGGTGGACCGGCTCGTTCAGCGCGGCGAGCACGCGCTCGGCGATGACGTGAGCGTCGTCGTGGGACCCGAGGTTCTCCACCAGGATCGTGAACTCGTCGCCGCCGAAGCGGGCCACGATGTCGCCCGGGCGCACCACGTTGGTGAGGCGATGACCGACCTCCACGAGCAGCTCGTCGCCGATCACGTGACCGAGGCTGTCGTTCACGACCTTGAACCGATCGAGGTCGATGAACAGGACCGCGAACATGAAGCCGCGAACGGCGTCGACGCGCCGCAGGGCCAGGTCGAGGCGGTCGATGAACATGGCGCGATTGGCGAGGCCGGTCAACGTGTCGTGCAGCGCGTCGTGCATCAGCTGCAGCTCGGCGCTCTTGCGCGACGTCACGTCGGCGTGCGAGCCCACCATCCGCATCGGCCCCGTGCCGTCGGTGACGGCGGTCGCCCGCACCAGCATCCAGCGGTAGCTGCCGTCGCGGTGCAGGACCCGGTGCTCGGTCTCCAGCGGGACGGACGTGTCGGCGAGGTGGGCCTGGATCCGGGACTCGAGCTCGGCGCGGTCCTCGGGGTGAACGCGGTGCAGCCACTCGTTGGCGCCGTTGGCCAGCTCGTCGTGCTCGTAGCCGAGGAGCGATCGCCACCGAGGCGAGTAGTAGAAGTGATCGCCCCTGAGGTCCCAGTCCCACAGCCCGTCGTTGGCGCTGTCGGCGGCGAGGGCGTAGCGCTCCTCGCTCAGGCGCAGCTCGGCCTCGGCCCGGCGGCGCTCGTCGATCTCGGCCCGCAGCGCCACGTTGGCCTGGGCGAGCTGCTCGGTGCGGGCGTCGACGCGCTCTTCGAGCACGTCGCGGGCGTGGCGCAGCTCGGCCTCGGTCGATTCGAGCTGCACGACGTATTCGTCACGCAACGCCGCCTGGCGCTCGAACTCCTTGCGCAGGCGGCTGCCGTAGGAGGTGGCCAGGCACACGACGAGCAGCAGGAAGATGGCGACCAGGTACTCGAAGCGCTGGAGCGAGCGGACGTCGTCCTGCTCGTAGTCCTTGGCGATGATCAGGTGGATGTAGATCAGGCCGGCCCCGACCACCACCACGAAGAAGAGCGCGAGCAGGCTGTAGACGACGTGCCATCTCGGTGGACGGACGCGCTTCGCGCTGCTGATCAGTTGGTTTGCCATACCCGCAGAGGGAGAGGATACGGCGACTCGTCACGGAGCGGAAGAGGGTGTTCACCCTCCGTGGAACGAGTTGAGGATCTGCGAGGCACGGAGCCGTCCCGGGCCGTCTGGGAGACTCGTCGACATGGGGCAGGTCACACGCTGGATCCGGTTCGAGATGGCATCGGGTCAGGTCGGCTTCGGCACGCTGGGTGACGGCGACGTGATCACGGTTCACGAGGGCGACCTGTTCACCGGCGCCGCGCCGACCGGAGCGACGGTGGCGTTGGCCGAGGTCACCGTGCTCGCGCCGTGCGCGCCGTCCAAGATCGTCGGGCTCTGGAACAACCTGCGGGCGGCGGCCGACAAGAACGGGCTGGCCGAGCCGCCGGCCCCGCTCTACTTCATCAAGCCCTCGACCTGCGTGGTCGGCCACGGCGCGGCGGTCCGCAAGCCGGCGTCGTACAACGGGCGGGTCCTCTACGAGGGCGAGCTCGGCGTCGTGATCGGCCGGCGCTGCGCCGACGTGAGCGAGGCCGACGCCGACGACGTGATCTTCGGGTACACGTGCGTCAACGACGTGACGGCGTTCGAGATCATCACCGAGGACGCGTCTTTCGGGCAGTGGACGAGGGCCAAGAGCTTCGACACCTTCGGTCCCATCGGCCCGGTCATCGCCACGGGCCTCGACCCGGACGCACTCGTCGTGCAGACGCTGGTGGGCGGCAAGCTCCGCCAGGACTACCCGGTCAGCGACATGTTCTTCTCGCCCCGGCGCCTCGTCAGCCTCATCTCTCGGGACACCACGCTGCTGCCGGGCGACATCATCACGTGCGGCACCGGGATCGGGGCGATGCCGATGCGCGCCGGCGTCACGATCGAGGTGTCGATCGACGGCATCGGCGTCCTTGCGAACGCGTTGGCGGACTGACTACAGATCGAGCTTGGCGGCGAGGCCGATGCGCTGGAGCTTGCCGGTGGCGCCCTTCGGGATCTCGGGCACGATGACGATGCGCTTGGGCACCTTGAAGGCGGCGAGCTGCTCGGCCAGGTAGGCCCGCAGCTCCTTCTCCGTCGCTTCCGCCCCCGGAGCCAGCACGACCGCCGCGCCGACCTCCTCGCCGAGCTTGTCGTGCGGGATCGCGAACGTGACGGCCTCCGCGACGGCCGGATGGCGCAGCAGCACGTCGTCGATCTCGATCGGCGAGATCTTCTCCCCGCCCCGGTTGATCTGCTCCTTGAGCCGGCCGGTGAGGAACAGGTAGCCGTCCTCGTCGAGCATGCCCTCATCGCCCGTGCGGAACCAGCCCTTGGTGAAGGCCGCTTCGTTGGCCGTCGGGTTGTTCTCGTAGCCGTCGACGACGGTGGCGCCGCGGATCGAGACCTCGCCTCGGTGGCCGGGCGGCAGGGGGTTGCTGTCGCTATCGAGGATGGCGACGTCGATGCCGGTGGCGATGCCGACCGAACCCGGCTTGGTGGCGCCCGGCGGCAACGGGTTGCACGTCATCTGGTGCGACGCCTCGGTCATGCCGTACGCCTCGATGACCGGCACACCGAACAGCGCGCCGAGCCCTTCCATGACGGGCCCGGGCAGCGACGCCGAGGAGGACCGCACGAAGCGCAACGAGGTCGTTCGCTGCGGCTCGTGTGCGCGCGCGAGGACCATCTGGTGCATCGTCGGCACGGCGCTGTAGTAGGTCGGCTGCAGCTCGTCGAGCCAGCGGTGGAACTTGAACGCGTCGAAGCCACCCGTGCAGATCACCGCGCCGCCGGCCGACAGTGGCGCCAGCAGGCCCGCCATGATCCCGTGGATGTGGAACAGCGGCATGACGGTGAGCGAGCGGTCGAGCGGGGTGAGCTGGAGCGCGGTGGCGATGTTGCGGGCCGACCCGGCCAGGTTGCGCTGGCGCAGCGGGACGATCTTGGGCCGGGACGTCGTGCCGGACGTGTGGAGCACGAGCGCCTGGTCGTCGGCGGTCGGGGCGGGCGTGACCCCGAGGTGGGCCGGGTCGCCGAGATCGATGCCGAGGCCCTCGCCCACCACGTCGATCACAAGGGTCGACGCCGGGGCGGCGGCGTGCGCTGCCGGTGACGCGCCAGGCAGCGTGATGAGCGCCTTGGCGTTCAGGTCGTCGAGGTAGAAGCGGAACTCATCCTCGCGGTACTTGGGGTTGAGGGGCGCGGCGCATCCGACGGCCATGGCCGCCAGCAGCACGAGGGCCATCTCGGGACCGTTGGGCAGGACGATGGCGATGCGGTCGTTGGCCTGCAGGCCGGCCGCCCGCAACTGGCCCGCCAGCGCGGTGACCTTCGTGCGCAAAGCCGCATGGTCGATGGCCTCGCCGGCCTCGGTGATGAGGGCCGGTCCGGCGGCGTTCGGGTCGAGGAGGCCGGCGACGGTGTCGCTCGCACCTCGGGAGGCGGTGGTGTCACTCATGAGCCCGACCAACGTAGACCGCATATCGTCCGGCGCATGGACGTGTGCATCGTCGGGGCCGGCGCGATCGGGGGGCTCCTCGGTGCGCGCCTGGCGCTCGCCGGTCAGCACGTCAGCGTCCTGGCGCGGGGTGCCAACCTCGACGCCATCCGGTCCCGGGGCCTCACACTGGTCGAACCCGACGGCTCGTCGGTCGTTGCGACGGGGATCGACGCCGCGGACGACCTGGCCGCCTTCGGCCCGCAGGACGTCGTGGTCCTCGCGCTCAAGGCCCATCAGATGGCGGAGGTGGCGCCGTCCTTGCCCGCCGTGTACGGCCCCGAGACCGTCGTCGTCCCGCTGCAGAACGGCGTGCCGTGGTGGTTCTTCCAGAAGTTCGCCGGGCCCTACGAAGGGCGCCGGATCACCACGCTCGACCCGGACGGCGTGCTCGAGCAGCACATCCCCGCCGACCGCATCGTCGGGTGCATCGCGTACCCGGCCGCCGAACGTGACGCGCCGGGTGTCATCCGCCTCGTCGAGGGCGACCGCTTCCCCGTCGGGGAGCTCGACGGGTCGCGGTCCGAGCGCGTGTCGGCGATCGCGGCGGCATTCAGCGCCGCCGGCTTCACGTCTCGCGTGCTGACCGACATCCGCCAGCACCTGTGGATCAAGGCGTGGGGCAACCTGGCCATGAACCCGATCAGCGCGCTGACCGGCGCCACGCTCGTCGAGATCTGCCAGTGGCCGGCCACCCGCGCCCTCGCCGCCGAGATGATGGCCGAGGCCGGCGAGGTGGCCGAGCGGCTCGGGCTGCGGCTGCGGGTGTCGATCGAGCAGCGCATCGACGGGGCCGAGAAGGTCGGCGCCCACAAGACGTCGATGCTGCAGGACGTCGAGGCCGGGCGGGCGCTCGAGATCGAGCCGCTGGTGGGGTCGTTCCTCGAGCTGGGCGCGCTCACCGAGACGCCGATGCCCGCCACCCGCGCCGTGTACTCGTTGGTGTCGTTGCTGAACTCGAGAGTGGCCTCGAGGTGAGATGGGAGAGCCGATGAGCTTCGTGGAGGTGGGCGGCCTGTCGGTCGACCCGGTGCTGGTGGACTTCGTGAACAGCGAGGCGCTGCCGGGCACGGGTGTCGACCCGGCGCGGTTCTGGGACGGGTTCGGCGCGATCGTGCGCGACTTCTCGCCCCGCCACCGCTCCCTGCTCGCCGAGCGCGACCGGCTGCAGGCCCCCATCGACGCGTGGCACCGTCAGCACCCGGGGGTGCCCGAGCCCGCGGCGTACCGCGCCTTCCTCGAGTCGATCGGCTACCTGGTGCCGGCCGGGCCGGCGTTCTCGGTGGACACCGCGAACGTCGATCCCGAGATCGCCACCATCGCCGGGGCGCAACTGGTGGTCCCGTGCACCAACGCCCGGTACGCGCTGAACGCGGCCAACGCGCGGTGGGGCTCGCTGTACGACGCGCTCTACGGAACCGACGCCATGGGCGACCTGCCGCCCGAGGGTCCGTACGACCCGGCGCGCGGCGCACGGGTGGTGGCGTGGGCACGGCAGTTCCTCGACGACGTGGTGCCGCTGGCCTCGGGCTCGCACGCCGACGTGACGCGGTACACCGCTGACCTGTTCGGCGCGGCGGCCGTCGGGTACCGCGGTGCGGCCGACGACCCCTCGGCGATCCTGCTCGAGCACCACGGGCTGGGCATCGAGATCGTGATCGACCGCGCCAACTCGGTCGGTGCGGTGGACACGGCGGGCGTGGCCGACGTCCTGCTCGAGGCCGCCGTCACCGCCATCATCGACCTGGAGGACTCCGTCGCCACCGTGGACGGCGTGGACAAGGTCGGCGCGTACCGCAACTGGCTCGGGCTGATGAAGGGCGACCTGACCGAGGAGGTCACCAAGGCGGGGCGCACGTTCACCCGGCGATTGGACCCGGATCGCTCGTACACCGGCCTCGACGGCGCCCCGATCGAGCGGCGGGGACGGGCGCTGCTCCTCGTGCGCAACGTCGGCCACCTCATGACGGCACCGGCCGTGCTCGACGGCGACGGGCAGCAGGTGCCGGAGGGCATCGTCGACGCCGTCGTCACGGTGCTCTGCGCGATGCACGACCGCACTCGGCCTGTGGCCGCCCGCAACTCGCCGGCCGGATCCGTCTACGTCGTAAAGCCGAAGATGCACGGCCCCGACGAGGTGGCGCTGACCAACGATCTGTTCGCGGCCGTCGAGCGATTGCTCGGTCTGCCCGCCAACACGGTGAAGGTCGGGATCATGGACGAGGAGCGGCGGACCACCGTCAACCTCGCCGAGTGCATCCGAGCGGCGCGGTCTCGGGTCGCGTTCATCAACACGGGCTTCCTCGATCGCACCGGCGACGAGATGCACACGTCGATGCTCGCCGGGCCGATGGTCCGCAAGGCCGACATGCGGGCGCAGCGATGGATCAAGGCCTACGAGGACTGGAACGTGGACACCGGTCTGGCGTGCGGGCTGCGGGGTCGGGCGCAGATCGGCAAGGGCATGTGGGCGGCGCCCGATCGCATGGCCGACATGCTCGACCAGAAGATCGGTCACCCGCGGGCCGGGGCGAACTGCGCCTGGGTCCCGTCGCCGACGGCCGCCACGCTGCACGCCACCCACTACCACCGCGTCGACGTGCACGCCGCCCAGGCCGCGCTGGCCGGCGGCCCCCCGAGAGCGTCCCTCGACGATCTGCTCGCCGTGCCGGTGGCCGCCTCTGTGACGTGGTCGGACGCCGAGCGCCAGGCCGAGGTGGACAACAACGTGCAGGGCATCCTCGGCTACGTCGTGCGCTGGGTGGACCAGGGGATCGGCTGTTCGAAGGTGCCGGACATCAACGGCGTGGCGCTGATGGAGGACCGGGCCACGTGCCGGATCTCCTCGCAGCACGTCGCCAACTGGCTGCTCCACGGCGTCGTGTCCGAAGACGTCGTGCGCGCCTCGTTCGAGCGCATGGCCGCGGTGGTGGACGGCCAGAACGCCGGCGACGCGGCGTACGAGCCGATGGCCCCGTCGTTCGACGGCGAAGCCTTCCTCGCCGCGACGGCGTTGGTGTTCTCCGGGACCGAGCAGCCGTCGGGCTACACCGAGCCGATCCTGCACGCACGGCGCATCGCCAAAAAGGCGGCGGAGGGCTGAGGCGTCGCGTCGGCGAACGGACGAAGCGCTGGTGGTGACGATCGGTCAGAGGGAAGCGGTCGCCTTCGTCGCCAACGCCGTCACGATGGCCGTCTGATCGCCGGGGTTCCCCGTGGCATCGGCCGAGTGGACGATGTCTGCAACGACGAGATCGGCACCCACGAGCACGACGAAGTTCGTGCCCTGTTCCGTCGTGAAGGAGTAGGCGACGTCGCCGAGCCCCGGCACGGACTGGTACGGCGTGCCGTTCTTCAGGGTCGAACCGTCGTCGGGCGCGAAGTCGCCGCCCTCGAAGTCCTGGCGGCCGCCTTTCACGACGGCGACGTCGATGCCCCAGTCACCGCCATCGGTCCAGATGAAGTTGCACCGGAACGGATCGGGCGTGTCGTTCTGCCCGACGCCCGTGCCGGGCGGGAGCACCGCTTGGACGTCGGCCAGCGTGACCCCGCAGCCCTCGGTCGTGGAGGGCGCTGACGTCTCGGGGGTGCCGGCCGCCGTCGTCGTCGTCGCCGCCGTCGACGAACTGCCGGACGACGTGCTGAGCGAACTGCTGGTCGAGGTCGGCGAACCGGCCGTCGTGCTGGAGCTGGACGTGTCGTCGGAACCGCCACATGCCGCCAACGACAGCAGCGCAACGGGGACCAGGAAGGTGGTGATGCGTCGTGTCATCCCCCGATCCTGGCCGACGCGGTGTCGCGCCGTAAGTTCACGAAGGTCTGGAGGACCCCCGCCATGCCCTACGAGAACCTGTTCCAGCCCATCGACTGCGGGCCGCTCACGATCCCGAACCGCATCGTGCGGTCCGCCCACGGCACCCTGCTGACGGGCGAACCGCTCATCGCGTACCACGAGGCTCGTGCGGCCGGCGGCGTCGGCATGAGCACGCTCGAGGCGACCGGCGTGCATCGCGAGGCACCCTCGATGCTGCCGCTGTACAGCGACGACGTCATCCCGTTCTACCGAGAGATCAGCGCGCGCATGAAGCCGCACGGGATGAAGATGTTGCAGCAGATCTACCACCCCGGTTCGGCCACCCGGCCCCGCAAGTCGCCGGTGCCGTGGTCGTCGAGCCCGATCCCGAACCCGATGGTCGGCGTGGTGCCCATCGAGATGACGAAGTCGATGATCGACGAGGTCGTGGCGGCCTTCGCGTCGGCGGCGAGGCGGTGCAAGGAAGGGGGCCTCGACGGCGTCGACCTCCACGCGTCGAGCGGGTACCTCATCGAGCAGTTCCTGTCGCCGGCCAACAACGTGCGCGAGGACGAGTACGGCGGCTCGTTCGACAACCGGATGCGCTTCCTCGACGAGATCCTCGAGGCCATCCGCGCCGAGGTGGGCTACGACTTCTGCGTCGGCATCCGCCTGCCCAACGAGGAGTACATCCCAGGCGGCCTGACCCCCCAGGACAGCGCGGACATCGCCAAGCGCGTCGAGCACCAGGTCGACTACGTGTCGCTGCACATGGGCTCGTATTGGCGGTTCCACAAGCTGCTCACGACGATGGACGATCCACTCGGCAACGAGATGGCCGTCAACGCGACCATCACCCGGCAGGTCGACAAGCCGACCATCGTGGTCGGGCGGATCATGACGCTCGACCACGCCAGTCACATCGTGGAGAGCGGCACCGGGGACATGGTGTCGATGGTGCGGGCGCTCATCGCGGACCCGGAGCTGGTGAACAAGGGTCGCCGCGGCGAGGCGCACCTCGTGCGGCCGTGCATCGGCTCGAGCATGGGGTGCGTCGGGCAGTTGATGAGCACCGGCAAGTTGAGCTGCGTCGTCAACGTGGCGGCGTCGGCCGAGACGCAGGTCAGCTTCGAGCCGTCGGGCAAGGCTGCGGTGCCGAAGAAGGTGCTCGTGGTGGGCGGCGGGCCTGCCGGTCTCGAGGCCGCTCGGACCGCCGCGATCCGCGGTCATGAGGTGGTGCTCCACGAGGGCACTCGCCGGCTCGGCGGTCAGGTGGCCATCGCGGCCAAGGCGCCGCATCGGTCGGACATCGGCGCCATCACCGAGTGGTTGGCGAGCGAGCTCGAGCGGCTGGGCGTCACGATCCGGCTCGGGTCGATGGTCGACCCGGACGTGGTGGCCGACGAGCGACCGGATGACGTGATCGTGGCCACCGGCGGCACGCCGCGCCGTGACGGGTTCCAGCTCACGACGCCGGTGTCACCGGTCGCGGGACACGATCTCCCGCACGTGTACACGTCGTGGGACGTGTTCGGCTTCGGCGGGCGCGCCACGGTCGAGGGCCCGTGCGTCGTGTTCGACGACACCGGCACGTTCGAGGCGATTTCAGTGGCGGACGCGCTCCTCGAGACGGGGGCGTCGGTGACGCTGGTGAGCCGCTACGACTCGATCGGCGCCACGCTCCCCTACCCGCCGGCGACCGTCGAAGCGGCGAAGGAGCGCCTGCTGTCGGGCTCGTTCGACTTCATCGGCAGCCACTACCTCCAGGCGATCACGCCGGACGAGGTGATGATCGGCGCGCCGTTCACCGAGCGGCATCGGACGCTGGCGGCCCGCACGGTCGTGATCGTCACCTACAACCAGCCGAACCGGGACCTGGTCCCATACCTCGACGGCAAGGCCTACGGCGTCCACATGGTCGGCGATGTCAACGGCACGAGCAGCCTGCTGACGGCGATCCACAGCGCCTCGGCGGTGGCGCGCAAGCTGTAGGGGACACCGTCCGGCCGGATCGTCCGGGGAGACACATCTTCCTCGCCGGAATTGTCCACTGGAGTTGACGCCGCGTCAGCCTCAGTTGACAAGTTCGCGAACGGGAACATCCTCCCGGCGGACATCGGGAGCCGCTGCCGTGCCTCGGCGCAACCTCATCGGGAACACCGCCCCGCCAGTGCTCGACTCGCCGCACGACACCCGGCCACCGTGACCGTCGACGATCTGGCGCACGATCGCCAAGCCCAGGCCGCCGCCACCGCTGTCGCGCCCACGCGCTTCGTCGAGGCGCGTGAACCGCTCGAAGATCCGCTCCCGCTGATCCTCCGGAACGCCCGGCCCGTCGTCGTCGACCGTCACGAGCACGTCCGTCGCGTCGACCACCACCGACACCCGCACGCACGACCGGGCGTACCGATCGGCGTTGTCCAACACGTTGCGCAACGCTCGGCGCAGATGCGGGCCACTCCCGAGCACCACCGCCGTCGGGGGCCCCTCCCAGCACGTCGCCCGGGCGCACCGTGCCATCTCCTCCTGGAGGATCGGCACCACGTCCACCGGCGCCAAGGGGCCCACGCCGTTCTCGTCCAACCGGGCCAGCGCCAGCAGGTCATCGATCAAGGTGCCCAGCCGTTCCTGCTCGGCCAGCACCCGCTGCGCCGTCGCCCGCCAGTCGACCGACGCGGGATGCAGCAGCCCGACCTCCAGCTGCACGCGGCTGGCGGCCACCGGTGAGCGCAGTTCGTGCGCGGCGTCGGACACGAACTGGCGGTGCTGGTGCTGTGACGTCTCGAGGCGCCCGAGCATCTCGTTCACGGTCGTCGCCAGCTCGGCGATGTCGTCGCGGGCGGCCGGCACCGGGACGCGCTGGGAGAGGTTCGACGCCGTGATCGCGTGCGCCTGGCCCGTGATCAAGTGGACCGGCCGCAGCGCCCGCCCGACAGACAACCACGTCAACCCACCCACCGCCACGATCAGGAACGGCACCCCGATCCACAGGATCAGCCGGACCGTGTTCAGCCCGTCGATGACGGGCGCCGTCGGGGTCTGGACGCCGACCTGCACGACGGTCCCGTCGGTGAACTGGATCTTCTGGGCCACCGCCACCAGGCCCGGACCGCGGTCGACCGCGTAGATCGAGCCCACGCGCGCCGTCGAGACGTTGACGGCCAGCACGGCCCCGCGCACGCTGCCGGGCCCGCCGTCGCTGCCCACGAACGTCGTCGTCGGCTCGAGGCCGGACATCGACACCCCTGGCTGCAACCCGATGCCAGAGGAGGCCACGCCGCCGAGCGGGCCGGGAGCGGCGGAGATCAGCACGTCCACGTACTGGGCCGACGTGAGCTCCGTCCCCGACTCGCCGAGGTAGAAGAACGTCGCGGCCTGCGTGGGTTCCAGCGTCGCCAGGAACGGGCCGCCGATGGTGGCGCCCGTGAGGTACGTGTCCAGCACTCGTGAGGCGTTGTCCCGCGCGTTGGCGATCAGGCGGTGTTGGACGAACCGCATCGTCACGAACGCGCCACTGATGACGGACAGCGCGAACACGAGGGTGGCGACCGCCGCGAGCCGCGCCCGGATCCCGACCCGGCTCATCGCCGACCCACGATCCGGTACCCGACCCCGCGAATCGTCTCGATCATCCCGGGGTCGCCGCCGGCCTGCTCGAGCTTGCGGCGCACGTAGCCCACGTACACGTCCACCACGTTCGACCCGGACTCGTGATCGGCGCCCCACACCAGCCCGCGCAGCTCGTCCCGGGTCACGGGTTGCCCGACGCGTCGGGCCAAGGCTTCGAGCAGCGCGTACTCCCGGGCCGAAAGGTCCACCGAGGTCGCACCGACGCACACCGACCGCGTCATGGTGTCCACCACCAACGCGCCGAGCTCGATGCGCGCCGACGCCGGCACCGGGTTGGTGCGGCGGATCAACGCCTTGATGCGCGAGACCAGCACCGTGAAGCTGAACGGCTTGGTGAGGTAGTCGTCGGCGCCCAAGTCGAGCCCCTCGGCTTCGTCGTCCTCGCCGTCCTTCGCGGTGAGCATCAGGATCGGCGTGCGCACGCCTTCGCTGCGCAGCGTGCGGGTGATCACGTAGCCGTTCATCCCCGGCAGCAGCACGTCGAGCAGGAGCACGTCGTACGGGAACTCGCGGGCGCGCCAGAGGCCGTCGAGCCCGTTGCCGGTGGCGTCGACGTCGAAGCCCTCGGCCGCCAGGCCGCGCTGGACCGCGTCGGCGACGGGTTCGTTGTCCTCGACGAGCAGCAAGCGCATCAGGTGATTGTCGTGACGGCGGATGAGAGAACGGTGAGAGCTTCTCATCGAGTCTCATCGCTGTCTCATCGCCTGAGTCGCATCGTGCGCCGAGCGCCGCCACCCGGCGGCCGGAAAGGCTCACCATGCAACGCACCACCAGTTCGATCGTGCTCGCCGGGGCCGTCGCAGCCGCCGTCGGCGCGCTCGCGGCGTGCGGATCCGGCGCGGCAGGCTCCGACACCGGAGGCGTCGCCACGATCGCGACCACCGCACCGGGTCCGAGCGACAGCCGCGCCGCCGACTCGAGCGAGTCCGACTCGACCGCGGCCGACTCGACGGACGCGACCGACGAGACCGGGACCACGCTCGAAGCGCCCACCGACGAGAACGCCGCCTTCACCCTCTACGACGGGTGCATGGCCAAGCAGGGCTTCCCCACCGATGCCGCCGGCAGCCTCGACGACGGCCCGCAAGTCGTCACCGGGACTGCCGGCGAGGCCAGCTCGGCGACGCCCGGCGACGGCCCGCAGATCCACATCGTCGGACCCGGCGGCATCGAGCTGTCCGGCGACGACGCCATCAAGTTCCAAGCGGCCGACGAGCAGTGCCGCGGTCACCTCGCCAACGTGCAGTCGGGCTTCGACTTCACGCCCGAGCAACAAGCCGCCATGGAGGACGCCTCGCTCAAGGTCGAGCAGTGCATGAAGGACAAGGGCTTCGACGTCCACTTCAGCGTGGCGGGCGCCGGGGACGGCAACGTGATGGTGGGCAACGGGATCGCCAGTTCGAGCGACGCGCCACCCGCCGATCAGCCGACGGGAACCATCCCCGACCAGCAGGCCATGCAGGCCGCGATGAAGGAGTGCTCGAAGGTCTTCGACGACTACCCCGAGCTCAAGGACGTCCCGAGGCCTGGGTGACATGAAGACGAAACGAGTGATCGTCACCACCGGGGTGGTCGCGGCAATCGCCGCGGCCGCCATCAGTGGATGGATCGTCGCCGGCGACCGTCGCAACGAGCCGGCGGCCGCCGCCGACGCAGCAAAGGCCGCGGCCGAGCCGGTGGCCGTGACGAAAGGTGACCTCACGACGGAGTCGAACTTCACCGGCACGGTGAGCTTCGGCGACTCGTGGTCGCTGCCGCTGCCCCCTGGCGGCATCGTCACGGCCAACCGGCCGGCCGGCACGGTCGTCGACGTCGGCGAGGTCCTCGTCGCCGTCGACAACCGTTCGGTGTACCTCGCCCGCGGCGGCTTGCCGATGTACCGGGACCTCTCCCTCCAACCGACCCATCTGAAGGGTTATGACGTGGGCGAGCTCCAGCAGTTCCTCATCGCCCAGGGTTTCGACGAGGACGGCGACCTGACTGTCGACGGCGAGTACGACACCACGACCCGCGACGCGGTGAAAGCGTGGCAGGAGTCGGTCGGCCTCCCCATCACGGGGCGGATCGACCGGTCGCAGCTCGTGTTCAGCCCGACGGCCTTGCGGATCGATCACGTCGCTCGCGTCGGCACCTCGTTCGACGGGCTCACCGTGACCGAAGCGACGTCGGTGGTCACGGTCGACGCCAGCGACGACGACAAGGACGACCTGCCCGTCGGCGGCGACGTCGACGTCGAGCTGGCCGACGGCTCGACCCGAACCGGGAAGGTGGCCAGCCAGGAGCGCGCGGTCCACCAGGACGGCTCGACGTCGTGGACCACCACGATCGACGTGACCGGCGGCGTGCCCGCCGACGAGACCAACGTCATCGTGCACAGCACCGTGGTCGAAGCGGCGGGAGTCCTCATCGTTCCCGTCGCCGCGCTGCTGGCCGTGGCCAACGGCGGGTTCGCCGTCGAAGTGGTCGACGGCGCGGGGACCCACCTGGTGCCCGTCAAGGTCGGAACCGTGGTCGATGCTCGCGCTCAGGTCACCGGCGACGTCAAGGTCGGCGATCGGGTGGTGATCCCGGCATGAGCGACGTCCTCGAACGCCCCGCTCATCCCGTGCTCGAGCTCGACGAGGTGAGCAAGCACTTTCCGGGCCATCCGCCCGTCAAGGCGCTCGACGGCGTGAGCCTGACGATCGATGGCGGCGACATGGCCGCCATCGTCGGGCCGTCGGGTTCGGGCAAGTCGACGTTGATGAACCTCATCGGCACGCTCGATCGTCCGACGGCCGGCGTGGTCCGCATCGACGGCGTCGACACGTCCACGCTGTCCGATGCCGCGCTCGCCGGCCTGCGGGCCGCTCGGGTCGGTTTCGTCTTCCAGCAGTTCCACCTGCTCGAAGGAGCCGAGCTCGTCGACAACGTGGCGGCCGGCCTCGTGTACCGCGGGGTCGGCCGGCGGGCGCGGCGGGATCGGGCCCGGCTCGCGCTCGAACGAGTCGGTCTCGCCCATCGCCTCACGCATCGTCCGCCCCAGCTCTCCGGCGGCGAACGTCAGCGGGTCGCCATCGCGCGCGCCATCGTCGGCGAGCCGGCGATCGTGCTCGCCGACGAGCCGACGGGCAACCTCGACACGCAGACGAGCGAGTCGATCCTCTCGCTCCTCCACGGCCTGCACGCGGACGGCTCCACGATCATCGTGATCACCCACGACCACGACATCGCGGCCAGCTTGCCCCGGCGCATCACGATGCGCGACGGACGCATCGTGCAGGACACCGCAGACGTCGTGGCCGACACGTTGGCCACGGTGTCCGACATCACCGCAGGAGCCGTGGCATGAGGCGGCGGGAGTGGCGATCGATCCTGCGTCCGGCCGACGTCCTCGGCGTGGGCACGTACGGGCTGCGCGGCCGGACCGGGCGATCGATCCTGACCGCGGTCGGCATCAGCATCGGCATCGCATCCATCGTCGCCGTGTTCGGCATCTCGGCGTCGAGCAAGGCCGACCTCATCGCCAAGATCGACGACCTGGGCACCGATCTCCTCGTCGTCCAAGCGGGCAACACGTTCGGCGGCGACCAGTCCAAGCTCGCCGTCGACGCGCCCGCGATGGTGCGGCGCATCAACCCGGTCGAGGAGGCGGCCGCGGTGGCCCGGCTCGACACGGCCGTGCAACGGACCGAGTACGACGCGGCCCGCAACGGGATCGCCGTGATGGCGGCCGAGACGAACCTGCTCGAGACGTTGCAGGGCACGCTCCACGCCGGTCGGTTCCTCGATGCGGAGACGGCCACCCTGCCGACAGTCGTGCTCGGCTCCGTGGCCGCCGAACGGCTCGGGATCACCGACTTGCACACGGGCGCCACCGTGTCCATCGGCGGCGTGCGCTTCGCCGTGATCGGCGTGCTCGACCCGCTCGCGCTGCACCCCGACCTCGACCGCTCGGTCTTGATCGGCAACGCGGCCGCCACGACGTACCTGGAGGCGGACCTCTACCCCACGCGCATCTACCTGCGCACGCCGCCCGAGTACATCGACGAGGTGCGTCGGGTGCTCGGTCGCACGGTGAACCCGGCCGCGCCCAACGAGGTGGACGTGTCGCGGCCGTCGGACGCTTTGGAGGCTCGAGCTCGTGTCGACGAAGGCCTGCAGCACCTGCTGATCGGCCTGGGGTTGGTCGCTCTCGTGGTCGGCGGCGTCGGCGTCGCCAACGTGATGGTGATCTCGGTGCTCGAACGACGCACGGAGATCGGCCTGCGCCGAGCGCTCGGGGCGACGCGTCATCACATCGGGCTGCAGTTCCTCGTCGAGTCGGCCACGCTCACGACCCTGGGCGGGATCACGGGCGCAGGGCTCGGCGCGGCGATCACGTACGTCTACGCGCACCGCCAGCACTGGCTGGTGACGGTGCCGACCAACGTGGTGGCCGCATCGGTCGGCATCGCGCTGGCGATGGGCGCGCTCGCCGGTCTCTACCCCGCGGCTCGTGCGGCGACGATGCTCCCCGCCGACGCCGTCCGCCCGACCGGCTGATGAGCGGCTGCGCGCTCGTCAGCCACTGACGATGACCAGTTCGTTGCCTTCGGGGTCGGCGACCCGCCAGCGATCCTTGGACTCGTCGAGGAGCCGGCCGCCGGCGGCCAGCGTCGTGGCGAGGCGCGTCGGGGCCACGTCGGACGGCACGGCGAGCTCGACGTGGATGCGGTTGCGCTGGCGGCGCCGCTCCGTGTCCGACGCGTCGAGCTCCTGGAACAGCAGCACCGGGTTGAGCCAACGCGGGTCGTGGATGTCGGTGAGCCCGGCTCGCCGGTCCGGGATGTAACCGAGGGCGGCGATCCAGAACGCACGGACAGCGGCGACGTCGGCGGCGTCGAGGAAGAGCTGCACGAAGCGCGGCAACGTCTGCTCCGCGGTGGCCCCGAGCTCCCGGGCCGCGGTCTGGAGTCGAGCGGCGAGGTCGGCGAAGTCGAGCTCGAGGCCGTGGGCGTCGGCGTCCGAACGGTCCTTGCCGCTGTCGAGGATCACGAGCCCGGGGCGCAGGTCGATCAGCAGCGGGAAGCCGACGTCGTCGGCCAACGCGGCGGCCGCCGCGGCCAGGTCGCGCTGTTGCGCCGGCGATGTGGTGCGGTAGCACGCCATCGCGCTGAACACGGCCTGCCAGTCGGCGGTCCCGATCCCCTCGCCGAGCGCATCGCCCGGCACCAGGTCGACCTCGTTGCCGTCGGGGTCGGTGTGGCAGACCCCGTACGGTCCGAATGCCTCGCCGAGGCTCGCCGCCTCGACGGCTCCAGCCGGCCGCACCACGTCGAGGTGGATGCGATGGCGCCGCGGCCGTGGCTCCGTCGACGGCCGGATCTTCATCGCGGGGTCGCGCCGCAACGGATCAATCAGACCGCCGTCCTCGCCCGGCGCGTAGTCGAGCGCCCGCTGCCAGAACTGACTCACCGCCGTCGGGTCCGCCGACTCGAACACCACGCTCAGGTGCTGGAGGACGGCAGGGTTCGCCGCCATCCCGAGCTCGCGCGCCGCGGCGGACACCGCATCGGCGTGATCGCCGGAGTCCAGCCGAACCCGCACGCCGGTGGCGCGTAGGTCGACCACGCTCCCGCCCGACATCTGCAGGACGCGCCCGGCCAGGTCCGCGCCGTCGACCAGCGACGACCCGTCGAACCATGCCGTCGCCACGCCATCGACGACCCGCCACTCCGTCCCGATCTCTTGCATGGTCGGGCACCGTATTGCTCCTCCGGGGGATCTCCTTCCCGAGGGAGGACGTCCCCGCTACTGTCCGCTCGCTGGAAAGGCCATGGGGAGGCAGGCAGCGATGACAGGGCGTTCGAAGGTCTTGGTTCCGTTGACCCTCGCGGCAGCAGTGACGGTCGCCGCCGTGGCCGCGACGGCCACGCCACCCGAGTCGCTCGTCGCGGGGTGGCCGCGTCAGCTCGGCACGGCGTCGGCCGACGAAGCCCACGGGGTGGCCGTCGCATCCAACGGCGACGTCGTCACCGCCGGCTTCATGGGACTCGAGGCCTTCGTCGCCCGCTACGACAAGATCGGCAAGCGGCTGTGGAAGACGACGTTGGGCTTCCCCGGCGAGATCAAGGGGTGGGACGTGGCGCTGTCGGGCAGCGACGCCTACCTCGTCGGCCAGATCGACGGCGAGCTCACGGCGGGAGCGTCGTCCGGCGGGATCGACAGCTTCCTGGCGAAGGTCAACAAGTCCGGCGCGATCGTCTGGGTGAAGCAGTTCGGCACGACCGGCGACGACGTGCCCCACTCCATCTCCATCTCAGGCAGCGACATCTACGTCGGTGGGGTCACCACCGGCGCCTTCGCGGGCGCGACGAACGTCCAGCCGGGGTTCAAGGACGTGTACCTCGCGCGGTTCAACAAGAGCGGCGTGCAGAGCTGGGTGAAGATGCTGGGCACCCTCGGCGACGACGACCTCTGGGGCGTGGCGGCCAAGGGTTCGGACATCTACATCGCCGGGACCGTCTGGGACGATCTCCCCGGTCACTTCAGCGCCGGCGGACGGGACATCATGGTCGCCCACTTCACGAAGTCCGGCGCGCTGGCGTGGGCCGACCAGTTCGGCACCGTGAACGGCGACTTCGGGCTGAACCTCACGGTGGCGGGCAACGACGTGTACGTCGTGGGGTACACCCCGGGCGCCTTCTCGGGGTTCACCAACCCCGGGGGTGACGACGGCGTGCTCGCCCGCTACAACAAGTCCGGAACGCGACTGTGGATCCAGCAGTTCGGCAACAACGGCCACGTCTACGCGACGGACGTGGCGGTGACCGGCAGCACCATCGTGCTCACCGGCTACACGAGCGGGAGCTTCCCCGACTTCGCGAACCAGGGGGGCACCGACGGGTTCGTCGGGTTCTTCACCAACTCCGGTGCGTCGACGGGCAAGCGGCAGTTCGGGAGCGCCGGCGACGACTACCCGGCCGCGATCGCACTCCGATCGAACAACGCCAACGGCGGGGCGATCATCGTCGCCGGCGCCACCAACGGCACCGTGTGGCGGCAGGCGAGCGCCGGTGACATGGACGCCTTCGTCGACGCGATGGTGAAGTAGTCGTCTCGCCCGGCGCTCTTGGTGAATCCGGTGAGATCTCAGAAAACCCGATCTGACCGGCTGGCGGAAGGGGTGGGATCCGGGGGCGGTCGTATCGTCCCAGTTCAGAAGGCATGTTTCGAGACAACGGGAGCAACCGTGGGAGTCACGGTCTCGAGCGGTGAATGTCGAGGTAGATGATCTCGACCGAGCCGTCGCTCGACAGAACTACGTACACCGCCAGGAATTCGACGAGCAGCCCGCCGGCGATGAGAACACGGATCTCGGAATCCTGCGCGACTGTCGTCGTCGACGCCTCGAAATTCTCGGCGAGACGATCGATGATCGGCGGCAGCTCGTGGAGCAGGAAGTCAGTCGCAGAAGGTTGGCCAGACGCGCCACGTTGCGCCGGGAACAGCTGATCGAGCCGATCGAAGAAGCTCTGCGAGACCCGAACCTGGCGCCGAGCGTCGCTCACCCTTCAGCAGGTCGGCGTTCCGCGGCCAGCCGCTGCGCCGTCGCGACGACGTGATCACGGAACTCGGACGGGATGTCCTCAAGGTTCGTGACGAGGTGCTCACCGAGCACCGAGGCGCGCTGATCGGGAGACATGGCGTCCAGCTCCGCAGCGGAGACGACCTTGCGACCCGAATCCACAGCGTGGAGCGTACGTGACGCCCGGGGTGGTCGCGTGTCGACTGGGGCCCGCTTCGTGTTTGTCGGGGGTGCTCGATGCGCCATGGGTCTCAGACGCTATTGAGCCAGCCTGCGCGCGATCTCCCACTCATTGCCTCGGGACTCGACAAGTTCGTGGACCGCTTCGTCGTCTTGATCTGGTTCAGCTTCGATGTCCAGTGGCGCTCTCCTCCCACCAGATCGCAGTAAGCCGACGCGGCGGCGAGGTAGAGCACGTCGTTGTAGTCATTCACCGTCCAAGCTCGTCCATCTCGCATGGCCGACATGTGCAGCCTCGACACGATTGAGCCCATCGGGAGACCATCCAAGAACACCTCGAGGCCACCTCGTCCGAGCGCGGTCAGTGCGCTCAGCGATGTGCCAAGACGCTCAGCGATCGGAGTGATGAGGGGGATCATGTCGACGAGGTCGCTGGCGAGCGTCAGTCGTACGGCGGCATCGCGGGAACCGCCAAGCTCGAGAGCGCTTTCGGCGAGCTGTCTGCGAACCTCGACGTACTTCTCCTGATGATCGCGGCCGGGCCGGTTGTCCATGACGTTGTGGTGTGACGTTGGCGGGCCCGAGAGGGCGCCGAACTCCAGGTAGTTCAGCACCCCATCCTCTGCTCCTTGCTGGCGAATCGCGGACTGCGCCTGCTCGGACAGTTGATCCAGGCTGACGAGGTCCGACCGCAGTAACTCGTTCACTCCGCGACCAAACACCGAGTACATCGGACTCGGTCCTGGAAGCGCGAGACAGGAGCGAAGGGACGCCTCGATCTCCCAGTCGATGATGCGCCAGACGGGGGCAATGTTCACGAAGTCGGACAGGCCGGCCATCGTTGTTGCGACGTCCAGGCGGTCACGCGCGTTGGTGCGTCGCCAGTTCTCCTCGTAGTTGGCCATCGAGAGCACGAAGACGAACCGCCCAGAGTCGGCCGCGCGCTCACAAGCGACCAGGAGGTCCCGGAATCGGTCGCCCGCAGGCTTTCCACACCGCGCCTGCGTGAGGCCGATCCAGAAGTTCTGATCCAGGTAGATCCGCTCCATCGAAGCGATCATCGCGGAGGGGTGTGGCAATGGTCAGGCGATTGATGCGATGCGTCCGCCGATCAGCTGCTCCGAGCGCAGGTCGGCAGCTCAACGGCCATCCGTCGCTCGACCTATGGGCTGCAAGGTTGCGCTCGGACCCCGGATCTGATCGCAGGCACCCTGGAGGTACCACCTCTGCGGCGTGGCAACCTCCGCAGGCACGGTTGGCGTACCCGGCTCTGGACGCGTTGAGGCACACACCGGCGAGCGTCAGCTGACGGTCCACGCCGGCTTCGAGGACCCCCGACACCTGACCGCCCTGGGCGCCACTGGGTTGAGACCCGTGAAGGCGAGCTGACCAGTCGATACCTCGAACCGACGCAGCAGACCATCAGTCGTGGCGCCGCCAATGTCCAACTCGTCCGGCGTGAAGGCGCGCAGAGCGAAGAACACGTCGGGCGAGAACGTCGTGGCGAAGGAGGGGTCCTCGTTGAACCGCACCAGGAGATCGGGCGTCATCACTTCCCGAGTCGCGTCACCAAAGGCCGGCCGGCTGTGCAACCCGGTCCGAACCATGAGGTCCGACCCGCGCTTCGGCGATGCGAACGTCTCGCGAAGCACCGTCTGGAAGCCCGCCGTGTCGTGGAACACCAACTCGACCCGAGCAACTGAGAACCGCAAGCACGGGTAGACGAGGATGCCGTACTCGTCGTCGCTCAGGCGGACCACACCCGACGACGGTTCACCCAACACCGACCCTCGATTCTTGCCGCCGCACGACGCGGCAGACACGAGCAGGCAGCAAGCGATCAGCCGCGCGACACGCTTCGAACGTGGACGGGCTCCCCTCAGCCAGCTCACGTCCGGAAGCCAAGGTGACGCCGGGGAGGCCACTCGATTCGGGGCAGACGTGTGCACAGCCTCAGGCTGCGCTCACCGCGCAGGTCCTGCCGCCCCTTCACTCGCTTCGCTCGCTCCGGGTTGGCCCCGGGAGGCCGGAGATGCCGGCGCTCGCAGACACGCCCCGGGGCCGCTGGCGCGCGCGATACAGCCAGCGCCACAGCAGGACGGCGATCAATCCAGAGCAGCCCGCAACGACGACCGACATGGCGAAGTAGGTCCCCACGTCGGACCATTCGCTGCCCCAGGTGTCGTTGGCCCACCAACTGCGGAGCTGCAGGGAGGCAACGCCCGCGGTGAGGCAGACAAGGCTCAGGAAGACAGCTGCTGCCCTCGCTGCGTGGCGCACTTCGACATTCTGCTCCTCGTCACACGGCGCGATGACGCAGCGGCTAACGAGCCCAACCTCTGCCGGCAGAAGGCGGCACCAGGCGTCATCATTCGACACCACGCTGGGGGCTCACCGGACTCGCGGTGAAGCGAGAGCATTCCTCACCGTGGCGTCACCGTCGGGTCCAACAGCCGGCTCGCCGCATCGGCGGTCGCCTTGGGGCGGCGCCCGAGGTTCCTCACGTAGCCGGCGGTCGTCGAAGGGTTCGCGTGTCCGACGTGTCGAGCCACGTCCGCCAGGTCCACCCCTTCCTCGCTGTACAGCGCGGTGATGGCCGTCGACCGTCCGCTGTGGGTGCCGAGGCCCGTCGAGTCGATGCCGCACGACTCGGCCGCGTTGGCGATCGCCTTCGCCACCGCCTGGCGCAGCATCAGACCGCCGGACGTCGTGGTGAAGATGGGCTCCACCGACCGACCCTCGTACGTGTGGCCCTGCCACCCGGCGCCGGCGACCAGCCGCTCGGAATCCTGCACAGCCTTCCGGCGGCCGAGGAGCTCGACTACCACCGGCGCCAGGAAGTGCTCGCCCTCCACTCCTTCGGTCTTGGGCGGCGCGAGCACCATGCCGAGACCATCGACGTAGACACACGCTCGTCGCACCGTCGCACGCGCCCCCTCGAGGTCGACGTCGGACCATGCCAAACCGAGGGCTTCGGACACACGCCAGCCTTGGACGAAGAGCAGCGCCACGGCGGCGCCCAGCCGATCGTCTGACGATGCCGCACGAACCAGCGACCGCGCTTCGGCCGCGGTGAGAGCTCGCCGAGCCGTCCGGCGGACTTGTAGTGACTTCACCCGATCCACCGGGTTGGCCTCAACGAGGCCGAGGCTCACCGCCTCGGAGATGATCGTCCGCAGGAGCGATCGGACGTCCGACACCGTCGAGGCCGACCGGCCAACGAGCAACGCCGACTGCCAGGTCGCGATCTGGTCGGGGCGGAGGTCCTTGAGTCGGACCGATCCGAGGCCGGCGACGATGTGCTCGACCCGGTCCTCGTACCGTCCGAACGATGATGGACGGACCCGATGCTTGGCGATCGTTTGCAGCCACCACCGGCAGAACACCTCGAGCGAGTGCGCGCCGCTCATCGCCCCGCTGGACGCGGCACGAGGACCAGCGGCGAGCGCGGCCGCCAGCGCTACGTCTCGGCGTGCCCGGGCCTCCTCGCGTGTCTTGCCACGCACCCGGCGCACACCACGCTCGCCCGGCACTCGATACGTCGCTCGCCACGCGCCGTCGACCTCGCGGTAGATCGAGCCCTCCCCGTTGGCCGCCTTCCCGCGCACGGTGATGCTGCCGTCGGGCCCCATCACCCGCCTTTCCAGCACAGTGGGATCCGAAGCTTGGAATTCACGTGACTTGAAGTCGCG
>JADMIO010904384.1_pt1 | contig 41936 bp, 31 predicted proteins | sample 8958161 | NCBI WGS metagenome assembly JADMIO01 (sample SAMN16585339, study PRJNA669376) | soil metagenome | isolation source: Crop rotation soil | place: USA: Cullars Rotation, Alabama | collected 2011 | reverse complement strand
GCGACAACTTGTCCACGTGGAATTCTAAGCTTAGGATCCCAATGTGCTGGAAAGGAGTTTCTCGCCAAAGTCAGCCACGAATTACGCACGCCCATGAATGGCGTCATTGGCATGACCGATTATCTGCTCACGACGGAACTCAACGGGGACCAGCGCGAGAGTGCGGAGACCGTGCGTTCCAGCGCGGAACGCCTGATGAGGCAGATCGATCGCATTCTCGATTTCTCGCGCCTCGAAGCGGGTTCCTTCACGCCGGCACAAATTGATTTCAATGTGTGCGAAGTGGCGCGGGACATCATCACGAAAGGCGAGAATGCCTTGGATGAGAAACCGATTGCACTGAAGCTGACTTATGGCGAAGACGTGCCCCGGCGCGTCCGCGGAGACCGTTCCTCTTTGCGGCGTGCCTTGTGGAACTTGTTGGAGAACGCGATTCGTTTCACAAGCCAGGGAGAAGTGACTGTTCACATTGCCTGTGATCGCGCCAGCTCGGGGCAATGCACCATTCTTTTGAGTGTCCGCGACTCGGGTATGGGCATCTCCCCCGAAGAACAAGCGCGCTTGTTCGATCCGTTTGCCCAAATTGAAAACTCGCTGGCGCGCACACACGAGGGCCTCGGACTCGGACTCTCCACCGCGAAGCGTCTGGTGGAACGAATGGAGGGACGCATCACCGTCGAGAGTCAGTTGGGAAAAGGCTCGCTGTTTACCATGATTATCCCGATGGAAATCGTGGAAACACCCGCGACCGCCGAGATCGCATAACTGGCTGCGCCACCCAATCACATCCGCAGGTTTTGACACTCCATTTCGCGCTCGTTAGCTTCGCGCTGCATGGAAGCTCTGCACGCGCCCTGGCGCATCGAATACATCCTCGGGCCGAAGAAGTCGCCGGACGGAGGTTCCATTTTTACGCGCATCGCGCAGTCCAGCGATGACGAAGCGAATTACGTGATTGCGCGCGGGCGCTCCTGTTTCGCGATGCTGAATGCATACCCGTACTCCGGCGGTCACCTGATGATCGTTCCGTATCGCGAAGTGCCGGACTTCGATGCTTTGCTCGACGAGGAACTCCTCGAACTGATGAAACTGACACGGCGCTGCCAACGTGCGCTGGCGAAAGCAATGCAGCCGCACGGCTTCAACATCGGCGTGAATCTGGGACGCGTCGCCGGCGCGGGCATCGAAGAACATTTGCACATTCACGTGGTGCCGCGCTGGGCTGGCGATTGCAATTTCATGCCCGTCATTGCGAACACCGGCGTGGTGCCGGAGGCTTTGAAGGACACGGCCGCAAAGCTGCGGGCCGCGCTGGCCGCGGATCACTCCACGTAATCTATGCCGACGGAAACACTTCATTTCGAAAACGCCCGCGTGGCCCAACAGTTGTTCGCCAACGATTCTCACAATCTCGATGCGCTCGAAACGAACCTTGGCGTGAAGGCCACCTCCCGCGAGGGATGGATCAAGTTGGATGGCTCCGCCGAGGACATCGAGCGCGCGAAGAATCTCTTTCAACTTCTGGAAACTTCGCTGCGCACAGGGACTGCCATTCGCACGCGCGATTTCTCGCAAGCGTTGGGCATCGTGAAGAACGAGGGGGTGAAGGCGCTGCGCGACCTTTACGCCGAACGCATCAATACCTCGCCGCGCAAAGGCAACGTCATGCCCAAGACCACGGGGCAGCGTCAATACGTGCAGGCGATTCGCGCGCACGACGTGACCTTCGGCATCGGCCCTGCGGGCACGGGAAAAACTTATCTCGCGATGGCGATGGCCGTGTCCGCGCTGCGCGAGGAAAAAGTTTCGCGGATTATTCTCACGCGTCCCGCAGTCGAAGCCGGCGAGGCGCTCGGATTTCTGCCCGGCGATCTCTACGAAAAAATCACGCCGTATTTGCGCCCGCTGCACGATGCGTTGCATGACATGATGCCGGCGGAAGACATCCAGAAGAATATGGAACGTGCAATCATCGAGATTGCGCCGCTCGCCTACATGCGCGGGCGAACCTTGAACAACGCGTTCATCATTCTCGACGAGGCCCAGAACTCGACTGCCGAACAGATGTTCATGTTCCTCACGCGATTGGGTCACGGCTCCAAAGCCGTCATCACTGGCGACCCGACCCAGATCGATTTGCCGCAACACAAAACCTCGGGTCTCATCGAGGCCGTGCGCGCACTGCGGAAAACTGGCGGCATCTCCATCGTCGAGTTCACGCGCAAGGACGTGGTGCGGCATCCGCTCGTGCAGCGCATCATCGAGGCCTACGAAGAACACCGGCAGAGCTTGAAGCAAAAGAAGGAATGAACATCGAACATCAAACATCCAACATCGAACACCGAATGGGCACTGCCGGCTTCGATGTTCAGTGTTCGATGTTCCATACTCGATGTTTCCGTTTCCACCGATGACCCGCGCGCTGCTCTCGTTCCGAAACCGCCAGCGCACGCGGGCGCTTAAGGTTCTCCTGCTCCGCCGCCTCGTCCGTTATCTTCTCGAACGCGAACTCGGCGTGGGCCAGTACGAACTCGGCTTTCATTTCGTGGAGCCGGAAGAAATGGCGCGTGTGAACCAGCGGTTTCTCCAGCACGAAGGTTCGACCGATGTGATTACATTCGACCATGGGCCGGGAGCGACGGACTCCGCTCCGGCAGGATCTGACAAGCCAAGCCAACGCGCCGGTTTGGAAACCGGTGCTGCGAAGCTCCACGGTGAAATTTTCATCTCCGTCGCCGACGCCGTAAAGCAGGCGCGCGAATTCAGCACGACCTGGCAGGCGGAACTCGCGCGCTACATCATCCACGCCCTGCTCCATTTGCGCGGCCACGACGACGTGAATCCCGCTGCGCGCAAATTAATGAAACGCGAGGAGGACCGCCTCTTGCGGCGGGTGTCCGCTAAGTTTCCACTGCCCGCGCTGGCGCGGACCCGAAACGCGAAACGCGAAACGCGAAACTCTTCCTGAAATGGACGAACGCGCCTCCGGCCTCATCCTGCGCACTCGTCCGCTCACGGAGACGAGTTTGATTGTGCAATGGCTCACGCCAGACCTCGGCCGCATTGCCACGGTGGCAAAAGGAGCGCGCCGTCCAAAGTCACCCTTTCGCGGAAAGCTCGATTTGTTTTACGAGGCGGATTTCAGTTTCGCCCGCAGCCGCAAGTCCGATTTGCACAACCTGCGCGAAGTGGCCTTGCGCGACACCCACGCGAAATTGCGCGAGAACCTCGGTTGGATTCAACAGGCCAGTTACTTCACCGCGCTCGTGGAGCAAACGACCGAAACAGAAACGCCGCTGCCAAAAGTGTTTCAACTCGTGCAGGAATGTTTGGACCAACTGAGTCGCAAATCGCCCAACCCACGCACGGTGTTCGCTTTCGAACTAAAGCTCCTGGCAGAACTCGGCTTCAGCCCAGACATAAACGAGTCCTCCCTCGGCGCAGGAGCGCGACAAATCGCCAAAGCTCTAACACGCACCGGATGGGATGGAATTTCCCGGCTGAAATTGAGTGAAGCGCAAACGCGCGAACTGCGGCAATTCCTCCACGGCTTCATGATTTATCACCTTGAACGCATTCCGCCTTCGCGGACGGCGGCGCTGAATGCGAGCTAACGCGCCGCCAGCATCCTGCTGGCCCGTCAGCAAAGCCAGCGGGACGCTGGCGGCCCGTTATTCTCCGCGTTTTGCAGCGCGCAGCAATTTGAGCGCGCTCTCCACCAACATCTCACCCGAACCCTTCGCACAGCGCGCGCTGACCGGCTCATAGTTGCCTTCGTCGTACGCTTTCTTGTTCGGGATGTAGCCAATGGCACCGTTGGCGAGCTCGGCCATGAGCGTGTGGCGGAACGGAGATTTTTTCTTAATCTCCAGCCCAAGCTCGACAAAGATTTCTCCGGGCAAACTCACCCACGCGAGATCGTCGCCCAGCGCAATCACCTGCACTTCCACTTCCTGCGGCTTTCCCTCTCGCGCGGCGACGTCGAGCACTTTGAAAGCGTTCACCTGTTCCAGAAATTTCGGCGTGTTGGTGGTGCCGACACGCTCAGCAATCGCGCGCGCCGCTTCGACCTCATCCGGTTTCAATTCCGGCAACGGAAGCTTCACCATCTCGTTCCGCACACGCAGAGTTTTCGGTTCCAGCGATTGCAATCGCGTGTAAGCCTTGAAGACATTTCCCGCGAGCACGGTGCCGAGCCGCGCGGATTCGGTGTGGCCTTTCTGCGCGCCGGCCCATTGCACATCCACATGATTGATGTTCCCGCATGTTCCATTCACAAACAACGTGACCATGTTCGTGCCTTTGTATTCGCCGAGAAGTTTTGACAACGTGAAAGCGTAGTCCGCCGAAAACTCCAACCCGCCCACCGTGTCCGGGTGCATCGCGAAGTTCACGTAAGTCGCGAGCGGCAGCGCGCGCGGCGTGTCGAAGTAAATCACCGCGACATCGGGATCAATCAATCCTGCGGCGTGTAGGATGTTGGTGTTCAACTTGCCGGGATTCCACGCCACCGTGCCGTCCTTCATGAAGTAACGGCGGTTGAAACTGAGATGATCCTCATGCTCGTGCGCGACAGAAACACGCCCCGGCGCCAATGCCGCTTCCGCAAGCCGCACCGCTTCGGCAATCTTCGCCGGCAACGCTGCTGTGTAGGCACGCACTGCGTCCGTGCCGCCGCCATCGACAGCTTTGCGCGCCGAACCCGTGTCCAACACCGGGCCAGTGTGCGAGTGCGTGGCACTGATCATCACGTTGGCGCCAGGCACGCGCGTCGTTTGTGCGATAATCTCGCGCGCCTGCACGACCACTGTGCGCGGCAGCGAAATCAAATCGCACACCACCAGCGCCGCGCGCGCCCCGCCCTGCTCCAGCACGATGGCCTTGGCGTGCAACTCATCGTGCGTATTCGTCGAAAGCCGGACGCTGTAGTAACCCGCCATCGGCAACGGTTGCTCCGGCGTGATGCGCACCGCCGCGGCCCCGACACGGAATTCGGCGCGAAGATTCGATGCCATCAGAACACAACTCATGAGAAGAATGAGAAAGCGGGTCATGCGGTGAGTGTGGCGATGGACAAGTGATTCACGCAACTTCGCATCTGCGGCGGGTCACGACGCCACGTTAGCAAAATACCTCGCTGGAAAGCCGCGCAGCTTTTTCAAAGTCGTGTCGGTGTGCCACAGTTCTACGTCCTCAATATATGCCGTGGCGGCCAACAACCGATGGGCCGGGTCGCGATGGTTCCAATCCCAAAGGACCGACTGACGCGCGATGGCCACGGTAATCGGTAGCACCTGCCACGACGGAAGCGCCAGGGCAAGCCAAGCATCGGGATTGTCCGGCACCTGTTCATTTTGCCAGAGACGGAACAGTTCGGTGACGGATACAGGTGAGAGGAACCGTTCAGTCTCTGGGTCAGCCAGCGTCTGTTCCACGGTTTTTGGAAGTGGCAACCGACGGCTGAACTTGATGAACAGATTGGTATCGGCCAGTACTCTCATGGCCACAGTTCCATCACCGGCTTCTGCAAATCACCGTAGCGTTTGGGATCGTCGGGCTTCTCTACTCGCCACGGCGCCGCCGGCGTGGGCACCGGCCCTAAAATCGCTGCCGGTCGGCCATGTGTCGTGATGGTAACCCGCACGCCAGCCTTTGCCTGCTCCACCAGGTCACAAAGATTTGTCCGCGCTTTGCCGATCGGGACGAAAATGGACTTCATGGGCAAAAGTTTGCCTAAGCTGACAACCCATTCAAGGCTGACTTTTCGTGTGTCGCACCGAACGCAAGATCATTTTCCGCCACGTCGATGCCCCACGCCATCAGTCACGCTCTCCTTCGCGGAGTTCAGACATCCATTGAGAAGTAGAACGGGCGTAAGCGGGAGCAATTGAGGAAGAGCAATGTCAACCAGCAGGCGGTACGGGCGGCGGTGGCGAAGACGGAACGAGATTCGGATTTGGGACTGCAGGAGTTTCAACTTCCGTTTCTTTCGCTTTGGATTTCACCAATGGGCGATTGCTCGTCTTTGCAATTCGCTTTCTGGCCTCCTCGAACTTGGGACCTTCAAGGACTTCGCGCTTCAAAACTTCCTGAACCAACACGTTCCGAATCTGATCCGTTTCGATCCGAACATCAGGAGATAATCTTCGAAGCTCCCGCCGAACGACATCCAGAATGGTATCCGTGAGTACCATTGCCCCGACGAAAAAGCGACTCAGTGCCTGTTTCTGTTCGTGGAAATCACCCAGCATCGATTTGGTCCAACCCTCCTTCGACAGCAAGAACAGCAAATCCATGTGTTCCTCGGATTTCGCGTTGAGATTGCAAAAATCAAATTCACAGACGAGCTCCTGATCGATTGGTTTGGCGAACATCACCTTGTAAACGCGCCACGCAATTCCATTCGTCAGCACCACCCAATCGATGCCTTGGTTTGCTGCGTAGTCGATTGCTTGTCGAACGTGATTGTCTTTCAAATCCAAACCGATGGCTTTTACCTCGATTAGCATCTGAAGCTTTCCATCAAGCTTCGTGGCTATGTCGCAGAATGTGCTTTTGACCGCGAGTTCAGCCGTGAGTTCCGTGAATTTGTCATAGCCAAGCACTTGGGCAAGGATTTCGATCACGATCACAACAGTGTCTGCTTCGCCACAATCGCGAGCTTTTGCAGCCGCGAGTATCGGTTGGAATGTCTTGATGCCGGATACGAGACGCTCTTGGACCTTTTTGGGGATTGAAGCCATGTGCAGGTTCTATCCTGTGGAAATCCCATCTTACAAGGTCAAACCAGCGTTGTGCGTAAGGCTTCAATCATGAACTCACAATCGATTCAGCGCGCTCAACACGGCTTTCACCGATGCGAGTTCGATGTTCGTGTCCACGCCCGCGCCCCAACGAGACTTGCCATCGGAAGTCTTGATTTGAATGTAGGCGATGGCGGCCGCTTCTTCGCCGGAACTGAGGGCGTGCTCGCTGTAATTCGCGATTTCAAAACGCGGAACTCCAGCCGTCGTTAGGCTATGAACAAGCGCGGCGAGCGGGCCATTGCCTTCACCGGAAACTTCCACTGGCTTGCCGGCGCGGGACAATTTCGCGCGGCATTTGACCACGCCATCTTTGCTTTCCGTTTCAAAGGCAGACAGTTGCCATGGCGAGTTGCGTTCAACGTATTCCTTCCAAAACATCGCTTTAAGTTCGGTGGCCGTAACCTCCCGACCAAGTGAGTCCACGGCGTCGTTGGCAATGGGGCCGAACTCGCGCTGCATGTCCTTGGGCAGCGCGATGCCGAATTCGCTTTCAAGCAAATACGCCACGCCGCCTTTGCCGGACTGTGAATTCACGCGGATGACCTCGCGGTATTCGCGGCCAATGTCCCTCGGATCAATCGCGAGATACGGCACGTCCCAGTGCTCGCGGCGTTTGCCTTCCCATTCGGCCAGGCCTTTCTTGATCGCGTCCTGATGCGAGCCGCTGAACGCGGTGAAGACCAGTTCGCCCGCGTAGGGCTGGCGCGGCGGCACGGTCATGCCGGTGCAACGCTCGTAAATTTCGAGCAATGAATTGAGTTTCGAGAAGTCGAGTTTCGGATCGATGCCGTGCATGTAGAGATTCATGGCCACGATAATCACATCCAGGTTGCCGGTGCGTTCACCATTGCCGAACAAGGTTCCCTCAACACGATCCGCGCCCGCGAGCAGGCCGAGTTCTGTTGCGGCGACGCCGGTGCCGCGATCGTTGTGCGTGTGCAGGCTGACGATGAGCGAATCGCGGTTCCTGATGTTCGTGCACATCCACTCGATCTGGTCGGCATACACATTCGGCATCGCGACCTCGACGGTGTCGGGCAGATTGAGAATCATTTTCCGCTCGGGTGTGGGCTGCCACACATCCATCACGGCTTCGGAAATCTCTTTGGCGAACTCGACTTCGGTTCCGGAGAAACTCTCCGGCGAATACTGCAACTTCACGTCGGCGTCCTGGAGCCGGTGGAGCCGGTCCTTGATCCATTGCGCGCCCTGGACGGCGACGGCCTTGATCTCGTCCTTCGACTTGCCAAACACCACGCGCCGCTGCGCCGGCGAGGTGGAGTTGTAGAGGTGGATGATGACGCGCTTGGCGCCGACGAGCGACTGCACGGTTTTCTCGATCAAGTCCTCGCGCGCCTGCACGAGCACTTGAATCGTCACGTCGTCGGGGACGTGGTTCTTCTCGATCAAGAGCCGGTTGAACGCGAACTCGGTGTTCGACGCGGACGGGAAACCCACTTCGATTTCCTTGAACCCGCAACTCACGAGCGCCTGAAACAGTTCCAGTTTTTGCGAGACGTTCATCGGCACGGCGAGGGCCTGGTTGCCATCGCGCAGGTCCACGCTGCACCAGATGGGCGCGCGATTCAGCGACCGGCCCGGCCACTGCCGGTTCGGCAATTCAACGGGCGGAAACGGGCGATACTTCGAGCCAGGTTTCTTTAACATGATTTGAGCGTTTCGTAATTCGTCGCCCGGTTTCAATCAAGGCGCTTGGGATTCGGGCAACAAAAAACCCCACCGCCTTATCGGCAGTGAGGTTTCTGAAACTCGTGCGTGAATCAGAACCCGACCGCCGCGCTACTCAGCAGCAGCGCGTTCCCCAGCAGTCGAATGTTCGTTTTCTGAATCACGGCGCAAAACGTATTGATCGCTTGCACAAGGGTCAACGGCATTTTTCCTCATTCCCTTAATTGAGCGCATCTCGACACTTTTCTTGAAAGGTAGCAGTTGTCGCGCTGCGACGACGCGCCGCCCGCGTTCAGCGGGCGGTCCCGGGGGCGCTGGATGCACCCAAGTCTCTCGCGAGTTCGTTGCGCCGCTGAAACGCGGCCGCTGCTCGTCGCAGGCGCGACGAGTTCCACCTCGATGACACCATTCATCAAGAACAGTTCGAGATGCGCCCCCCCCTTAATCGGCGCCTGTTTTTCCGCATTGCACCCCGCCGCCGCTGTGATTGAATCACCGCCCCGATTCGGAGGCCTCGTTGACTTGAAACTCGTCAATGTTACGCTCTCCGGCTCTGGAAGAGATTGATTTATGAGTGAAACTGCTCCGGGCGGTCAGACGCCAAAGCCGACGCATAACGAGACGATTAAGGCGGCCATCCCGACGCTGGCCGGTAACATCGCCTCGACGATGGCGTCGGGCACGGACCAATTCGCCGCGGACGATCAGCAGTTCCTGAAGTTTCACGGCATTTACCAGCAGGACGACCGCGACCTGCGCAAGACGCAGAAGAAATTCATCATGATGATTCGCGGGCGCATTCCCGGCGGCGTGATGAATCCGACACAGTGGATCACGTTCGATGACCTCGCGACGCGCTACGGCAACAACACGTTGCGCGTGACGACGAGGCAGAGCATTCAATTCCACGGCGTCGTGATGTCCGGCCTCGGTCCGCTGGTGAAAAAAATCAACGAGTCGCTGCTCTCGACACTCGCGGCTTGCGGAGACGTGAACCGCAACATCACGGCCTCACCCACGCCATCGCAGACCGAAGCGCGCGCGGAAATGATGAAGGATTGCCATCTCGTCGTGGACGCGCTGGCGCCGAAGACCAAGGCGTACCACTCGATTTGGATCGATGGCGTGCAATTGAATCTCGACGACGGCGCGAACAAGGATTTTGTCGATCCGCTTTACGGCAAAACTTATCTGCCGCGCAAATTCAAGACCTGCTTCGTGCTGCCGCCTGTGAACGACATGGACCTGTTCACGAACGATCTTGGCTTCATCGCGATGGTCGAGAATGGGAAGCTGGCCGGCTACAACCTCTGCGTTGGCGGCGGAATGGGACGGAGTCACGGCAACGAGCAAACGTATCCACGACTGGCGGACGTGATTGGTTTCTTCACGCGCGATCAGGTCGTGAAGGTCGCGCAGGCGGTGCTGACGATTCATCGCGACTTCGGCGATCGCACGGACCGCAAGCACGCGCGCCTCAAATACGTCGTGGCCGAGCGCGGTGTGGACTTCATCCGCGATGAGGTGAACAAACGTGCCGGAATTACTTTGCAGCCGGCGCGCCCATACAAGTTCACGACAACCGGCGATCTGTACGGCTGGCACAAGGCGCTGGACGGTTCGTGGTTCTTCACGCTCTATGTCGAAACCGGACGTATCAAAGATCAAAAGAAGCTCGCGCTGCGCCGCATTGCGGAGAAATTTCCGAACGTGGAGTTCCGCCTGAGTGCAAACCAGAACGTCCTGGTTGTGAACATCGCAGAAGCTGATAAAGCGGCCATCAACGAGATCTGGATCGAGCACGCGGTGCATCCAGAGAAACAAGCCAGCGTCCTCCACGCCGCGGCCATGGCCTGCCCTGCCCTGCCCACCTGCGGTCTCGCGCTGGCCGAGTCCGAGCGCATGTTGCCGGGCCTGATCGATCGAATTGAGAAGCTCTGCGCTGACCTCGGCCTTGGCGGCGAAGAAATCATCATTCGTTCCACCGGCTGCCCCAATGGTTGCGCGCGCCCTTACATGGCGGAAATTGCCTTCGTCGGCAAAGCGCCCGGCCGCTACCAACTCTGGCTCGGCGGGAACGAATCCGGCACGCGCTTGAATCGCATTTGGAAAGATGTCGTGAAGGATCCCGAAGTCGAAGGCGAACTGCGTCCGTTACTCTCCCGTTTCGCGACGGAGCGCAACGCTGGAGAGCGCTTCGGCGATTGGGCAGCGCGGGTATTGTGGAATGAAACGCCGCAACCGCCGCAAGCGGCCGCAGCCGCCTGATGAACACGAAGCGACACGCGGCCTACCGCCACTTTGGCAGCCAGAGTTTTGGAGAGGCCGACGACGAACTCCGCGACCATTGGTTGTCCCGCACACCGGAAGAGCGCATGGAGGCACTGGAGGAATTGCGAGTCCGAGTCTATGGCGAAGAAAAAATTAACGCCCGAATTCCGCGAATTTTTGGCGTGCCTGAATCGCGCCGAAGTTGAGTATCTCCTCGTGGGCGGATATACCGTGAACTACTACGGCCATCATCGCTTCACTGAGGACATCGACTTTTGGATCGCTGTTTCGGATGAAAACTTCGTCAGGCTGCCCGCCGCCGTGCGCTGTTTTTTCGGCGAAGACCTCGCGGGTTTGGACATGAACTTTTTGAAGAACAATGAATCACTCTATCTTGGCCAGGTGCGCGACAAGATCGAAGTCTTCCAGAAAGCTTCTGGCCTGGAGTTCGGCCAAGCCTACGGGCGTCGCATCGAAAACGTGCCAGTGACAATCATCTCGCTGGCCGATCTGCGCACCCACAAACTGGCCAACGCGCGACCCAAAGATTTGGCGGATCTCGAAAAGCTTCCCAAAGCGTGAATTGAATACATGACTGCAGATCAAATCATCCAAGCCAACGCCGAACTTCGCAGCCAGCCCGCGCTGGAGATCGTGAAGTGGGCCATCGCACAAGCCAATGGCCGCGCCATCGTCTCCACGAATTATCGTCCATTCGAAGCGGTCATTCTCCATCTCGTCACGCAAGTGCAGCCGGACATCCCAGTGCTGTGGGTGGATCACGGCTACAATCGCGCGGCGACTTATCGGCACGCCGAAGAGGTGAAACGATTGCTCAAGCTGAACATTAAAGCTTATTTGCCAAAACTCACCGCCGCGCATTACGACGCGGTCCACGGCGGGATGCCGGAGCCAACGCCGGAAAACGAGGAGCGGATCAAGGCTTTCAGCACCGTGATGAAGCTGGAGCCTTTTCAACGCGGGATGAAGGAACTCGCACCCACGGTCTGGATCACGGCATTGCGCAAAGTGCAGAACCCGAACCGCGCCGGACTGGACATCGTTTCGCACGACGGCAATTTCAACTCGCTGAAAGTCAGCCCGCTCTTCTATTGGAGCGACGCGGAGATGGAGGCCTATCTCAAGCAGCACCAATTGCCCAATGAGTGGGACTACTTCGATCCCGCGAAGGCCGACGACAAACGTGAGTGCGGCCTGCATGCCGCGTGGGGCGGAAAGGCCGTGGCGCAGGCATGACCCAACCGGCTGTCCAGCGGAACTTCCTTGTTCCCCGCTGGTGACTGGCCCTTAATTCTTTTTTTACGAAATGAGTTCGTACCATCTCGACCATTTGCAGCTTCTGGAAACTGAGGCCATTCACGTTTTGCGTGAAGTGGCGGCGGAATTCGAGCGGCCCGCCATTCTCTTTTCCGGCGGCAAGGATTCCATCTGCATCCTGCGCCTCGCGGAAAAGGCCTTCCGTCCTTCCGCCATTCCCATGCCCTTCCTCAACGTCGAGACGGGGCACGAGTTCCCGGAGTTGCTGGAATTCCGCGACCGCCGCGCGAATGAACTCGGCGCCAAGCTCATCGTTCGCACCGTCGAAGACGCCATCGCCAGCGGGACGGCCGTGCTGACCAAGGGCGAGATCAGCCGCAACCGCCTCCAGATTCCGGCGCTGCTCGGCGCCATTGAAGAATTTCGATTTGATTGCTGCATCGGCGGCGCACGGCGCGATGAGGAAAAGGCGCGCGCCAAGGAGCGCTTCTTCAGTTTCCGCGACATCTTTGGGCAGTGGGATCCGAAGAATCAACGGCCCGAAATCTGGCATCTCTACAATGCTCGGATCAACCCGGGCGAAAACATGCGCGTCTTTCCGCTCTCGAATTGGACCGAGATGGACGTGTGGGAATACATCAAGAAGGAGAAACTTGAAGTCCCTAATATCTACTTCAGCCACGAGCGCGAGTGTTTCCGTCGTGGCGGCCAATGGCTGCCAGTTCCACCTCCGCACAACGATAATGGCAAGCCAGATCCCTACGCTGGCGCGCGACCGACCGCCAAGGAACCGTTCCAGAAACTTGTCGTTCGCGTTCGCACGATTGCCGACATGATCAGCACGGGCATGATTGAGTCCAAAGTGTACAGCGTGGACGACATCATTTCGGAAATTGCCGCCGCCCGCGTCACCGAGCGTGGTTCGCGCGCTGACGACAAATCCAGCGAGGCGGCGATGGAAGACCGCAAGAAAGCCGGATATTTTTGAAGCACATGCCCCAAACCCAACACCCAATCGAACTTCTTCGCTTCAACACGTGCGGCTCCGTGGACGATGGAAAATCCACGTTGATTGGCCGGTTGCTTTACGATTCGAAGTCCATCATGGAAGACCAGCTCGAAGCGCTGGAACGCTCGGCTGACATCACCGGCGGCGGCGCCATTAACCTCGCCAATCTTACCGATGGCCTTCGCGCCGAACGCGAGCAAGGCATCACCATCGATGTCGCGTATCGGTATTTCGCCACGCCGCGGCGCAAGTTCATCGTCGCCGATACGCCGGGCCACGTGCAGTACACGCGCAACATGGTCACGGGCGCGAGCACGGCGAACCTTTCGGTCGTGCTGGTTGATGCACGACAGGGCGTCATCGAGCAAACACGGCGGCACACTTATCTCGCGGCGTTGCTTGGGATTCCGCACCTCGTCATCGCGGTGAACAAAATGGACCTCGTCGATTGGAGTGAAGAGCGCTTCCTCGAAATCCGCGACGCTATCGAGGATTTTCTTCCGAAACTCGACGTGTTCAAGGACGTGAAGTTCATCCCGTTGAGCGCGCTCAACGGTGACAACGTCGTGGATCTTTCGAAGGTGACTCCGTGGTATGTCGGCCCTGCATTGCTCGGTCATTTGGAAACCGTTCACATTGCCAGCGATTGGAATCTGAGCGGCTTTCGCTTCCCCGTGCAATGGGTCAATCGTCCCAACAATCCCACCGATCCGCATCTCCATGATTTCCGTGGACTGAGTGGCCAAATCACGGGCGGCATCGTCAAAGTCGGCCAGCCAGTCATGGTATTGCCGAGTGGGATGAAGAGCACCATCAAGGAAATCTGGACGCTCGACGGGCCGCTTCAGGAAGCCTTTTGCCCTCAGAGCGTCACCATCGTCCTCCAGCACGACATCGACGTGAGCCGCGGCGACATGATCATCGGTTCAGAAAATCGGCCGGGCATGAACACGGAGTTGTGCGGCCGAGTCTGCTGGATGAATCCTCGTCCGCTGCAACCCGGCCGAAAATATTTTCTCAAGCACACGACGCAAACGGTGCAGGCAATCGTCACGTCGTTGGAAAGCCGCATCAATATCCAGACGTTCGATTCCGAACCGGCCAGCGAACTGGCAATGAATGACATTGGCGAAATTCGGTTGCGGACTGCGAAACCGCTCGTGTTCGACGGCTATGGGACAAACCGGCTGACGGGCTCGTTCATTTTGATCGAGCAAGGCACCAACCACACCGTGGCCGCGGGAATGTTGCAGGCGCCAACCGAACTCGTGAAACCCGAATACGATGACTTCACGATCTGAGTCGGACAATCATCCCCTCGACGCGCGCCAGGCGGACAACAAGATCACCACCGCGCAACGCGAGCAGCGCAACGGCCACCGGGGCCTTGTCATCTGGCTTACCGGTTTAAGCGGCGCGGGCAAAACAACGGTGGCCACGGAACTCGAACGCCAACTCTTTGCCGCCGGAAAACATACTTACCTGATGGATGGCGACATTTTGCGCCACGGCTTGTGCAGCGATCTCAATTTCTCCGCCGAAGCGCGCCGCGAAAATATTCGACGCGCCGGGGAAGTCGCCGCGCTTTTCGCGGACGCCGGTGTGATCGTGATCGCCGCGTTCATCTCGCCGTTTCGCGCCGACCGCGAACGCGTGCGCCGATGTTTGCCCGCCGGCCGATTTGTCGAAGTGTTCGTGAACGCGCCGCTCGCTGTGTGCGAGAAGCGCGATGTGAAGGGCCTTTACGCCAAAGCCCGGACCGGCCAGTTGAAGGAATTCACGGGCGTTTCAGCTCCCTACGAAGCACCGGAGAACCCTGAAATCAATTTGCACACCGATGAAACGACGCCGCAGCAGGCCGTCGCCCAAATCATCGACTACCTGAGCATCGCGGACGGCGAGTTGAAATCATAACTCACGCGAGAATCTCGCGAATCACTTTCCCATGCACGTCCGTCAGGCGGCGATTGATGCCGTTGTGATAGAACGTGAGCTTTTCGTGATCGAGACCGAGCAGGTGAAGAATCGTCGCGTGAAAATCCGGAATCGTCACTTTGTTCTCGGCCACGAAGTAACCGACTTCGTCGCTGGCGCCGTAACGAAAACCTTTCTTCACTCCCGCGCCCGCCAGGAAACAGGTGAACGCCGTCGGGTGATGGTCGCGACCGGGTGAATTGAGTCCTTGCGTCGCCGGGCTGCGTCCGAACTCAGTCGCCCAAATGAAGAGCGTGTCCTCCAACATGCCGCGTTGCTTGAGGTCCTGGATGAGCGCGGCCACTGGTTTGTCCATCGTGGCGGCCTGTTTGTCGTGATTCTCCCTTAGGTTCTCGTGACCGTCCCAATTGATGCGCGGACTGCCGAAGGAACCACCGTTGAAAATCTGCACGAACCGCACGCCGCGTTCGAGAAGCCGCCGCGCCATCAGGCAATTGCGCCCGAAGCCTTTGTTCGACTCTTCGTCGAGACCGTAAAGTTTCTTCGTCGCATCGGATTCGCCGTCCAGACGCGTCGCCTCAGGAATGCTCGCCTGCATGCGCGCCGCGAGTTCGTAAGATCGAAGGCGCGCGGCGAATGCCTGATCGCCGGGATGTGCTTCCGCATATTCGCGGTTCATCGCCGCGAGCAGATTCATATCCGCCTCGCGTCCAGGCGCAACTTTCGCGGGAGTGTTCAAGTCCACGATCGGTTCGGCTGAGTTCGTGCGGAACGGCACACCCTGATGATTCGCGGGCAGAAATCCGGAAGTCCAATTGATCGAGCCGCCGGCAATGAGTCCGCGCGGGTCCGGCAACACGACAAACGCCGGCAGATTCTCGTTTTCATTTCCCAGCCCGTAACTCAGCCACGCGCCCATGCTCGGGAATCCATTCATGGTGAAGCCGCTGTTCATCTGAAAAGTGGCGGGCGTGTGGTTGTTGCTCTTCGCAAACATCGAATGAATGAAGCACACGTCATCGACGCAACCCGCGAGATGCGGCAACAGGCTGCTGACCCACGCGCCGCTTTGGCCGCGCTGGCGAAAGTCATACGCGCTCTTCATCACCTTCCCCGGCTGGCCGAAGAAGCCCAGGTTCTCGCCCTTGCCCTCGAGCGTCTTGCCGTGGAGGCGTTCCAATTCGGGCTTGTAGTCGAACGTGTCGATGTGGCTGACGCCGCCGCAGCAGAAAATCTGCACGACGCGTTTCGCTTTGGGCGCGAAATGCGGCGCACGCGCAGGGGAAACGCCAGCGACATTCGCCGCCCGCGATTGATCTCGATTCAACAGCCACGCCAGCGCAATGCCGCCGAGCCCGCCCGCGGTGTTCCACAGAAAATGACGGCGCGAAAGCGCAGGCGCCATTTGACTCGATGGCTCGTGAAAAAGGTTTGGTTCACCGGACATAAACAAACTCCGTTGAATTGAGCAGAGCCCAGCAGACGCTCGCGAGACCGCGATCGCGCGCCGCCGTTGATGCGCGCTTCGCCTCGTCATTCGTTGCGGAGCGTCCCAGCGCGAGCCGATACGCAGCCTGCACTGCTTTGGACAAATCGCCCTTCGATTCCTTCAGCGCACGTTCGGCAAGATGATCTGCCTGACGCAGCACAAACGAATTGTTCATCAATCCCAGCGCTTGCAACGGTGTCGTCGTAACGCTGCGCCGCGGTGTCTTCACCGAAGGATCGGGGCAGTCGAAGGCGTCCATGAGCGGTTCCTTTCCCGAGTTCACATTCATGCGATAGACCGACCGGCGATTGAACTCAGGACCGATTTTATCCACGGGCACGTAGGCGTTCGCCGGAAACTTCAACGCGTCGAACGGACGGAAACTCGGGCCGCCCGTTGCCAGGTTGATCTGTCCACTCGCGGCCAGCATCGCGTCGCGCACCACTTCGCCTTCGAGACGCCGCGGCGGGAATCGCCAGAGCAGTTGCGCGTCGGCATCGATAGCCGCAGCTTTTGCGTTCACCGCGGATGATTGCCGATAGGTCGCCGAGTTCACGATCAGCCGGTGCAATGCCTTCACGCTCCAGCCGTTCTCGATGAACTTCACGGCGAGCCAATCGATTAACTCAGGATGCGTCGGCGGTGTGCCGCTCACGCCGAAGTCATTCGGGGTCGCCACGAGTCCCTGTCCAAAATGAAAGTGCCAGACGCGATTCGCCATCACGCGCGCGGGAAGTGGATTGCGCGGGTCCGCCAGCCACTCGGCAAATTTCAGACGCCGTTCCGCTTCGGGCGCATCCGCGGCCAGTCCGAACTCGGAATTAAGATCTACAATTGCCGAAAGCCCGGCAGGCGTGACGACTTCCTCCGGCGATTTCACATCTCCACGCCGCAAGCGCTTCGTGGCCACAGGCTGAATCCGAGTGCCCGCATACGAAACTGGCAGCGGTTTGATCGCTTCGAGAGCTTCCCGCGCATTCTTGACCCGCAACAACGCGGTCTCGCGCTCGGCACGTTGCACTTCGCTAAGGCCGGCAATCAATTCCGGCAGCGGAATCGAAAATCCCGCCGCACGGAATGAAGCCGCCACCTCTTCCGCGCTCAATGCGCGATCATAAAGCGCCGCCGTCTTGATCTCTCCAGTCAGCCACGGACGCCCGCCGCCCTTGTGCCGCATTCCCAACAACACATGCGCCTGGCCGGCTTTGAAATTCTGGAGCGGGCTGCGCGGCGTGTACGGCTTGCCGTACGGTTCGCCATTCCGAAAAACCGAAATGCTGTTGTCCGCGCGATAGACCACGGCCATGTGAACCAGGGTTCCCGCCGGCGCCGACTCTTCCGGCGCATCCAGGTCAAGCGTCCGCTCAAAACTGCTGCTCCCCGCCACCCATTTTTTCGGCTGCCGCTCGCCGAACACAATCGCATCGAAGATGCCGCCCTCTCCGTTCTCGATTGAAATGGCCGCGCCGCCTCCTTGCTTCAAGTCCGCGAGCGAGACCCACGCTTCCAGCGTTTTCTCGCGAATGTCGCGCGGCAATGGAGCCGTTTGATAGAAGGCGCCTTCCTTCGGTAAAATTAAATTTCCATTTTCGATCTTCGCACCGCCTTTCAATTCACCGGGCACGACCGCCTTGTACTTTCCGTCAAAACTCCACTGCGCGAACGGCACTGGTCCGGGCACATTCGTCCCGCCGCGCGTTTTTGCCGCGGCGACTTTCCAACCTTCGGCCTCAACGCGCGAAATCTGTTCCTGCGCGCCGGCCATTTCCTTCTTCAAAACTGCTATCTGTTCCTCCCTCGTCTTCACTTCCGCAGGCACAGCGATTGGGCGTTCGCCATGCTTGACGCCCTCGAAGACCGCCTTGATGCGGTAATAGTCCTCCTGCGGAATGGGATCGAACTTGTGTGAATGACAGCGCGCGCAATTGATCGTGAGGCCGAGAAAGGTCTGCCCGACCACGCTGATCATGTCCTCTAATTCCTCTTCGCGCGTAATCGCTTTCTGCGTCGCGTTCGCCTGGCTGTTGCCGGCTTCGTCCCACGCACCGCACACGAGCAGGCTCGCGCCCACGATGCCGTCGCTTGAAACCGGCGTGAGAACATCGCCCGCGATCTGCTCCTGCACGAACCGGTCGTAGGGCTTGTCGTCATTGAAGCTCCTGATGACGTAATCGCGATAGTGCCACGCGTTGTCGCGCAGCTTGTCGTATTCAAAACCCTGGCTCTCGGTATAGCGCGCGAGATCCAGCCAGTGTCGTCCCCATCGCTCGCCGTAACGCGGCGACGCCAGCAGGCGATCCACCAACTCTTGGTAAGCTGTTGGCGATTTGCTCCGCACAAACGCATCAACTTCTCCCGGTGTGGGCGGCAAGCCGATTAAATCAAAGCTCAACCTGCGAATGAGCGTCGCGCGATCCGCCGGCGGTGAAAGCGAAAGCCCGTTCGTGACCAAACGGGCGGCGATGAACGAATCGATGGGAGAAGTAATCAGTTTGTCAGTGACGGCGCCTTGCCGCCGCGCCGACTGATTACCGAGCGCTGTTTCACTGATGACCGGCACCGCGGGCATCTTCAACGGCTGCAACGACCAATGCTGGCTGCGCGTTCGCGCAATCTTTGCATCGGCAGGCCACTGCGCGCCTTGATCAATCCATCCGCGCAGCAACGAAATCTGTTCCACCGTGAGCCGATCGCCCTTCGGCGGCATCACTTTGTCGCCGTCCAGGCCCGCCACGAGATGGATCAGCGGACTCTGCGCGCTCTCACCGGGAACAATCGCCTGACCTGAGTCGCCGCCTTTGAGCGCCGCAGCCCGTGAGTCGAAACGCATTCCATTTTTTTGTTTCTCCGCGCCATGACACTTCAGGCAGTGGTTCGCAAAAATGGGTTGAATGTCCCGCGCGAAATCCACCTGGACCGCCGCAGCTTTCGGCAGTTTTGAAATGTCGAGCGAACGGGCGGGCGATTCAGCCGCGATGGCAACGGCACCGTACACGAGCACGGCTATCAGGATCAGAACGCGTTGCATGGATGAATGTTATCCGGCGACGCTTCTTGCGGCAACACTCGACCACAACGCTTACGCAAGAATGCCGCGGATGACTTCGCCATGCACATCGGTGAGGCGGCGGTCGATGCCGTTATGGCGGAACGTGAGTTTCTCGTGATCGATGCCCAGCAAGTGCAACACGGTGGCGTGCAGGTCGTAGCAGTAAACTTCTTCCGTCGCGGTTTTGTATGACCACGCGTCGGTTTCGCCGTGGCTCACGCCACCTTTGAATCCGCCACCGGCCACCCAACTCGTAAAGGCGAACGGATTGTGATCACGTCCCTTGCCGCCCTGGCTGCACGGCATGCGGCCAAACTCCGTCGTCCAAATGACTATGGTCTCTTCGAGCAGACCGCGCGCTTTTAAGTCTTTGAGGAGCGCCGCAGCGGGTTGGTCCATGCTGCGCGCCATGTCGAGATGATCCTTTTCCAGGTTCTCGTGGCTGTCCCAATTGCGCCGAGGGAAACCATTGTCCGCGCCGCTCCAGACCTGCACGAAACGCACTCCACGTTCCAACATCCGCCGCGCGATGAGACACCGCGTTCCCATATCGCGCGTGTGTTCAGCGTCGATGCCGTAAAGTTTCCTCGTCGCGTCGCTCTCGCCGGACAGGTCCGTTACTTCGGGCGCGCTGAGTTGAAGCTTGGCCGCCATTTCGTAGCTCGCGATGCGCGCCTCGAGCCGCGAGTCTTCTTCTCTTCCAGCGCGATGCCCTTCGTTCAGTTCCTTCAGCAACGCCAGCGTGTCGCGTTCGTTCTCTTTCGTGATGAATTTGGCTGACTCAGGCGCGAACAAATCGTGAATGGGATTGCGGCTGCCCGCGCGAATCATTGTTCCCTGGTGAGTCGCCGGCAGAAAACCGGCCGTCCAATTGCCCGGTCCATTGGGCGCGAAGCCGCGCGCGTCCGGCAGCACGACAAACGTCGGGAGATTATCCGTGAGCGCACCAAGCCCATACGACACCCACGCGCCCATGCTGGGAAATCCCGGCAGCACAAACCCACTGTTCTGCATGAACGTCGCCGGCCCGTGCACGTTCGACTTCGACGTCATCGAGTGAATGAACGCGATATCGTCCGCGCACGAACCGATGTGCGGCACCAGTTCGCTGATCCACTTTCCGCACTGGCCGCGCTGCTTCCAATCCCACGGGCTGCGCATCACCGCGCCCGGTTCGCTTTGGAACAATTCCACTTTGCCGCCGGGAGCGAACTTCTGCCCGTGTCGCGCGATTAGCTCGGGTTTGTAATCAAACGTGTCGCACTGGCTGGCCGCGCCGGACATGAAGAGTTGCACAACGCGTTTCGCCTTCGCGCGGTGATGAAGCCCCCCGTTGAACTCAGGTCTAAGTTTTGTGGTGTCGGCGAGCAATCCTTGCGCGCCAAACAAATGCGCCATCGCAATGCCACCCAATCCACCACCGAAGCGCCAAAGAAACTCGCGCCGATCGAAAGCCCGCGGGCCGAGGCTCAAGACCGCTTCTTGCGACGAACAGATATGGCGCGTCGTTTCCATCAGTCGATGAACATGAATTCGTTGCTGTTGACGAGGACGCGGCACGCGCTGGCCAAACCGTGCTTTCGTGCGTGAGCGGCAAATTTGTCGCGCTCGCTCTCAGCCGGGCGTCGAGCGAGCGCCAATTCAAAGGCGCGGCTGATCTGTTCTTCAATCGAGCTGCGCTCGTGCTGCAAACGCGCGGCGAAGTGTTCGCATTGGCGAAGAGCGAAAGCGTCATTCAAGGTCGCCAGCGATTGCAGCGCCGTCATGGTGGTATTGCGAACGGGAGTGAGAATGTTCGCATCAGGGCAATCCAGCGCATCCATGAAAGGGTCCGGCACGCTGCGCACAATAAAACGGTAGATGCCACGTCGGCCTGCCCCGCTGCTGTCGAGATCGTAGCGCGCGTAATCGTAAACCGGCGAATGGTCGTCCTTGAAGGCGAATTGCTGCACAGACGGGCCGCCCATCTTCGAGTCGAGCTGCCCGCTGATGGCGAGAAGCGCGTCGTGGAATTGCTCGGCGTCCAGGCGCGCGCGGTTCATCCGCCAGAGCAAACGGTTCTGGTTGTCGGCTTGAACAGGACCAAACCGAGCTAACAGAGATGAATCATTCCCTGGCTTGCCTCCGTTACCTCCGTTTTCTCCTGTTGAACTCTGCCTGTAAGTCGCGCTCGTTACGATCAAGCGGTGCAATTGTTTCAACGACTCGCCATTCTCCAAAAACCGGAACGCGAGCCAGTCGAGCAACTCAGGATGACTCGGGAGCGCACCCATGCGGCCAAAGTCATTCGGCGTCTCGACCAACCCCCGGCCGAAGTGATAGTGCCACACGCGATTTACGATCGAGCGGCGCGTCAATATGTTGTTCGGGTTGGAAATCCATTTCGCGAGCGCGGCGTGGCGTTCGCCTTCTGATTTGGAATCTGAAATTTGAAATTCCGCTCCTCGCACTGCCGCTACTGCCGCCGGCTTCATCTCCTCTCCCGGCTTTTTCACGTCGCCGCGCCTGAGCAAGTGAACGGGACGCGGACCGCGCGCCGGAATGAACGAGCCATTGGCCGGAAAGTCCGTTGCCGCAGCGTAAACCATTTATGGCTTTGGCAAGGCCGCGAGCCGTTTCTGCGCCGAGGTCAGTTCCAAGTCGTTTGTCTCAATTCGCCTGCGTGATTCCTCGGACAAAATCCGTTCGAGCAGTGCCGCACGTTCCAACTCAAGCGTGGTGGGCGCGCCACTCGCAGCAGCATTTGTCTCAACACCGAAGTAATAGCCATCCACCAGATTCTGTTTGCGCCAGCGCGGCGGCGCCTCGATGGAATCCGATGCCGTGACTGTGGCCGAGCGCGCAAGATTCTCTCCACCCTTGTTCAGCACGAGCAACTCGGCGAGGGCAAAGATGTAATCACCTTGGCGCGGTGCGAGCTTCGTCGCGGTCACCCGGACATAGCGCGCGGTCCGGCCGACGCGCAACGTCTGCGGCTTCACGCCAGGATTTGGGACGTCCGCCGCCGTATTGTCCTGCACCGGCGAAGCCATCCGAAAGGTCACGTCATCTGACGTCTCAATCCGATAGCGCACCGGAAATCCAAACCCGGCCCCGATGTTGTTGAAGTCATCGTGGCAACCAACGAACACAAGCCGGTCAATCTCGCGCGGCAAACCGAGATCCACCTGCACCCACTTCTCCACGTCCCCAGTCAGATTGATCTGACTGTGATAGCCGAATGCGGACGCGTTCAGCTTCGCTGGATTCTTTATCTGAGCGATCCGTCCGTCCAGGGCACGCAGTTCCTCGCCGCCGATGCGGACCACTTCCGCATCCAGCTCTGCGCGCCGCGCCTTCAATTCCGCAATGCGCCCCGCCAATGCGCGCCGTTGCTGCGCGACCCCGGCATCGGCATCGAACGAGCGGTCCGCGCGGTCCACGCCGGCGAACACTGCTTGCAACGCGTAGTAATCGCGCTGGGTGATTGGATCGAACTTGTGGTCGTGGCACCGCGCGCAGTGGACCGTGAGACTCTGGAACGTGCTCATCGCGTTCATCACCATGTCATCACGGTCATTGTAGCGCGCGATTAGCCCGTCCGCTTTCGTGATGGGCAATTCAGCATGCCCAACGAAATCCCACGGCCCCGCCGCAATGAACCCGAGCGCTGGAATCAACTGCGGCTCATCGGGAAACAACACGTCCGCGGCGATCTGTTCCTCGATGAAGCGCGAATAGGGTTTGTCGCTGTTGAATGACTGAATGACGTAATCGCGATACGGCCACGCGTTCAGACGCGGCTTGTCTTTGTCGTATCCATGCGTTTCGCCGTAATGAACTATATCCAACCAATGCCGCGCCCAGCGCTCGCCATATCGCGGCGATGCGAGCAGGCGCTCCACCACTTTCTCGTATGCCTTCGCATCCGCGTCCGCGAGAAACGCCGTGACCTCCTCCGGCGTTGGTGGCAGGCCGATTAAATTGAAGGTGACACGACGAATGAGCGTGCGGCGGTCCGCCTCCGAGGAAGGCGAGAGCTTGTGCTCGCGCAGCTTGGAAAGGATGAAGTGATCCAACTCGTTGCGCGGCCATTTGGAATCGCCAACTGTGGGAACGCTTGGCCGGCTTGCTGGCTTGAAACTCCACCAATCCGCTTTGTTCGTAATGGTTTCGGCGCCTTCCAGAGACAGAACGGCAAAACTGACGAACAGAATCAAATGGCAGGATTTAAAAAGCATCTTCCCGGTCCTTTGATTCCTGGAGCGCGGCGCAGTCCACGCGAGCTCCGACGCGAGCCGCCCAATGTTTCATTATCCTCGCCTTCTTGAAGGGAACCCAAACAGATTTTGCCCGGCCGAGTGTTGCCAGGCCGACAAATTGGTCCAGGAACTTCTGACCTGATTCAGTTGCCGGCACGTCGAGAACCTTTACCCGCGTCGGCCGAAATTCAGGACTCTCCAACACCCTCTGAAAAACGTCCTGAAGGTACTTATGCTGATGTTGCTCGAACAACACTTCGCTACGGACAAATGCGCTGATCGCGTCGCAGCAAATCAGCTCAAATTGTCCGAAGAGCGCTTCGCCTTCCGTCAGTCCCGGATTTATTGTCACAGGCACCGGTGAATGAACCAACTCCGCGGCCTCCGCTTCTGTGCTTTCATTGATTCGCCGAACGGCACGAACCAGTCGCTCCTGATCAACTCCTTTTCGAAGCAGCACCAAGCCAAACTCGACCGCTTTTGAAGGCGCCAGCTTCGGGTCATGCTCCTTCTGGAGAATGCTCTTGGTTTCCGTATCGAGCCAGTTCATCAAGTCCAACTATTACGTCGTCAGGCCAGAATGTCCTCAATCACTTCGCCATGCACATCGGTCAACCGCCGTTCCGCGCCGTTGTGGTAAAAGCTCAACCGCTCGTGGTCGAGCCCCAGCAAGCGCAACATCGTCGCGTGCAAATCGTAAATCGTCGTGACCTGTTCGACTGCCTTGTAGCCGAACTCATCGGTGGCACCGTAGCTGAACCCACGCTTCACTCCTGCACCGGTGAGCCAAACGGTGAAGCCGCTCGGATTGTGATCCCGTCCGCTCGCGCCCTTTTGAAATGTCGGCATGCGGCCGAACTCAGTCACGAACGCGACCAGCGTGTCTTTCAACAGCCCTCGTTGTTTGAGATCTCGAATCAGTGCCGCACACGGCTGATCGAGAATCGCACGATGCACGTCGTACTGTGACTTGAGCGACTTGTGACCGTCCCAGTTTCCGACGCCCTCGCCCATCGCGTACGCGCCATTAAAAAGTTGCACGAACCGCACGCCGCGTTCGACCAGCCGCCGCGCCAGCACACAATTGCGCGCGAAACCCGCTTTCACTTTATTGCCGTCATTCACGCCGTACATCTCCAGCGTGGCGGCGTTTTCCTTTTTGAAGTCGGCGACTTCCGCGGCGCTCAATTGCATCTTCGCCGCGAGTTCATAGCTCGCAATGCGTGCGCTCAAATCACTGTCGCCGGGATGTCGCGCGAGATGCCGGTCATTGAGCAACTTCAGGAAATCGCGCGTGCTCGATTCCGCGGCGGGAGAAATTTCCTTCGGCGTCTCGAGGTTGGGAATCGGTTTCTCCGCGTTGAACGCCGTGCCTTGAAAGACCGCTGGCAGAAACGCCGAGTTCCAATGGTTCGGCCCGACTTGCGGCACGCCGCGCGGATCGGGAATCGCGACGAACGCGGGCAGGTTTTGGTTCTCGCTGCCCAGCGCGTAAGTGGCCCACGAGCCCATGCTGGGAAATCCATCGAGGATGAACCCGGTGCTCATCTGGTTTTCGGCCGGGCCGTGCGTGTTGGACTTCGCCGTCATCGAATGGATGAAACAGAAATCATCCGCGAGTGCCGCCAGGTTCGGCAGCATATCGGAAAGCATTTTTCCGGATTGGCCGCGCGGACGGAAATCCCAAAGCGGTTTGACGAGGTTCCCGTTCTCACCTTGAAATGTGATGAGCTTGTCCGAACCGGGCATCGGCTGATCGTGCCGCTTAATCAACTCCGGTTTGTAGTCCCACGCATCGAGATGGCTCAACGCACCGGAGCAAAAAATGACGACGACGTTTTTCGCCTTCGGCGCGAAGTGCGGCGCCCGCGGCGCGAACGGCTGCTCGGGATTCCATTGCGGGCGCCATCGTTCTTCCGCACCGCGAAGTTTTCCTTCGGCCAGCAGCGACCACAAGGCAACACCGCTCAGTCCCGTCCCACCGTGGCGCAAAAAATCCCGGCGATTGAGCATCCAGCGTCCGGCGTTTGAAAGCGTGCGGTCGTCCATGCGTTACTCCAAATAGACGAACTCGTTTGCGTTGACGACGGCGCGGCAGAATGCGGCGAGACCATGTTCGCGAATCAATTTTGCCGACGCAGATAGTTCGGCGCGGTCCGGTTTGCGTTGGAACGCCAGCGCAAAGGCCCGATTGATCTGCGCATTCACCTCGCCACCAGCTTCCTTTTTCAAACGTCCGGCAAAAAACTCCGACTGCTGCATCATGAACGAACTGTTCAGAAGATTCAGCGCCTGCAATGGCGTCGTACTGGAACTGCGCCTGGGCGCAATCTGTCCGCCGTCCGGACAATCGAACACGCCAAAAACTCCATCCGGACGCTGCCGCACAATCGTTCCGTAAACCATTCGGCGGAACGTATCTGGCGTCCATTCGCGGCGCGGGGCATAGACACGCACGTAATTGTCGTTCGCCTCGAAGAAGCTGAAACCAAGACCGCCCATCGCCAGATCCAGTTTTCCGCTGACGCTCAGAATCGCGTCACGAATCGCCTCCGCTTCCAAACGGCGCGGTGGAAAACGCCACAACAGCCGCGAGCCGGCATCGGCGGCGAGACAATCCTTGCGCGCATCGCTCGATTGACGATAGGCGGCACTGGTGACGATAAGCCGGTGCAGATGCTTGACGCTCCAGCCGTATTCCATGAATTCAGCCGCGAGCCAGTCGAGCAACTCAGGATGAGTGGGCCGCGCGCCATTCGCGCCGAAGTCACTCGGCGTGCGGACCAACCCTTCGCCAAAATGATATTGCCAGACACGATTCACCATTACGCGCGCCGCCAATGGATTCGTGGGATTCGTGATCCACTCGGCCAGCGCGAGCCGCCGTCGCTGATCGTCCGTCAACGAGGCGTTCTTCGCTGTGGACCTAAATTCATTCGTCGTGAAGAGAACCGGAACCGCACTCAACGCGTTCGGTCCCACCTCGTTGCGCTTCTGCATCGGATCGCCGCGATGCAAACGATACGTGGCTCCAGGTTTCGCGTCGAAAGTGCCGGCGTAAACCACCGGCGCTTTCGCAAGGTCCGCGATTCGGGTTTCAAGCGCTGCTCGCTCGGCGAACAACTGTTTCGCTCTTGCCGTTTGCTCCGGCGAAAAACCGGCCAGGCTTGGCTCCATCTTCTTCCCGACCTTGTAATTTTGCCGGTCACTGGAAGATGCGACGACTTGCCAATCGTTTGATCCGCTCGCGATCTCAATGCGATAATCCAGCGCGAGGCGGTCCGTAAAACGTTGCTCGCGGTCGCGGCCCCATACGACTTTTTCGATGCGCGTCGGTTCGGCGAACTCCAGTTCCACCCAGCCTTTGCCCCGCTCGTTGGAAATCCAACTGCGGCTGTTTCCATGCCGCCCATCGTTGATGTGCTCCAACCGGTGAATATCGGAATTGGGATACACGCTGGATGCGCTCGCCTTCGTGCCGTTCGTCGCGAGCGCGATATTTTGCGGCGTCAGGCCGGTTGCGTAAACCTCCAGTTCATCGATGCACGGTTCCGCGTCAGTCGTCTTCGCGACCGTGAACCGCAAACGCCTCGCCCCCACAGGCGCGAATCGTTCGATGTTGTTGCGGGCATTGACCTCGGCGCGCAAGGCATTCGTGGCCGAAGGATTTGCCAATGGTTCGGCGCTCTCCAGTTCTGTTTCGATCGCTGCCAGCCTCAGGCGCTTTGCCGCGATTTCTTTCTCACGCGCCTCGGCATCGGCGCTGCGTCGCGCTCGCTCGCCGTGCCGCACTCCTTCGAAGACCGCTTTGAGCGCGAAATAATCTGTCTGCGGAATGGGATCGAACTTGTGGTTGTGACATCGCGCGCAACCGACCGTAAGTCCCAGGAAAGTGCTCGCGGTGGTGCTCAGCACATCGTGCAACTCGTCCGCGCGCTGGTTCGCCGTCAGCACCGGGTCCGGACTTTTCACCTGGTCCCACGGGCCGCCCACGAGGAAACCGGTTGCTTCGTCCACGCCCAATACGTCGCCGGCAAGTTGCTCGGCCACGAATCGATCGTAGGGCTTGTCCTCATTGAACGCGCGAATGACGTAATCGCGATACGGCCACGCGCTCGCCCGCGGCTGGTTCATTTCGAATCCGTGTGACTCCGCGAACCGCACGACATCGAGCCAATGCCGCGCCCAGCGTTCACCGTAGCGCGGCGACGCGAGCAATTTCTCGACGAGACGATCGTAAGCATCCGGCTTCTTGTCCGCGAGGAATGCAGTCACATCCTCCGGCGATGGCGGAAGGCCAATCAGATCGAAATAGAGCCTGCGGATTAGCGTGCGGCTATCGGCAACCCGGCCTGAGGAAAGTTTATTTCTGGCGAGTTCGACACCAAGCCACACGTCAATCGCGCTCGAAGCGGGTGTGGAATTAATTTCGCCTTTGGGGACCGATGGCCTGACCACTGGAGTCATACTCCACCAAGAAGATTGGTTCGTCGTTTCCGCAGCACAGGCCATAACAACGCACGCGTGAAAAATTCCCCAGCGCAAGAAACGGATCGCTGTGGTGTTGGCGCGCATGAGCGGCAGATTACCGAGTTGCGGGAGCGGATGCCAGTGCTCAACGCAAAAACGCCGCCGAATCGTTTGATTCGGCGGCGTGTGTAAACCCAGTTGATTCGCCTTAAATGGCCTGCGCGTATTCCTCCTGCTTACGGTCGCGTTGCTGTATGCGCTTGCGCAATTTCTTCAAGGCCTCGTCCTGAATCTGGCGAATGCGCTCGCGCGTCACGCCAAACTGTTCGCCGACTTCTTCCAGCGTTTTCTCATCATTGCCGCCGAGACCGAAGCGAAGCTTCAGAATCGTTTGCTCGCGCGGCGAGAGCGTGTTTATCACTTCGCCGAGAATCTGGTTGTCGCTGTCATCGACCGCTTGCTGATACGGGGCGGTCGCGTTCGGATCCGCCACGATGTCAGCGAAGCGATTTGTATCGTCGTCGCCCAGTTTCGCGTCGAGAGACGTCGGCGCGATGGACGCTTTGCGATAGTCGCGCACCTGGTCCGTCTTCATTCCGAGTTCCTCGGCGATTTCGGAATCGGTCGGTTCACGGCCGAGCAACTCGACCAACTGAGTCTCGCATTTTCGGATGTGGAATAATTTATCCACGACGTGAACGGGCAGGCGAATCGTTTTACCCTGATCCGCGAGCGCGCGTTTGATCGATTGCTTGATCCACCACGCGGCGTAGGTCGAGAGCTTCGCGCCTTTGTTCGGATCGAAGCGCTCGACGGCTTTCATCAAGCCGATGTTGCCTTCGCTAATCAGATCGAGCAGCGGCAAACCATAGTTCTCGTAGCCGCGCGCAATTTTTACAACCAAACGCAGGTTCGCGCGAATCATGTGCTCACGCGCCGCCGCGTCGCCGCGTTTGATGCGCTTCGCCAAGGCAATCTCTTCTTTGATTGTCAGCAAGGGCACCTGGCCGATTTCGCGCATGTAGAGCCGAATCGGGTCACCGCTGATGCTTTCGGTAACAACCGGTTCAGTGGAGGTCGAAGTCGTGGATGTCTTCGCCGTTTTCTCCGGCCATACGCTAGGCAACGCCACGGGCGTTTCCTGCTTCGGCACGCGCGGCGTCTTCGCGAGACGCGTTGTGCGGGTGCGCAACTTCGGCGTCGCGGCTTTCTTCAACCGCATCACCTTTGGGGTTCTCTTGGTTCTTTTCATTTTCACCTCTTCTCTCTTCTGCCTCTAAAAAAGTGTTATGTGACTCACTTCCGGGCTACCACGTTCAAAACATTTTCATTCCATCCGCCGCCCAAGGATTTGATTAATTGCACGCTCGCGATCAGCCGTTGGCCTGCCAACTGGGCCTGAGTTCTCTGAGCGTTCAGTGTGCCACGATTTGCATCTACAACGTCAAGAAAGCTGACAATTCCAGCCCGATAGCGGTCATCCGCCAGAACCGCGGCTCGTTTCGCACTGGCGACTGCCCTGTCCTGTGCCGCAGCCTGTCTCGCTAAGAATTGGACGCCAGAAAGGCTGTTTTCCACCTCCCCAAATGCAACGAGCACCCGTTGACGATACTTTGCCACCGATTCTTCATAAACAGCGCGGGAGCGGTTTAGATTCGCGATATTCCGTCCACCCGCGAAAATGGGCAGCGAAACGCTCGGCCCCAACGACCAGACCCGGCTCTCCCAATCGAAGAGCGACTCGATGTCCCCGCTGACGAACCCGCCTGAGCCAGTGAGGCGCACCACGGGGAAAAACGCGGCCTTGGCCATGCCGATCCGGGCGTTGGCCGAGGCAAGTTGCCGTTCGGCGTCCGCCACGTCGGGACGGCGCTCCAGCAAGTCGGCGGGCAGCCCGGAGGGAATGCGCGGCGGTTGTGCATTCCACGTGGTGGGATCAATCGCCGCCAACTTGAAGTTTGTCGGCATTTCTCCCACAAGAATTGCAATCGCGTTCTCCAATTCCATCCGCCGCCGGGAGAGACCGGCGAGTTCGGCCTCAGTCGTGGCCTGTTCTGTTTCTGCGCGAGCAACGTCCAACTCATTGCCGATGCCACCCTCGAACCGGCTGCGCTGGAGGCGCACGAGTTCCATCCGCAATTGAACTTGTCCCTGGACCGTCGCGATTTCCGTGTCGAGCGATCGCAGCGCGAAATAGTTTTGGGCCAGGTCAGCCTGCAATGTGAGCAAGACGTTATGCATCGCTGCCAGTGAACTTTGCGCGTCCGCCCGCGCGCTTTCGAAACTGCGGCGCACTCGGCCCCACAAATCGATTTCGTAACTCAGGTCGAGCGGGGCGCGAAAAGTGTCCGCGGTCAAAGCGGAAATTTCAGGACTCACTTTGGGGTGCGCGGGATCGATCGGGCCGCGCCGGCCAAAACTCGGGTCCTGGTTTGGAGAATAACGATCCCGGCTATAACTTGGATTTGCATCCAGGGCCGGCAGAAATTCACTGCGTGCCACTCGCGCGGAGGCACGCGATTGCTCGACGCGCGCGACCGCAGCGCGGAGTTCCTGGTTGGCCACAGTGGCGCGCTGTTCCAAGTCGTTCAGCGTTGTGTCGCCAAATATTTCCCACCATGCGCCCTTGGGCGCGTCATCGAGCGGCTTCGCTTCTTTCCATTCGCCGAGAGAGTTGGACAAGGAAAGGCCCTTGTACGCACTGGGTACATCGTTTGTGGGACGTTTGTAGTCAGGCCCCACAGACGCGCAACCCGTCAGCATGAGAGAACCGAGGACGAGCACGGCCGCGGTGCCGGCGACCACGCCAGTCGAACCGGCGGCCGGGCCGTGCTGTTCCCCTGAAGCCACTGGCTTCTTTCTCCACCCAAGTCTCATCAACACCACGTAGAACACGGGTGTCAGAAAAAGTCCGAACAAGGTCACGCCAATCATTCCCGCGAAAACAGCCACGCCCATCGCCTGGCGCATTTCAGAGCCGGCGCCCTTCGAAATGACGAGCGGGAACACGCCTGCGACGAACGCGATGCTCGTCATCAAAATGGGGCGCAGACGCAACCGGCACGCCTCAATGGCCGCATCGAACGGCGAAAGGTGCGCGTCGTCCTGTTTGTGTTTGGCGAATTCCACGATCAAGATGGCATTCTTGCACGCGAGCCCGACGAGCACGATTAGGCCAATCTGCGTAAAGATGTTGTTGTCGCCACCACGTAGCCACACGCCGCCCAGCGCGAAGAGCAAACAAAGCGGCACTACGAGAATGATCGCGAGAGGCAAACGGAAGCTCTCGTATTGCGCCGCAAGCACGAGGAAGACGAGCAGGATGCAGAGCGGATAAACATAGACCGCCGTGTTGCCCGCGAGAATGCGTTGATAAGTCAGGTCAGTCCATTCCGCCGCAAAACCTTTCGGCAAACTCGTCGCGATTTCCTGCAACGCCGCTTCCGCCTGGCCGGAACTCACGCCGTGCGCAGGTCCGCCATTGATTTCCGCCGCGGGATAGCCGTTGTAACGCTGCGCGCGATCCGGGCCGTAACTTTCCTTCACCTTCACGAGCGTGCCGAGCGGCACCATTTGGCCCGCGGCATTGCGCGTCTTGAAACGCGTGATGTCGTCCGCGCGCGCGCGGAACGGCGCGTCGGCCTGCGCAATCACCTGATACGTGCGGCCAAACAGGTTGAAGTCATTCACGTAAAGCGACCCGAGATAAATCTGCATCGTCTCGAAAAGATTTTGCAGCGGCACGCCTTGCGACTTCGCCTTCACGCGATCGATTTCGGCGTCGAGTTGCGGGACGTTCACCGTGAAGGTGGAGAACACGCCGCCGAGATTTGCGTTGGTCCGGCTCTGCCCAATCAACCCCTGCATATTCTGGAACAGCGCGTTGTAGCCCTGGCCGGCGCGATCTTCGATGTACATCTTGAACCCACCGATCTGGCCGAGGCCATTTACCGGCGGTGGCATCACCGTCAGCACGAACGCTTCCTGGATTCCTGCGAACTCCGCGTTCAACGCCTGCGCAATTGCCGGACCGCTCAAGTCCGCCGACTTGCGGTAATCGAAATCTTTCAAGCAGAAGAAAACGATGCCGAAGTTGGGCGCGACGCTGAAGCCGCTGATGCTCAGACCGGGAAATTGCACCGCACTCTCCACACCGGGATGTTTCATTCCGATCTCACCCATCCGGCGCATCACCGCTTCGGTGCGATCCAGAGAGGCCGCATCGGGCAATTGTGCGAACGCGATCAGATATTGCTTGTCCTGCGTCGGCACGAAGCCCGTCGGCACTTTGGTGAAAGTCCAGCCGGTCAGCAATATCAGCCCACCATAGAGCAGCAAGGCCACGATGCTCTTGCGCAAAACTCCACCAACCGCGCCGGCGTATTTGTTCCCGCCCCAATTGAACAGGCGATTGAACGGGCGGAATAACCAGCCGAAGAGCAGATCCATCGTGCGCGAAAGAATGTCTTTCTTCTCGCCGTGGCCTTTCAACAGCACGGCACAAAGGGCGGGCGACAGCGTGAGCGAATTGATCGCCGAGATGACGGTGGAAATCGCAATGGTAATCGCAAATTGTTTGTAGAACTGGCCGGTCAATCCGCTGATGAACGCCGTCGGAATGAACACCGCGCACAGCACCAGCGCGATGGCGATGATGGGCCCCGTCACTTCGCTCATCGCGCGTCGCGTCGCCTCGTGTGGTTCGAATCCGAGCGCGATATTTCGCTCTACGTTCTCGACGACAACGATGGCGTCATCGACGACGATTCCGATGGCCAGCACCAGGCCGAACAGCGTGAGCATGTTGATGCTGAACCCAAGCGCCAGCATCACCGCGAATGTGCCAACCAACGAGACCGGCACCGCGACGAGCGGAATGATCGACGCGCGCCAGGTTTGCAAAAACAAAATGACAACGATGACGACGAGCAGAATCGCCTCGAACAGTGTTTCCACCACCGCCCTGATGGAGTGCTGGACGAACACGGTCGGATCGTAAACCACGGAGTAGTCCACACCTTCCGGGAAGTCCCTCTTCAATTCATCCATCGCGGCCCGAACATTCTTCGAAAGATCCAACGCATTCGCACCGGGCGTTTGAAAAATCGGAATGGCGACCGCGGCCTTGTTGTTTAACAGCGCGCGCAACGAGTAACCGGACGCGCCGAGCTCCAGCCGCGCCACATCTTTGAGCACGGTCTTCTCACCATTGGACCCGGTCTTGACGATGATGTTGCCAAACTCTTCCTCGGTAATGAGACGGCCCTTCGCGTTGATTTGCAGTTCGAGGCCAACGGGATTCTTCATCGGTGGCTGGCCCACTCCGCCCGCCGCCACTTGAACGTTCTGCTCGCGAATCGCCGCCACCACATCACTCGCCGTCAGGTTGCGCGACGCGATTTTGTCGGGATCGAGCCACACGCGCATCGCATAATCACCCGAGCCGAAAATCATGACCGACCCAGCGCCTGGAATGCGCGCGAGCACATCCTTCACTTGAAGCGTCGCGTAATTGCGCAGATAAATTTCATCGTAGCGGCCATTCGGCGAAAGCAAATGCACCACGAGCGTAAGGTCGGGCGATTGCTTCGTGGTGGTCACACCCAGCCGGCGAACTTCCTCCGGCAATTTCGGCAGCGCTTGCTGCACGCGGTTCTGCACCAGCACCTGCGCTTTATCGACGTCGGTTCCCAATTTGAACGTGATGGTGAGCGCCATCACGCCGTCGGCCGTCGCCTGCGAAAACATGTAGAGCGAATTCTCGACGCCATTGATGACCTGTTCGAGTGGCGCGGCCACGGTTTCGGCAATGGTTTGCGGATTGGCGCCCGGATAAGTCGCCTGCACCACAATCGTCGGCGGCACGACTTCGGGATACTCGCTGATGGGCAAGCGCCACATCGCGATCAATCCCATCAGGAAAATGACCGCCGAAAGCACGCCCGCGAAAATCGGACGGCGAATGAAAAAGTGAGAGAAGTTCATGCTGGCCTCTCCTTAACGCCGCGCCGTCTGCACAGGCGTTTCGGTCTCATTCGTCGCTGCCTGTGGCTGAATCGCCATTCCCGGCCGCACGCGCGCCATGATGATGTTTTGCACAATCTGCTCGCCCGGCTGTAATCCATCGCGCACGAGACGCTTGCCCTCGATTTCCGGCCCGAGCTTGATCGGACGATACGCGATCGTGTTCGACGAGGTGACCGTGAGCACAAACTTCTGCGCCTGATCCGTGCCGATGGCTGTTTCCTGAATCAGCACTGCCGGATGCCTCTCGCTCGCGGGAACGCGAATGCGCGCGAACAGGCCAGGCACGATGTGACCGTCGGTATTTTGAAAAACAGCCCGCAAGAGAATGCTGCCGCTTTGCGCATCCACCTTGTTGTCAAAAGACTCAATGAAGCCCTTGTGCGGAAAGCCGCTCTCGTCCGCGAGTTGCATTTCCACGGCCACTTTGCCGTCGTTATCCCCCAATTTCCCGGAGCGCGTGAGCTTGTTGAATTTCAGCAACGAGTTTTCATCCACGTCTGCATAGATATAAACGGGATCAACAGACACAATGGTCGTGAGCAAGGTGCCCGTGCCTGCGCTACCGCCTACGTAATTGCCTTCCGTAACCAAGGCGCGACTGATCCGCCCGTCGATGGGCGAACGAATCGTGGTGTATTCCAGATCGAGCTTCGCCGTATCGCGCGCCGCTTCGGCGGCAAGCAACATCGCCCTCGCCTCTTCGAACCTGGCCTGGCGTTGGTCGCCCTCTTCCGTGGAGATCGCGTTGTTCGTCAGCAACTGCGTAGTGCGCTTTGCTTCACGATCGGCATTGGCGAGTTTTACCTTGGCAGATTCGTACTCGGCGGCGCGCCGATCGAACTCAGCCTTGTGCCAGCGCGCGTCGATTTGAAAAAGCACGTCACCCTTTTTCACCAATTGCCCCGATTGAAATTTCACCGCTTCAATGTGGCCGGAAACCCGCGGCCGTACTTCCACATTCTCGACCGCCACCGTGCGCCCGGTGAACTCGTCCCACTCGATGACATCCTGGTGTTGCGCCTCGGCGACCGTAACCACAGGCGGCGGAGGCGCCTGTTTGGATTGTTGCAAGTGGCGCCGGCAACCCAGCCCCAGCAAAAGCGCGCCGCTCATCGAAATGGCGGTCACCGCCTTGGAAAAATTTCCTCCCATAAGCTCTTTCATTACTCCGCAAAAGCGACTTCGACCAGTCCATGCCGCAAAGAAAGCTGCCGCTCATGCCACGCGACCGCCGCCCGCGCTTTCTCCCGTGCCAACTCAGGGAACACGAGCTGCGGAAATTCCGTTTGCCAGGCAAGACCCTCAGCCTCATTCAACGCGAGCCGAAGCAACCGTCCATGCTCCCCTGCTCCGTTCACGTACTCGAACAGCATTGCTTCTTTCGCGTGTTGGATGGCGACGCGAACGGAATCGTTCGTTTGCCCAACGTGTCCGCCGTCGTTCGTCACACCTTGCGTTCCATAATTTCGACTCGCACTCATATTCCAATCTCCCGTTGTAGTTAACTGTTTAGTCAAATTCATCTCCAAAAAAATTCAGGCCGCTTTGCGCACCACTGGTTTCGCGCCAAGAATTCCCATGACGCCTTCCGCCATTTCCCGCAGCACCTCGACGTCATTCAGAATGCGCGCCTGCGTCAACAATCCTTCCGAGTAAGCGAACATCATCCGGGCTTTGGCAGCCGCATCGGGCGCATGAATCAGACCCTGCGAGTGCGCGTCTCGAATCGCGGATTCGATGTAAGTATGATAGTGTTTCAAAATTTCTTTGATCTTCCTGTGCAGTTTTTCTTCCTGATTGCACACCTCGGCCCCGAGTGTGAATAATGGGCATCCCAGCACACAACCGCACTGGCCCTTCAATTCCTTCTGGGTCTCATAGCCGCGTTCACAAAACCTCCGCAACCGCTCCAAGGGAGGCAAAGTCGGAGAGAATAACGCGTCCAACTCCGGCTTCTTCTGCTGCCAGGTTGCTTCGAGTGCCGCCGCTGCCAAATCCGACTTCGACTCGAAGAAATAGTAGAAGCTCCCCTTCTTCACCCCTGCTTTCTCACAAATCTGATCGATGGTCGTGCTGCCGTAGGAACCGTGCCAGATCAACTCGGTCACCGCGTCCATCAACTTCAGTTTAGCATCACTAGGTCTTCCCATGTGCCCGGAGGTTCGGCTTTGTTGACTGTTTAGTCAACATAAAATTTGGGAGTAAGTGAAACCAGGCGAGTGGGGACTCGGTTCACTGTGTCCGCGCGTTTCTCGTGAGCTTCTCGGCGATCAGTGAATCCAACGCCCATCGGCCGCCGCCTTTGAACATGAGCGCCAACGCGATAGCGACGACGAGAATGTGATACTCAAAGCCCTCGCCCTTTTGCTGCCCCAAGCGCTTGCGCGCATTTTGGGTCCCCCGCTGATCCGGCACGGCGCCGAACCATTAAGCGAACAAAGAACTGGCGCATACAAGGCATCCGCGGCGGGATGCAAGAGCGGTCGGGTTAACCGGCGGTGACGAAGCAATTCAGTCCACCTGTCGAACGGCGATAGCGCGCGTGAATCCACGCATTAACGTGCGCGATGGCGATTCGCCTGCGAGGCATCGAGTCGCCGCGGTGCCGGCAGCGACGGCAAGGCGCAGCCAATCGCCTGGCGGCAAATCCTGAGCAACAGCCCGGGCCGCAGCAGCGAGCATCGCATCGCCCGCGCCGACCGTGTTCACCACCTGCACGCGGGGCGCCGCAGCGTGCGCCGCAAATTCCTCGCGCGCGTTCACGAGCAGGCCTCCATCTGCGCCGAGCGAGACAAGCACCCATCCGCCGGTTTGTGAGGAGAGTTTTCGTGCGGTGGAAATTATCGCCCGCTCCCTTTGCAATTTTCTTCCAGCCCAGCGTGAGAGTTCGTGCAGATTCGGTTTGAGAAAAAATGGTTTGGCTTTAACGCCTGCGACCAGCGCCTCGCCATCGCAGTCCAGAAACGAGCGCTGCCTGAACTGATGCGCCAGCCGAACGAGTTGCGCGTAGGCAGTCGTTGGAACGCCTCGCGGAAGCGCGCCCGACAGAATCAACGCTGCACCGCGCTCAACGATTTTCTTTGCCGCACGCAGAACATCTTGCCACTCGCGAGCGGCCAGCTTTGGCCCTGGGGGATTAAAGCGCATTTGCGGCCCGCGCGCCGTTGTCACCACGACGTTGACTCGGGATTCTTCCCGCAGCCGAATGATGCGGGCGGGCAGGTGTTGTTTGCGGAGTCCCGATGCCATTTCGCGGCCCGTCGTTCCGCCGAGCGGAATGAGGAGGTCGGTTGGGGTGCCGAGGAATTTCAGCCAGCGCGCGACGTTCACGCCCTTGCCGCCGGGCCAGCGCCGCTGCGAATGAACGATGTTTTTCTCCTCCCACAGCACGTCATCGACGCACCATTCGGCGTCGATGGCGGGATTGAGCGCAACCACGCAAAAGCGCATTACTCCACAAGCCGCAGCCGATAAAAGCGTTGTCCCGCCGCAGAATTTGTCTGCGCACTCGTATCGAGGAATTCAAAATGGCCAGTATCGGACGAGATGACATTGGTGATCGTTTGCCATTCGGCCGGCGCCAATGTGTCCGTGAATTCCACCTGATAGTGTTCGGTGGCCAAGGCCTCCCATTCGAACTTGAAGCCCGCGGCAGTGAAGCTGCCAGCAATGGTCTTGATCACGGGCGGCCCGGTGAAACAAACGGCACTGGTGTCGATCTTCGCCGTGTAGCCAATCGGAACGGCATTGGTATTGACCACAGTCATATACCACTGACCCGCAGGCGGAGAGGTGATTCTTGGTCCCAGCGGTGGAGTCACGCCATCGGATACTCCGAAGACGTCGTAATCGAGCGGCGTAGGTATCCGGCCATTGGCGACGTAGATCATCAGATTCGAACTGGGCACGTGGCTGAAAGTGGTGAAATCCACGTTTCCGCAGAATGCCGGAAGATTCACCCTGTAATAATTCACGTTCGTCACACTCTGACCGGGTCGTGAAATCCTGGGAAACAGCGTAACCACATTTGTGTCGTAAATTTCCGTTACGCGCACGCAGTAGGACACGAAAGCAGTATCCACGTTTGTCACTCCAATTTTCCAAAGGCCCGGCTGGATGAGTCCGATGTTGGCCGGGCGGGAAATATATTCGTTGTTCGTGCCACTCCTGATGCTATTGGTCGCGTAACCGCCGGGCGCAGTCGTCGGGTCCACAGTTGGTTGTATGTAAAGATCCACGTTTCCATTCGCCCCGAGCGTTTCGATTATGAAGCCGACCGCGTTGGTCGCGACCGTATAGTCATAAATGTCGAAGCCGCCGGCGGCGATTGTTCTGCAGTACGCCAGCTTGTTGGTCAATGGAGGCAGCGCGCATCTGAAGTTCACCTCAATCCTGAATTGGTTGCTCTCAAACGGATTGTCGTTGAACACGGCCAGATAATAACGCGTGGCGGACACCAATGGATACGAGCCAATCGTAAGAACCGAGTTGCTGGTTCCTTTCACTTGAGCGAGAAGCAACACATCCAGCGGCCCGTTGGTCGGCAGCACGTATTGATTGAAGGCCAAATCCAATCCGCTGCTGGGCGAAGTGAGACAAGTCAGTGTGTTCGTCGCAAAACCGATGCCACAGGGTACATCCACCGCAAAATAGCGGACTCCATCACCCACCACATTTGTCGTGAAGACCTGCCCGTTCGTCAGGAAAATCACCGGCGGATTGGTTTGCGGGAAGGCGATTTCCAGCCTCCAACTCACCAACGCCGGATTGGGATTCGTAATGGCGCCGCCGAGACGGGTGTCCCACACTTCCAAATTCCAGTTCCCCCGCGCCTGCTCGCCGAAGAACGGAGTGATCGGTTCCTCCGGCAAATAGAAGCTGCCTTGCTCGGCCAAGGGATCCAGCGCCACGATCGTGAAGTTGTCGATGCCGAAATATTCGTCATTGAACGGCTGCAATCCCAGGGTTGAAAAACTCATTGAGATGGTGCCGCCCGTATGCGGAAATCTTTTCACCATACGGTAGATGGCATCGCTGCTATAACCGAGCGGCGTGGGAGCTGGCGCTACACCGCAGGCCGCGCAGCCGGTGAACCCGCGGTTGGTCGCAAACGGATACATGCCGGGATACGACTGGAAATCGGTGGGACCGGATCCGTTGCAAAAAGTTGTGTAAATCACGTTGGTGCCAAACGCATCCCAAATCCAACGATCCGGGCCGGCAAATGGAGAAGGCACGGGACCGGAGGGAATGCCGTCCCACGAGTGGATAATGTACAAATCGAACGCCACTTCGATCATGGAATGAGGAGGCTGGTTGCTGACGAAGGTGAAGTTAATGGAACCATTAACCGTGCCCGGGCCGCCTCCGAGGTACCGGCGCCCGTTTGGCGATACGGCTGTCGCGGCGGGCGCCCATTCCGGGCCAATCCCTCCCTCAAAGTTATTGGAATACAGAAGTATTTGCTTGTTCTGCAGGACGGCTCCGCCGTTCGTGAAAGGCGGCTGGCCGAACTTGATCGGCTCGTAGGTCAGGTTCGTGTTCTCCGTGAACGTCGTGTAGAGGAACAGGTTCGTTTCGATGGTGATTTGCTCGAGCAGCACGCTGTCGATGAACATGCCGCCGTTCCCAGCTGGAGATAATTGTCGAAATCCGACTTTGGTAACGGCGGACGTGGCTCGAAACACCAGCGAGGTCGTCAGCCAACTTAGATTCGTGTATCTGTTGGGGAACGTGTAAACATTGGTCATTACCGGTTGGGAATTTATTTCGACCTTGGACGAGGCGCTCGCCAGGCCAGGATCGGGGTTCTTGCAATAGGCGAAACTCAAGCGATACGTCCTTTGCGGAACGGTTAACACGTTCGTCGAAATGGCTCCAGGACCATTGTCGCCGTTCAAATCAACGCCGTTGGTTCCGGTGTGCGAAGCGCTGAGCATTCCGTAACCATAGTGAACCGCATCGACTGAGTCGCTATCGACACGCCAGCCCGAAAGGATTTCGCCAGTGAAATAGGCTGTAGGCCTTGTTGGCGAACCGCTTCCTATCGCGAACTCAAACCCGTCATTGATGAGTCGTTTGACCACGTTAGTGACCACATTCGAGGAATTCACCCCGATGCCGCGGGCGTTGGTGGTGCCGCGGTTTTCCATGAGCAGGAGTCTCGTCCCGGTGGGGCTCGTTAAATGAAACGATAAATCGCTGGCGCGTTCGTGGTCCACGCGCAGTCCCACGCGCAGGTCGGCAATTCTTCCGCGCTCGGGCACGAAGATGGTCGAGTTGGTGATGGCGTCGTCGATGATTCGCTTGGGGGTGTCGGCGGATACGTATTTGGCGTAGGGGCCGGCAATGGATTTGCGCGAGAGGGTGACGCGGGCGTGGAAGCAGACGGCCACGCTGTTGGAGTTGTAGAAGCCAAAGTACCAGCGGCCGGGAAAGAGCGGCGGGTTGTCGCCCAAACCTATATCGAGGCACTCTCCGGGGGGCGCGGCGTCGAAGAAGTGGTCGTAGTTGCCGAAGTCGGGGAAGTCGCCTTCTTTGATGTAGATGGCAATGGGTGATCCGCCGGGGGGGAAGCTTTCGAAGTCGCTCAGGCATGTTTCCATGTTGTAGGCGTCGCTGGGAATATTGGCGGCGGCGTAGACCCAGGTGCCGGGGCTGACGCAGAAGCGGCGGTCGATGAGGGTGTTGGGGTCGATGGTGTTGGTGCTGGCCGGTTCGATGACCAGGGTGACATTGTCCACGTAGCCGGTGTGGGCGAAGGCGTTGTCGGAAATGGTGAAGTCCCAGGCGGGGCCGGCCGGTTCGCCGATGAAGTCGCGCAGGCGTCCGGGGCCGTCGGGGAGGAAGACGGGCGGGGTGGTGGTTTCGTCGCCGAGGTCGCCCTGGCCGCTGTCGTCGTAAATCACGGTGTTGGGGAAGACGGGGTTTTCCCAGCCGGTCCAGGTGCGGTGGTTGTTCAGCGTCACGGCGTTGGTGCCGCCCAGGCGGTTCAGGATGCCGATGAGGTCGCCGGCTTCTTCGTGGTAGATGGCGTTGGTGACGTAGAGGCGCGCGATGTTCTGTTCCTGGTCGCGCGGGTCGACGATCATGATGATGTTGGTGCCGGCCGGTTGTTCGGGCAGCCCGTCGCCAATGGGTATGGGCAGGCCGCGTGCGCTCACGATGATGTTGTTGCTGCCGTCGCGGCTGCTGAAGGGCGAGTCGCTGGAGAGGGCGTAGAGGGCGAAGTTGGCGGCTTGCTGGTCTTCGGATTTGACGCCGATGTAAAAGACTTCGTTGGGTTGGGCGTTGTTGAAGACCAAGATTTCGGTGCCGCCGCGGCGGACGGAACGGGCTGAGGCGGTGATGGCCGGGTCGCTGAGGAGAAAGAGAGCGGGACCGTTCGCGCCACGCCCGACATACAAATCAATGTCGGCCTCGCGGTAGCGGGAGAGGGAGAGGTTGGGCGGGAGGAAGGTGAGGATGGCGACGTTGGTGTAGTTGGCCGTGGGGACGTTGGTGTAGGTGAAGAAGGCCCATTGGTTGGTCGCGCCGTTGGTGCTGACGATTAAGGGGTTGTTGGCACCCACACGCTGGTTCAATAGTCCGGCGCTGGTGGCGTTGGTGGCGCGGGCGAGGGCGGCGATGCGGCGGGTGAAGTCGTTGGTGAAGAGGGGGCCGCTCACTATCA
>JADMIO011678492.1_pt1 | contig 41939 bp, 41 predicted proteins | sample 8958161 | NCBI WGS metagenome assembly JADMIO01 (sample SAMN16585339, study PRJNA669376) | soil metagenome | isolation source: Crop rotation soil | place: USA: Cullars Rotation, Alabama | collected 2011 | reverse complement strand
CACCCGAAGGTGAGCCAGTGTGATTACATTTGCGGCCTAACTGTGGCCAGTCCAGTTACGCTGGAGTCACTAGTATTTAGGTGACACTATAGAAGCGGCCGCGACAACTTGTCCACGTGGAATTCTAAGCTTAGGATCCCAATGTGCTGGAAAGCAGGACTAGCTTCGGATAAGCGCCGGGCAAGAAAAGCGTAAAATCCGCCCTTTGGCGGATGGTTTACGCGCACGGCCATATTCTTGCTTGTCGGGAAACTCTATATGCATGCGGGACGTTTATTGAACCGTCCTGATGCTGAGGGAGACCAGCCCATGTCCGCCACCACCCCGTCCGGCAACGGCGCCTCTGCCGGCAAGGCCGATTACGATGCCCTGAAAGCCGACCTCAAAGCCCTGCGCGCCGATCTGGCTGCGCTGGTCAACGACACCGGCAAGGTCGCCTCCGACGAAGCCAAGCGCCAGGGCGCCAAGGCGCGTGCGCTGGCCGACGACGCCGGCAAGAAAGCCACCGAGTACCGCGACATCGTCGAGGACAAGGTGCGCGACCATCCTTTCGCCGCCATCGGCATCGCACTCGCCGCCGGCTTCGTCGTCGCCTCGATGGCGCGTCGCCGCTAGTCGCATCGCAGTCCCAGACTGCAGAACGGGGCGGGCGTAAGTGATAGGCAATCTCGGCCAGAAGGCTGACCAGCTCGTCGACAAGGCCAAGTCTGTCGCGATCGCAGGTGTGATCGCGACGTTCTTCGGCCTCGCCGGCGTGCTGACGCTTGCCGCGGCCATGGCCGCCACGCTGCACCTGTGGCTGGTGTGGCCGGCCGCGCTCGCCATCACGGCCGTCGCCTTCCTGTCCGTCACCTCGATTGCGCTGTGGATGGGCACGCAGGCCGGCACGAAGTCCTCGAAGGACAGCGGTCAGAGCGAACACCACAGCCATGGCGGGCCTGACGAGGGCTCCATCGAATCGGCCCTCGGCGCGATGACGGACCTGCCGATGGAAGTCGCCCGCAAGATCATCTCCGAGCGCCCGATTGCAGCCCTGGCCGTCTTCTCCGGCTTCGGCGTGCTGATCGCGCGGCGCCCCGAAGTGGCGATCCGCCTGGTCGAGCGCCTGATCGCGCGGTTTACGTAGGGCCGCTCCTGTCCTCCTCCCCCTAAAAGGGGGAGGGCCACACGCACGCCGGTTTCCGCAACTACGATACGGTGGGGGTCAGCCCCATCAGCGAACGTGGCTGACCCCACCTGATCTTTGCCGTGCGTTCTTCAGCGCGTGCGTCCCTCCCCCTTTAAGGGGGAGGAGGGCCAGCGGCGCCGTGCAGCAAGCCGCGAATTGACCTTTCCACCCAACCCCTCCAAGAGTCCCGCGATGAAGGGTCGTGGACTTACGCCTGAACAAGCCGTCGACAAGCTGACGGAGATGCATGACGCATCGGCCTCGCGCCTGCGCGCGGCCCTGCAGGCCTTTGTCACCAAGGGCCAGCGGCCCGATCCGCAGGCCCGCGCCCGCGGCGATTTCTGCTATCCCGAGTTGAAGGTCACCTATCAGCCGGATGGGCCGCCGCCGCCTATCAGCCGCGCCTTCGCCAAGTTCTCCGAGCCGGGCGTCTACGCCTCCTCGATGACCCAGCCGGTCTTCTTCCGCAAATACCTCATCAGCCAGCTGACCAAGCTGACCGACGAGTATCCGATAACCATCGAGGTCGGCGTCTCGAAGGCCGAAATCCCGTACCCTTACGTGCTCGAACATGCGCGCGACATCGACGCCGAGGCGCTGCCGCCGGCCGAATTCGCCCGCTGGTTCCCCACGCCCAGCCTGCAGGCCATCGGCGATGAAGTCGTCGACGGCAAGGACTGGGAGCTGGATGGCCGCTATCCGCTGTCGCTGTTCGATGCGCCGCGCGTCGACTTCTCGCTGCAGCGCCTGAAGCACTACACCGGCACGCCGTACGAGCATGTGCAGCGCTACATCCTGTTCACCAACTATCACCGCTATGTCGACCATTTCGTCGAATGGGCGGCCGAGCGGCTGAAGCAGCCGGGCCCCTACAAGCAACTGTCAGCGCCGGGCGGCATCATCATCGATGCGGAAACGGAAAACGGCGCGCAGCTGGTGGCCGAAGGCCCGTGGCGCCGTTCGCAGATGCCAGCCTACCACCTGATGGCGGACGACCACACCGGCATCACGCTGGTAAACATCGGCGTCGGCCCCTCGAACGCCAAGACGATCACGGACCATCTCGCCGTGCTGCGGCCGGAATGCTGGGTGATGGTCGGCCATTGCGGCGGCCTGCGCCACTCGCAGCGCATCGGCGATTACGTGCTCGGCCACGCCTATCTGCGCGACGACCATGTGCTCGACTCGGTTCTGCACCCGTCGATCCCGGTGCCGCCGATCGCGGAAGTGCAGGTCGCGCTGCAGGAAGCCGCCGAGCGCGTGACGGGCGAGGATACCGAAACGCTGAAGCGCCGCCTGCGCACCGGCACCGTCATCACGACGGATGATCGCAACTGGGAGCTGCGCTTCTCCGACAACAAGGTGCGCTTCAACCAGTCCCGCGGCATCGCCATCGACATGGAAAGCGCCACCATCGCGGCCAACGGCTATCGCATGCGCGTGCCCTACGGCACGCTGCTGTGCGTGTCGGACAAGCCGCTGCATGGCGAGATCAAGCTGGCCGGCGCCTCCAACCGCTTCTACGAGCGCGCCATCGGCGAGCACATCCGCATCGGCATCGAGACCATGGAAGGCCTCGCGCGCGGAGGCGGCGCAGCGCTGCACAGCCGCAAGCTGCGCGCCTTCGACGAGCCGCCCTTCAGGTAACGCTTGTCATGTCCGCCAGGGTCGAGGGCATGTTGAGCCGGGATTCGGCCAGGATCGACTGGATCACCGGCGGCATCCTGTTCGCCGTTATGCTGGCGCTGGTGTTCATCCGAATCGATCATCCGCCAGCGACCATCGTCGGCGACCCCAAGCTCGATTACGTGTTCGACGAGGCGCATTACGTGCCCGCGGCCAAGAACCTGATCGGCTTCAAGAGCCACCACAACACCGAGCATCCGCTCTTCGCCAAGGAAACCATCGCCGCCAGCATCCTCCTGTTCGGCGACAATCCCTTCGGCTGGCGCGTGTTCGGCGCGCTCCTGATGTCGGCCTGTGTGCCGGCGATCTTCGGCATGTGCCGCCTGCTCAGCCTCGCGCGCCCCGCCTCTATCCTCGCCGCCGTGCTGATGATGCTGGACCAGACCAGCCTGGTCCTGGCGCGCACGGCGATGCTGGACCCGCACTCCATCGGCTGGTTCGCTTTGTTCCTTGTGACGCTGGCCTGGTCGGCCCAGCAGAAGCGCTCGCTGGGCTGGGCGATTGCGGGGCTTGCGCTCGCCGGCGTCTTCATGGGCTTCGCCGCCGCCGCCAAGTGGATGTCCGGCATCAACGCCGTGCTGGTGTGGATCGGGATCACCATCTGGCGGCTGACGACGGACGACCGCTACTCGCACTTCGGCGAGCGCATCTATGCCCCGTTCAAATACGCCTGGCCGCGCATGCCGACCTTCCTCGCGCCCGCCATCTGCGGCGCCGTCGGCCTCATCGCCTATCTCGCCGTGTTCTGGCCTGTCTTCTTCCTGAAGGAGGGCGGGGTGCACGACCTCGCCGGCTTCTTCAAGGTGCAGATGACGATTTATGAGCGCTCGGCCCTGCCGCTGGCGCACCATCCCTATCAAAGCCTGTGGTGGGAATGGCCGCTGCAGTTCCAGCCGATCTGGTTCTACTTCCACGACACCGGCAAGGGCGCGGTGGAAGCCGTGTTCTATGTCGGCAGCTTCGTCGTCTACTGGGGCGGCCTCTTCGGCGTGCTCGCGTGCATCGCGCGGGGCGTCATGCGGATGGACAAGCTGCTCATCGCCATCGCCATTGCCTATCTCGGCTTCTGGCTGATCTGGGCGGTGATCCCGAAGAAGATCGGCTTCCTCTATTACTACGCGCCTGCATCGCTGATGCTGGGCCCCGCCATCGCCGCAGCACTGGATCGCCTCGCGCCCGACCGCTGGCGCACCATCGCCATGGGCGCCGTGGCGGCGCTCGCGCTCATCAATTTCGCCTGGTTCTATCCCGGCCTCACGGGCCTCGCCGTGCCCAAGTCTTTCTGGACCAAGTGGACGCTCGCGCCCAACTGGGTCACCGGCCATCCCGATCCATCGCCTGCGTCAACGCTGCCGTTGAGTTCCTCACCCTGAAGTTCCAATGACTATGCAGGGGTTCGAACGGCCATCGACAGGCCGGATGAACCACACCATGATACGTGTGTATCGCCCATCTGCACGCCTGTGGTCGCTGCGTGCATCCGCAACAACAAGTCGGGTCAACCGTCGGTCGGGGACGAATCATCATGAGCCTTCCAGTCACCGGTGCAGAAGCCGACGCGGGCCCGCCGCTGTATCGCGGCAAGGGCGGCGTGTGGTCGCCGTCCTCGATGGGCTGGGCGATGTTCGAATTCGCGCGCAATCCCTACTTCCTGCTCGTCGTCACCTTCATCTTCCCTCCCTATTTCGCCAGCAAGGTCGTGGGCGATCCGGTGCAGGGCCAGGCAATGGTGGCGGCCGCGACCTGGATCGCCGGCTTCATCTGCGCAGCCACCGCTCCGCTGCTCGGCGCGATGATGGATCGCGGAGGCAAACGCAAGCCGGTGATGGCATTCTTCGTGCTGGCCATGTCGCTATCGGCTGCGATGCTATGGTTCTCGCTGCCCAAGGGGCAGGGCGGCCTCGGCGTGCCCGGCACGATCGCGCTGCTGGTGCTGGCCTTCGTGTCGTACACGGGCTCGGAAGTCATCCATAACGGCATGCTGCCCCTGGCGGGCCGGCGGAACCTGCTGCAGCACATCTCGGCTGTCAGCCTCGGCTTCGGCAACGGCGCTGGTATGCTGTGCCTCGTGCTCTGGCTGGTGTTCGCGCTTGGCGGCCGCACCGCGCTTGGCGTGCCCGCTGATTTCAACATCGAGCGGATCGTCGGCCCGGTGATGGCCGTGTGGTTCATCATCTTCGTCATCCCGTTCTTCCTGCTGATGCCGGATGGCGCGCCGAAAGGCGGCAGCTGGATCGGCGCTGCCAAGGATCTCTTCCGCGACGAGACGGGAAAGGTGCGCGTCGCAGGCACATCGCGGCGATTCTTCGCGCACATCGCCGGCCTGTTCCGCGAGTTTCCGGAGGTGATGAAATACCTGCTCGCCCGCATCGCGTTCGCCGATGCGCTGACGACGCTGCTCAGCCTTGGCGGCGTCTACACCACTGGCGTGCTGGAATGGACGCTGCCCGAGATCGCGATCTATGCCGTCTATGGCAGCCTGTTCGCAGCGCTGGGCAGTTTCTTCGGCGGCATTCTCGATACGAAACTGGGTTCGCGCGGCGCCATTGCGCTGGAGCTCACCGTCATCATCATCTGCGTGATCCTGCAGCTCTCGATCACCAAGGACACGATGCTGTACGGGCTTATCCAGAATTCAGACCAGGCCGTCTGGTCGGGCATCCCGGCGGGCAAGGACATCCCGCCAGCCTTCGCCTCGCTGTCGGACGTCACCTACATGATCCTGATCGCGATCATCTCCGCCTCGATCGCGGCCTGCCTCACCTCCAGCCGCTACATGCTGGTGGCGATGGCGCCGAAGCACCGCGTGGCCGAGTTCTTTGGCCTCTACATGCTGTCCGCCACGGCGACAGTGTGGCTGGGCCCGCTGCTCAACGGCATCGTCACGACTGTCACGCACAGCCAGCGCTGGGGCATGGCGACGGTGATGATCCTGCTGATCGTTGGCTATGTGCTGTTCCTGACGCTGAAGATCGAGCGCAAGCCGGAAGAAGCGGCGGCGTCGGCGTAGCGAGGCAGGGTCTTTCTCCTCGCGGCTTCCCCCTCCGTCTTGCGCGCAAGAACGCGCAATCCACCTCCTCCGCCTTCGGCGGTGGAGGCAACATCTCTGGCGTCGCTCACGGGGTTGCCTCCACCGCGCAGCGGGGGAGGTGGATCGACGCGAAGCGGCGAGACGGAGGGGGAAAACCCCACGCACCAGCTGTCGGAAAAACAAATTCCCATCCCCGCCACCCTGCGGCTCACTACATTCCACCTTGCGCCTCACACGGGGAGGGTTCGGGAAGGCCACCGACCCAAACGGACGTGAGGCGACGGCCGGCGTGAATTGCTTCCGGGGTAATGAAACCGGGAGGTCCGGGGGAGAGGTCCCTCGCACGCTAGGTCCGGGATGCGGGTCTGGGTCTAAATTGCTCCGTGCCCGGCGTTGCTCCTTAAGAGCAACGGCCGATGCGCAGGGGGTCAGGCCCTCTCCCCGCACCGGGCCTCAAACGGCTGACGGGGCGCGTTGATCGCGCAGGTCTACCGCTGGTCTCGTAAGCCAGCACCCTTCTTCGGCGTGCTCAACGCGCCCCGTGCCTCCCCAAAGGAGGCAACGAACGGATCAAACCGGACGGCGTTTGCCGGGCCGGCATCAGGTGCAGGAGGATTGGAATGATTGCGTCGCAATCGAACGCAGACACAGCAGCGCTAGCTCTTGAACTCGACCTTGTCGGAGTTGCGCGGGCGCAGGAAGAAGGTCTCGTGCAGCGTCACGCCATCCTTCATGAAGACGCCCAGCACGGACGAGTAGGGATAGACGACTTCCGCCATGATCACGCTGCCGCCCGTGGGCAGCACGCCGGCGTCCAGCGTCACGGCCTCGCCGGCGGCCCGCGCCGATGCGTTGCGCGCCTTGCTCCAGGCGACTTTCGCAACGCCACCGCTGTCAACCAGGCTGCTGACGCGCATCTGCGCGATGGAGGTGCTGTAGGGCGCAAACAGCGAGTCTGCCGCGTCGAACACATCGCTCATGCCCGTCGCGTCGATCACATCGGTGCGCGCCACGAGGTCGGCGATGGACGACGCGGTCTGCGTCACCTTCCGGTCGGCGCTGATCATCAGCGAGACTTCGATTGCGCCGAAATACATCAGCGCCATGAAGGGCAGGATCAGCGCGAATTCCAGCGCGGCGACGCCGCTCCTGTTGCGGCTGAAGGAGGAGAGGAAGGCCCGCACGCTTCGCAGCATCAGAATGGCTCGTTGCGGAAGGTTGCGGTGGAGACGATCAGGCGACGGTTGCCGGACAGGTTGGCCAGCGGCGCCGAGATGATCGGCGTCACCAGGTCCCATTCGTAGAAGGCGCGCACCATGACGATCTCGTTGGCGCTTCCCGGATCGAAGCCGAAGCCGCCCTTCTTCACCTGGCCATCCGAACCGATTGCGCTGGCGACGCCGCCGGATGCAGCGAAATTGTCGAGCTTGCGCACATCGAGCGACAGCTTGGTGTCGCAATCCATCAGCGCGAACAGTTCGCCGCACACGGCCGTCTTGAAGGCAGACATGTTGGCGGAGGTGGCCTGCAGCTCGCCCGTGCGCACACGTCGCGCGGCTTCCTGCACGCCATAATCAAGCGTGGTGGACAGGATGAAGACCAGCACGATCTCGATGAGGCCGAAGGTCAGCATGAAGAAGGGAAGGGCGATGAGCGCGAACTCGACCGCAGCGACGCCGCGCCGGTCGCCGACAAAGCGGCGCAGCCAGCCGCGATGGCGCACAGGCGCTTTTGCCAGCGCTGCTTCGATGCGTACTTCGCGAGCCGGGCGGTTGCGCACGGGCTTCCCCAATGACCGTCGCCCTGAAACGCCGCGCCGATCCCCCGGCGCGGTGATCAGGTATCTACTGTTTTCCACCCGCGGCCGTGGCGGCCTTGGATTGAATCGTGCCCATCGTGTTGCTGTAGAAGTCGGCGGCGTCGCCAACGACCGGAGCCGGGCGGCACTTCTCGACGCACGAATAGGTGTTGGTGCCGTTGCCGCGATAGATCGTCAGCTGGCCGACATTGTCCGCGGCGACGACGAGCTGCGTCTGCAGGATGGTCTGGCCGTTGCGGTCCATCACCAGGAGGTTGGTGGTGCCGAACGCCTTGCCGGTGATCAGCAGCGTGTTGGCGTCGCTGACCGTCACATCGGCGACGGTGGCGTTGCCGAGCGCGACGCTGGCGGCTGGATGGGAGAGGGCGAGCGAGACAGTCTGGTCGAGCGAGACCTTGAAGGGTTCGGCGGCGAGGGCGGTGGGCGCAAGCGCGGCGGCCAGCGCGGCGGCGATCACAAGGCGGCGGACGGACATGGGCTCGATCCCCTTCACGGCGACAATTGACGTGGAGGCTAGTGAGCAAGGCTGAAGGAATGGCTAAGGCGCCGGAGACTCGAAGGAACGCACGCGCGCGCGAGACTCTAGAGAGAGGAAGGTTGGATTGGGCTGGCGGGCTCAGCCTGGCTAACGACAGATGAATCCCGTCTCAAGTAATCAACAAGCCCCTAATGACGTGGTTAAACAAAGATGACTACGAATACCTGCAACTTTTTGCTTTGTTTCACGTACTTTCAACGTCTCTCCTGTAGAACTCATCATACCTACTACGGGTGATGGTACTACGTGGTGGGAATTGCCATGTAGACGGAGAAGCAAAATGAAAAACGTCATGAAGTTCCTGAAGAACAAATCCGGCGCGACCGCGATCGAGTACGGCCTGATCGCCGCTCTGATCGCCGTTGCCGTCATCGGCGGCGTGTCGCAGCTCGGCACGAACGCCAACAAAACGTTCACGACCGTTGCGGCGAAAATGAGCTAAGTCTAGCTCAACGTCGAACGAGTGTAGAGTACGAGGGGGCCGCCGGATCATTCCGGCGGCCTTCTGCTTTTCTCGCGAATACTTTGGTTCTGGCAACTCTATATTAGCCGAACCGGGCTAGCGTTCTTGCTCAAGACAGGGCGGACCCATGATCGTCACGTTGCTTTGCCTCGCTTTCCCGGCGCTGCTGATCTACGCGGCCTGGAGCGACGTGCGCTCGATGACGATCAACAACTGGGTCTCGATCGTGCTGGCCGCCGCTTTCGTGCCGGCCGCTGCAGCCTCCGGCATGTCGCTGCAGGAATTCGGCTCGCACCTGGGCTTCGCTGCCATCGCCCTCCTGATCGGCGCGGTGCTTTTCTACCTCAACGTCTTCGGCGGCGGCGACGCCAAGGTCATCGCGGCGGCCTCCATCTGGATGGGTTTTGCCGGCGCAGGGCGCTTCTTCTTCCTGATGGCCGTCTGCGGCGGCGTCCTGGCTTTCACCCTTATCGTCCTGCGCCGTATCAAAATTCCCGCCCCGCCGGCGTGGGCCAACAAAATCCTCTCGCCGACCGAAGGTGCGCCCTATGCCGTCGCGATCTGCGCGGGTGCGCTGCTGGCGGCCCCGGCATCGCCGGTTCTGGCTGCTGCCCTCGGCAGCGTTGGCGTGACGGCGTAGTCATCGACGTTAACTGTTGCTTAGACCGCATCTGAAACTCTCCGACCGCTGAGTAAGGCCCGCTTTGGGCCTGGGGACCGCGTTGGAGGGCCAAGGCCATGTCGCGCATGCGACTCCTGATCTTTATGGTGGCGATAGCTGCAGCGATCGTCGCCGTCGTGCTCGTCCGCTCGATGAGTGCGCCCCGCACGGCCATCGCGTCCACTGCGCCGGCGGTTGAAGAGCCCGCCGCGCCCAAGCCGGTCGAAGTTCCTGCCCTGCAGGTGCTCGTCGCCAAGCGTGAACTGCCGATGGGGCAGTATCTGGCGGCAGAAGATCTTGAATGGGCGGCCTGGCCCGAGAAATCGCCGGTCGATTCCTTCCTCGTGCAATCGAAAGCGCCCGACGCGCTTGAAAAATCCGTCGGTGCGGTTGTCCGCGTCGCCATGGCGATCGGCGAGCCGATCGTGCCCGCCAAGATCGTGCAGCCTGGCGAGCAGGGCTTCATGGCCGCTGTGCTGGCGCCCGGCATGCGCGCCGTGTCGCTGGAGATCTCGGCCGAAACCGCCGCTGGCGGCTTCATTCTGCCGAACGATCGCGTCGACGTGCTGATGACGCGCGTCGTCGAGAAGGAAGGCAACAAGACCGTCTACTCCGAGCGCGTTCTCGCAAACACGCGCGTGCTTGCGATCGACGCCGTCTATGGCGCGCCGCAGGAAGGGCAGGGCCAAGTCCTCGTCGGCACGCGCGCAACGCTAGAGCTTTCCGAGAACGATACGCGGCTGCTTCAGACGGCCCACAAGGCCGGCGAACTCTCGCTCAGCCTGCGTTCGGTCGCAGACCTGAAAGACAAGACTGGATCGCTTCGCGAGGACCGCGCGCTCGACAACTCCAACGACGCCGCCCCGCAGATCGTTCGTATCTATCGCTATGGCCAGCAAGGCCAGCCGGCGCCGGTTAGGTGAGGTAGAGACATGTCCGCAACCAGAAACGTCGCGGCGATCGGCCTCACGGCAGCCCTTCTTGGATCTGTCGTGTTCGCGCCGGGCGCTCTCGCGCAAAAGGCTCCGCCACCGAAGGGCGACGCTCTCGCTGGCGCGCCAACGCCGCCGCCGCCGCCCGCAGCTGCTCCGACGCAACGCGTCACCATGCCGGCGAACCGAGACGCCGTGCAGACGCTGACGATGAGCACGAACAAGACCAGCGTGCTGGAATTCGACACCGACATCGATGACATCGTCATGGCCAACCCGGCCATCGCTGATGCTGTCGCGCGCGACCGTCGCCACGTCTACATCATGGGCAAGACGGCAGGCGAGAGCAACATCGTGTTCCTCGATGCCGCCGGCCGCAAGATGCTGACGCTCGAAGTCTCCGTGACCGAAGGCATCGCCGGCATGGATCAGCTGCGTGGCCTCATCAAGAAGTACGTGCCGAACAACAAGGTCCAGGTTGAATCGGTCAACGGCAAGGTGATCCTCGCCGGCTCCGTGCCGAACATTTCGGCGGCCGACCGCGTCATGACGCTCGCGCGCCAGTACGCCAAGGACGACAACAGCGTCCTCAACATGATGTCCGTCGAGGGCAAGGACCAGGTCGCGCTGAAGGTGCGCATCGTCGAGATGCAGCGCTCGGTGATCAAGCAGTTGGGCATCAACCTGTCCGGCAGCGTTGGCTTCGGCGAGTTGGACACGACCGGCTTCTCGAAGGTCGCGCAGTGGCAAACCGACAACACGTTCGGCGTCGCCGGCAGCGCGCTCGGCGGTCTCGCCGGTTCGCTCGGCTACGTCAACAAGGTCGGCAACCTGATCCAGAGCACCGTGCAGGCCGATGTTCAGGCGCTGGAGCGCGTGGGCCTGCTTCGCACGCTGGCCGAACCCAACCTCACCGCCATCTCAGGCGAATCCGCGAAGTTCCTCGCCGGCGGCGAATTCCCGGTCCCCGTTGCGCAGGACCAGGGCAAGATCTCCGTCGAGTTCAAGCCGTTCGGCGTCGGCCTCGGCTTCACGCCGGTGGTGCTGTCGGAAGGGCGCATCTCGCTCCAGATCTCAACCGAGGTCTCGGAACTGACGCAGGAAGGCGCCTATTCCAACGCCGGAACGGGCACGTCCGCGACGCTATCGCTTACCATTCCGGCCCTGAAGGTGCGCCGCGCCGAAACCACGATTGAACTGCCCTCGGGCGGCTCGATGGTGATCGCGGGCCTCATCCAGGAACAGACCAAGCAGTCGCTGGACGCCGTGCCGGGCGTCAAGGACATGCCGGTGCTGGGCGCCCTGTTCCGCAGCCGCGACTTCAAGAACAACGAGACCGAACTCGTCGTCATCGTGACGCCGTACCTGGTCGAGCCCACCGATCCGCAAAGCCTGCGCGATCCGGATCGGGGTTACGTCACGCCGCACGACAGCCGCACGCTGCTCTTCGGCAAGCTCAACGAGGTCTACGCAGTCCCAGGCTCCGGCGTCGACAAGACGGCCGCGCCGAAGGGCTCCTCCGGCTTCATCTTCGATTGAACATGGGAAAGCAGATGACCCCAACCCGATCGATCCTGCTGGCCTGCGTTGCGCTGTCTGCGCTCGCCGGCTGCGCACAGTCGCGTGACCAGATCGGCTGGTCCAACCATGTCCACACGCAGATCACGGCCCGCGAAGTGACTGCGGAGCTGAAGATCGACGGCGTCGTCTCCGGCGAAAAGCTGGGCGATCCCGAGCGCGCCGCCGTCAAGGCGTTCGCGACCGCCTATGAGCAGGAAGGGAAGGGCAAGGTTGTCATTTCCCGCCCGAGCAACGGCCCGAGCGATGTTGCCGCCATCCGCGCTGCGGCGGACGCGCGTGCTGTGATGCTGGCCGAGGGCATCGACCCGATCAACATCGCGGAAGGCCCGTATGACGCGAGCGGAGCCCGCCAAGCGCCGCTGCTCATCACCTACACGACCTACGAAACAGTGGTGCCCGGCTGCCCGGATATCTCGTCGGTCGATTTCGCGGATGTGTCGTCCAACTCGGCGCTGCCGAGCTTTGGCTGCGCCGTTTCCGTGAACCTTGCCGCCATGATCGCCGATCCGTCGGACCTGGTCGGCAAGCAGAAGCTCGATCCGGGCGGCGACATGAAACGTCGCACGGTCGTGCTCACGAAGTATCGCAACGGCGAAGCGACGGGCGCGGTGAAGCCGGCCGGCGCCAACGGCCAGATCTCCCAGGCGGTCGGCAACTAGCGTTTGCCGGTCTTCAGACTTTCAAGGGGTAGAATATGAGCGGCTCGAAGGACAGGTTCCACACCGACAGCGATCTGGATTCGCTGGGGCACGACCTCGACCTCGACATGGACCAGCCGATCGGCGCGACCTTCGCCGCCGCGCTGCGTGACCAGGGCGTGGATCTCGACCTCAATGCCGGCGGCAAGGATGACTTCGCCGACCTGCTGGGCGGCGATTTCGATGATGATGGCTTCATGAAAGCCGCGAGCAAGCCTGCGTCTTCTGCTGCGCGCAAACCGGCCGATGATTTCGGCATTGGCGGCGGAAGCGATTTCGATCTCGGCGGCGGTCCTGTCGCTGAAGAGGAAGCCGCCTACGTGATCGACGACGAGGAAGACGCCCCGCCGCCGCCGCGTTCGCCTTACGCCGCCGCCCCGCCGCGCAAGCCTGAGCCCATCATCGACCCGGCATTCCTCGCGGCGCAGGCTGGCCAGGCTGGCCGCCCCGGCTTCATGCTGGAGCCGGAGATCGAGCCCGAGCCGGAATACGAGGCCGAAGCCGAACCCGCCTACGAACCGCCTTTCCACGCCGAGCCGACGCACAGCTATGAATCGGTGGAAGAGAGCGACGCCGAACTGTCGCCCATCCCCGACGAGATGCCGCCGCTGCATCAGGCGCACGAGGAGGAAATCCAGGACGAGGAGCACGGCGCGGGCGCCGGCCTTGGCTTCGACTACGCGTTCGGTTCCGCCGATGGCGGCGACCGCATGATCCCGCGCATTGCCGTGCACGCCTTCTGCGTGCGCACGCAACTGCTCGGCCTGATGCGCACGGTCATGAAGGACCGCCGCATGAAGAACGTCTCGATGGAGGTGTTCGAGGGCGGCGTGCCGACGGCGATCGCACACTACGTCAACGAGACGACGCCGAACCTCATCATCATCGAGGCCGCCACCGATCCGCGCCAGCTGCTGGCCGAACTCGACAGCCTGGCCGAGCATTGCGACGAGAATATCCGCGTCGTCGTCATCGGTCATCACAACGACATCCGCCTCTATCGCGAGCTGATGCGCCGTGGCGTGTCGGAATATCTGGTCGCTCCGATCGAGCCGCTGCAGATGGTCCGCACCATTGGCGGCCTGTTCGCCGATCCGGAATCGCCTTTCACCGGCAAGACGCTGGCCGTTACCGGCGTGAAGGGCGGGGTGGGGGCTTCCTCTATCGCGCACAACCTCGCCTGGGCGCTGGCTGAACGCTTCAAGGTTAACTCGACGCTGATCGACCTCGACCTCAACTTCGGCACCACCGGCCTCGACTTCAACGAAGACGCCGCCGCCACGATCGCCGACGCGCTGATGTCGCCGGATCGCTTCGACGACAACGTGATGAGCCGTCTGATCACCAAGGCGACGGATCGCCTGTCGCTGTTCACGGCGCCGGCCACGCTGGACCGCACCTACAATCTCGAGCCCGAGACCTACGCCAAGGTGCTCGAGCAGGTGCGCTCGTCAGTGCCGTACATCGTGCTCGACATGCCGCACATCTGGACCGACTGGTTCAAGACCACGATCATCGGAGCCGATGAAGTCGTCATCGTCGCGGGTCCGGATCTGGCCTCGCTGCGCAACGGCAAGAACATGATCGACTTCCTGAAAGCCGCGCGTCCGAACGACAATCCGCCCAAGCTGGTGCTGAACATGGTCGGCTTGCCCAAGCGCCCGGAAATTCCGGCGAAGGATTTCGGCCAGGCCATCGGTCTTGAGCCCACGCTGGTGCTGCCGTTCGACGCACAGCTGTTCGGCACGGCCGCCAACAACGGCCAGATGATCTTCGACGTGGGCCCTGAATCCAAGGTCGCGCAATCGATCGATCAGCTGGCGGGCATGCTCACTGGCCGCGAAATCCAGGCTGAAAAGCCTTCGATGCTGAAGAAGCTTCTCGGCCGCTAGGAGAACACGATGTTCGGCAAGCGACCCACCGGGGCAGGGCCCGGACCCGTCTCGCCTCAGCCCGGCGCTGCGCCTGCTGCGCCGCGTCCGGCGGCCCCGAAGCCGGCGATGACCGACGCTGTCGACATCGACGACGCACCGCCGCCGCCCAAGCCGGCTGCGCCGAAACCGGCAGCTGCGCCGGCCGCTGCGCCGCCGCGGGCAGTCGCGGCGCCTGCGCCCAAGCCCGCCGCCAAGGCTGCGCCCCCGCCGGCGCCGCCCAAGGAAAAGCCGATCGTTGTCGACAACCGGTCGGACGAGTACTACCGGACCAAGACCGAAGTCTTCAACGCGCTTATCGACACGATCGACCTCTCGCAGCTGGCGCAGCTGGACCAGGAAAGCGCGCGCGAAGAAATCCGCGACATTGTGATCGAGATCGTCTCGATCAAGAACGTGGTGATGAGCGTCGCCGAGCAGGAAACCCTGCTCGAGGACATCTGCAACGACGTTCTGGGCTACGGTCCGCTCGAGCCCCTGCTGGCGCGCGACGACATTGCCGACATCATGGTCAACGGCGCCGGCACAACCTACATCGAGGTCGCCGGCAAGATCCAGCGCACCAACATCCGCTTCCGCGACAACGCGCAGCTGATGAACATCTGCCAACGCATCGTCAGCCAGGTCGGCCGCCGCGTCGATGAAAGCTCACCGATCTGCGACGCGCGTCTCGCTGATGGTTCGCGTGTCAACGTCATCGCGCCGCCGCTGGCGATTGACGGGCCCACGCTCACCATCCGGAAGTTCAAGAAAGACAAGCTGAAGATCACCGATCTGGTGAACTACAAGTCCATCTCGGGGCCTGGCGCTGAAATCTTGCGCATCATCGGCGCCTGCCGCTGCAACGTGCTGATCTCCGGCGGTACGGGTTCGGGCAAGACCACCCTGCTCAACACGCTGACGGCATTCATCGAGCCGGGCGAGCGCGTCATCACTTGCGAAGACGCCGCCGAACTCCAGCTGCAGCAGCCGCACGTGGTGCGCCTCGAGACGCGCCCGCCCAACCTCGAAGGGCAGGGCCGCGTGACGATGACTGACCTCGTCAAGAACTGCCTGCGTATGCGCCCCGACCGGATTATCGTGGGCGAGGTGCGCGGACCTGAAGCGTTCGACCTGCTGCAGGCGATGAACACGGGTCACGACGGATCGATGGGCACGCTGCACGCCAACAGCCCGCGTGAAGCGCTTTCCCGCGTCGAATCCATGATCACCATGGGCGGCTTCACGCTGCCCCAGCGCACGATCCGCGAAATGATCACCGGTTCGATCGACGTTGTGATCCAGGCGACCCGCATGCGCGACGGCAGCCGCAAGATCATCTCGATCACTGAAGTCATGGGCCTCGAAGGCGAAGTGATCGTGACGCAGGACATCATGCGCTACGAGATCGAAGGCGAAGACAAGGACGGCAAGCTGATCGGCGCTCACCGCGGCACCGGCGTGGGCCGCCCGCGCTTCTGGGAACGCGCCAAGTACTACAACATGGATGGCGATCTTGGCCGCGCGCTCGACGCGCTGGAAGAGGGAGCCCGCCAATGAGCCCTGAACTGATGACCTACGCCCTTGGCGGCCTGGCCTTTCTGGTCATCGGCGGCCTTGGCTTCGTTCTCACTGGCGGCAGCAATGCGCCGTCGGGCAAGGCGAACAAGCGCATCAAAGCGATTGGCGAGGGCGGCGGTTCACGCCGCACGGCAGATACTGGCGCCCTGCGCAAGAAGCAGATGGATGCTTCGATGAAGGGCCTGCGCGAACGGGAAGAGGCGGTTCGCGCCAACAAGAAAGTCGGCAAGTCGATCGAAGACCGGATCAAGATGGCCGGCTTCGAATTTCCCGTCATGCACTTCTGGATCGGCTCAGCCGTGGCCGCCGTCCTCGGCGGCTTCGGCGCGTTCATGATGGGCTTCCATTCCGGCCTGCAACTGCTGGTGCCGGTCGGCGTTGCCTTCGTGTTCGGATTCGGTTTGCCGCGCTGGTTCCTCGGCATGGCGATCAAGATGCGCCAGAAGAAATTCATCGAGCAGTTCGCCGACGCCATTGACGTTATCGTGCGCGGCGTGAAGTCCGGCCTGCCGTTGAACGAATGCCTGCGCATCATCGCGAAGGAAAGCCCGCAGCCGATCCAGGGTGAGTTCGCCATCGTTTGCGACGCGCTTGTGATGGGCGTGACGATCGATCAGGCGCTGGCCCGCATGTACGCCCGCACGCCGATCCAGGAAGTGAACTTCTTTAACATCGTGCTGGCCATCCAGCAGAAGGCCGGCGGCAACCTCTCCGAGGCGTTGGGCAACCTTTCAACCGTGCTGCGCTCGCGCAAGATGCTGCGCGAGAAGATCAAGGCGCTTTCATCCGAAGCGAAGGCCTCGGCGATGATCATCGGCAGCCTGCCGATCATCGTGATGGGTCTCGTCTACATGACGACGCCGGCTTACATCATGGAGCTGTTCACCGAGGACCTGGGTCACCTGATCCTCCTTGTGGCCGCCGTGCTGATGTTCACCGGCATCTACATCATGCGGAAGATGATCAACTTCAACTTCTGATCGTTCGCGTTTCAACTTCTGACCTGAGGGGCAGATTCCATGGCCGGCATGAGCCAAGTCGATCAGGTCGTCGCGATGATCGTCGACCCCGCCAACCTAATGGCCGGGTTCACGGCGGTTCTCGTTTTCGCGGCCATCGTCACGCTGGCGACGCCTGCGCTTGCTGGCGACAAGCTGACGAGCCGCCTCAAGGCAGTCGCCAACCGCCGCGAGGAGTTGCGAAAGAAAAGTCGCGCCATCGACAACATGGAGAAGAAGACGATCCGCCGGCAGGATACGTCGGCCGTGAAGAAGATCGTCGACAAGCTGGACCTGCAGAAGGCGCTGGAAGATCCCGGCGTCGTCAAGAAGCTGGTGCAGGCGGGCCTGCGCGGGCCGAAGCCGGTGTCGATGTTCTACTTCTTCCGCTTCTCGCTGCCCATCGTGCTCGGCATCGCCGCCTTCATCACGCTGTGGTTCATCAACGATTTCGGCCTGCAGATACAGATGAAGATCGGCGCCGTCGTATTCGGTTTCGCCGCAGGCTTCTATGCGCCCAACTTCTACGTCGAGAACCTGATCGCAAAGCGCCGCACGTCGATCATGCGCGCCTTCCCGGACAGTCTCGACATGATGCTGATCTGCGTGGAATCCGGCATGTCGATCGAGATGGCCTTCGCCCGCGTCGGCGAGGAAATCGGTACTGCCTCGCCTGAGCTGGCTGAAGAGCTGGCGCTTACCACTGCCGAGCTGTCCTACCTGCAGGATCGGCGCATGGCGTATTACAACCTCGCCGAGCGCACCAACCATCCGGGCGTCAAAGGTGTCGCCACTGCGCTGGTGCAGGCCGAGAAGTACGGTACGCCGATGGGTAACGCGCTGCGCGTGATGGCCAAGGAAAACCGCGAACTGCGCATCACGGAAGCCGAGAAGAAAGCTGCGGCTCTGCCCGCCAAGCTGACCGTGCCGATGATCGTGTTCTTCCTGCCCGTGCTGTTCCTCGTCATCCTCGGGCCGGCCTTCATCAAGATCAAAGGCATGAACCTCGGCGCGCCGACAGTTAAGTAGAGCCGACGCGTCAGCCCGTCGCCCGCGCCTTCATTGGCCGGGCAGGCGGGCGGCGCAGCCACCAGCGCAGCCGCAGGCGCAGCAGCTGGAACAGATCCATACGGTGGCGTCGCGCGACCTCGGCCGAGAACGACGTCTTGCGCAGCGTATCCCAGTAGAGCCACGCCCAGGGATGCCAGACGTTTGGCGTCCACGGCTTGTCCGCCGTGATGAAATGCACAAGCGCGGGTGACGTCTGCCCCCAGCCGGCCTGCGCGATCTCGTTGCGTTTCACAAAGCGCTGGACGTTCCACGCCGGATCGAGCGGCTTCCAGCGACCCCAGAATGTCTTGTTGAGCGCATCCTGGTCGCCAAACTCCAGCACGTCCCAGTGCTTGATCGCGAAGTCGAGCGTCGTGGTGAAGGACTTCTCCTGCCTTATCTGTTCCAGGTCGATCAGCACCACGCCTGAGTTGAAGTAGGGAGACGGGCCCAGGTCAGGCAGCGACCACGTCTTCGAGAATTCCACGCCATCCTGATAGATATCGCGCACAGCGCCGATGGGGCGGCCTTCGAGATCCGAGGCCCAGAGGTCGCGGACGTCGCCCAGCACAACGACATCACTGTCGAGATAGAGGAGGCGCTTGCACTCGGCCGGCGCCAGGTATTCCAGCGCGACGCGGAACATGGCGGCGCGGCTGAAATGCTTCTTCTGCGCGACCTGCGGTACGTCGCTTTCCCGCACTTCCGTCCAGACAAACCGGGCGTTTGGCGCCAAGTCTTCGATGCGTTGGCGCAGGTCTTTGTCCAGGCCGGTGTAGAGCAGGATAAACCTGAACCGGGCGCCGGGGGCGTGGCGGACGACGGAGGCGATAACGACCGCTGCGTGCGGTGCGTAGTTGGCGTCGAAGCCCAGCGAGATATCGATTTCCGCAGCTGCCTGTTTCATGATGCGGCCACGTGGGCGGCGGTGACATGCAGGCCAAATAAAGTGACTGCTGCGACCAGTGCGAGGGCGACGAGCAGGGGCCGGAAGTCTGGCCGGGCGTTCTCTTTACACGAACCACACTGCGCCGGAGCGAATTCAACTCGCGCGGAAACGAGCGTCGCGCCAGGATCATTCCCGCATTCAGGGCAGGCGGGGAAGGCGCCTGCTGGCAGAGGGGGGGCGGCGGATGCGTTCGGCATTCAGCGATATATGCAGCGCAGCAACCATGGCACTACCTGACGCTGGTTGAATCTGCGCTACGTAACACGAATAAAATGTGCGTTTGAGGCGACACCGTTTGTGGCCGCCCGCACGAGCCGGCCTAGATAACAGTCTCGCCCACTCTCCTGTTACGCGAATTCAACGCGATCGCGCCACTTCTCCAGCGGCACGAATGGACGCCGCCAGCGCTAGTTCTGCGAGCCGCGCAGCGAGTCCCACTTGCGGGCCGGCGTCAGCAGCGCCTTGAAGTATTCCTGGTTGGCGTCGACCAGTTCTTTCGGGATCGTCGGGCCGGCGGCGGCTTTCGCCTCGTCGAACTTGCCCTGAACGCCCAGCACCAGCACGAGGTTCTGGCGCACGCGCGGATCGGCGTCCGGCTTGTCGACGACGCCGCGGAGGATCTGCTCGGCCTTCTGCGGCTGGCCGGAGAGGGCGTAGCTCAGCGCCTGGTTCGAGAGGATCTTGGAATTGTCGGGCGAGAGGGCCAGCGCCTTGGTGTAATAAGCCTGCGCATCGCTGGAACGGCCCATCTGGTCCATCACCACGCCGATGATCGACAGCATGCGCCAGTCGGTGACGCCAGCGCCCTCGGCGCGGGCCAGCGGCGTCACGGCGAGATCCGGGCGGCCCTGGTCGAGCTGGGCCTGCGCGAAGATCAGCGTCAGCTCCACATCCTTGGGCTTGGCGGTGAGGGCCTGAGCGGAAATCTCGCTGGACCGCTGCGAGGAGCCCATGGCGCGCAGCACGCGGGCAAATTTCAGCGAGGTCTCGTAATCGTTCGGGTTCTTGTCGTACTCCGCGCCCCAGAACTTGGCCTGGTTCAGGAGGTCCTGCCGGTCGGCGGCGTCGCGCTCGGCCCGGCTGGCAGGAATGATCGACTTGGCCTGGATGTCCTTGGCGATGGCCTGCTCGGTCGCCGTGGGCGCGGAGGCGCAGGCCGACAGCATGGCGGCGGACGTCAGCAGGGCAAAGCTGATTGCGGTCTTGCCAAGGGAAGGTTGGGCGCGGGACATGGGAGGCCTCATCCGGCTATTCTGGCCGGACCGTGCGACGCGCCGCCTCAAGGATTCGTTAACGGGGCTGCGGCGGGACTTAAGACAGGGATTGCGACCATGCATTCGGCGTTTGCGGGCAAGGCGGGCGGGGCGACACCGCTGCATCTGGTGACAGCCAAGGGCCTCTCCGACTGGCTGGGCCGGCAGGACAAGCGCGTGAAGGCGATGGCGGCTGCGGCGGGCTTCAGGGCCGACGCCGGCAAGGTGCTGCTGGTCACTGACGCCAGCGGCGAGCTGGAGCGCGTCGTCGCCGGTGCGGGCGATGGGACGGACGGGTTCGTGATGGCTCCGCTGCCGGGCGCATTGCCGGCGGGCGATTATGCGCTGGCCGACCAGCCGGAAGGTCTCGCCGTCGAGACGCTGGCGCTCGGCTGGGCCGATGGCGCCTATCGCTTCACGAAGTATCGCAAGAACGACGACAAGCCGCGCCGGCTGGTGATGCCGGAAGGCGCCGACAAGGGCGAGGTGGTGCGCCAGGCCGAGGCGATCGATCTCCTGCGCGATCTTGTCAACACGCCGGCATCCGACATGGGCCCGGCCGACATCGCGGCGGCGGCCGAGGCCATCGCCAGCGACTTCGATGCGCGCATCGAGGTGACCAAAGGCAAGGATCTCGAGGCCGACTATCCGATGGTCCACGCAGTGGGCAAGGGCGCGACCGTGGGTGGCCGCTTCATCGAGATGAGCTGGGGCAAGAGCGGGCCTGTTGTCGCCATCGTCGGCAAGGGCGTGGCGTTCGATACGGGCGGGCTCAATCTCAAAACGGGCTCCAACATGGGGCTGATGAAGAAGGATATGGGCGGTGCCGCGCATGCGCTGGCGCTGGCGCGGCTGGTGATGGGCGCAAAGCTGCCGGTGCAGCTGAAGGTGCTGGTGCCCACCGTCGAGAACGCGATTGGTCCCGCCGCCTTCCGGCCGAGCGATGTGCTGAAGTCGCGCAAGGGTCTTACTGTCGAGATCGAGGACACGGATGCCGAAGGCCGCCTGATCCTCGCCGATGCGCTGACGCGCGCCAGTGAGCTGAAGCCCGATCTCATCATCGACTTCGCGACGTTGACGGGCGCAGCCCGCGTGGCGCTGGGGCCGGACCTTGCGCCGATGTACACCGATGACGATCAGCTCGCTGCCGATATCGCCGCCGCTGCGAAGGTGAGCGGCGATCCCGTGTGGCGCATGCCGCTGTGGGCTGGCTATGAGGGCGGGCTGAAGTCGCCTGTCGCCGACATGAAGAATCTCGGCGACGGGCCGATGGGCGGATCGATCACGGCGGCGCTGTTCCTGAAGCGCTTCGTCGATGCGCCGAGCTGGGTGCATTTCGACATCTGGGCGTGGCGCCAGTCGCGCTATGGCCGCCCGCCGGGCGCCGCGGCGTGCGGCTTGCGTGCAGTGTGGGGCATGCTGAGAGCGCGCTACGCGTAGATCGTCGACTCGCATTGGGCTGTCTGTTTCGACCTCTCGTTTCCAACACCTCATGCCGGATCGGCGGATGCCGTCCGGTGTCGCCTGTAGCTCTGCCTCCGTTGGGGAGGCCGGGGCGCGTTGGACGCGCCAAAGGGTGCTGGCTCTCGCCAGCGGTAAGACGCATGCAACGCGCCCCGTCAGCCGTTTGAGGCCCGGTGCGGGGAGAGGGTTTGACCGGGAACTTCGGCGTTGCTCCCTTGGTCCGGAGCAATGGCCTCGTTCAGCCGGTATTTGGACCCGTGTCCGCATCCCGGGCCTGCGTGCGGAAGGCAACCGATCCTTCCGGAACCCCCTGCTTCACATTCGCAGGGGCGACCACGCCGGCCGTCGCCCCACGCTCGAAAGCTCGGTGGCCACCGAACCCTCCCCGTGTGAGGCGCAAGCGAATAGTAGCGCGGCGGAAGGAGGGGTTGGATGGGTCCTTCTTTTTCCAACACCCGCTGACCTCATCCTGAGTGCAGCTCTCTCCGCCGCATCCCCCGCGGAGGCGGGGGTCTGGTCATGCGCGCCAGCGCATTCATGGCATGCACGGAAGCGAGCTGGCGCTCGCTGACCAGACCCCCGCCTCCGCGGGGGATGCGGATCGCTGGCGGCTGTGGGTGGTGAAGCGCCTGTGCGAGGACGAGCAGGATAGGACGGCGCTCCAGTAAACGGATGAAGCCGCCCTCAACCCGCGTATGATTCGAGATAGCCGCAGGCCGTGCAGCGATAGCTCATCACGTCCAGAAGCCGGTGGCCGTGGATCTTGACGCCGAACAGCGCACTTTTTTCGATTGGTCCCTCCAGCCAGGTGGTGACGGCGCGCTGGCCCTGCGTGTGGTCGAGCACCACGCCTTCCTTCATCGATGCGCTGCATTTGGGACAATTCAGGATACGTGCAGCCTGTGTGGCCGGCATGGTCTTCCTCCCTCGTCCGGAACTCCTGATTTTCGGGTTCCGATTTTGGGCTGAGCCTAGCATGACCGTGCGCGCGCTCAATTTTCCGCGAGAGGAAATACGTCGTCCTTCAAGGACAGGGCGAGAAAGTTCCTTCGTGCAGTCAGGGTGGAACCAGCACCCACGCGGCGGTGTTCGGGTTCATGATCGGAATGTAATCGCGCATATCGCGTGATCGTCCAGTTTTCGGGTTGCCCTCGTTGCGAAAACGGGTGAGTCTACTCGGGCTGGTCGGGCGAACAGGGAGTCCTTTGATGGACAATGCGGGTGCGCTCGCCCTCTGGAAGCTTGTGATTTCGGACACTGTCCGAACCGAGGGTCCAGATCTTTCGGCCAGACAGGCCGCAATCCTCCTAACGGTGCAGCTCGAAGAGGGGCCGCATACCGTGCGGGGTCTCGCGGCTTCACTCAATCTCGGCAAACCCGCGGTGACGCGGGCGCTCGACACGCTTGAAGGCCTTGGCTTCGTGCGCCGCCGGCGCGACGAAACCGATCGCCGCAACGTGCTGATCGAACGGACGGCAAGAGGTCTCGCTTTCCTCGCCGCCTTCGCGGATCGCATCCGCGTTTGCGAGCGGGCGCTGCGCGAGAAACCGCCGCTGCAGATGCCGGCGCAACCGCCTGCCGACCATTCGCGGTCGCATGATGGCGGTTCGCATCGCAACGCTGCGGCCTAGACCAATCCATTCATTCCACGGTTGCCATCCCGGAAGCGCAGAAGCGCTCTCCGGGATCAATCCGTTATGGGCTGCGTTTTCCGCGGGATGACACGGGGCGGGCATTGGCCCATCTATCTGTCGGTTGCTGAATCGCGGAAGGCTGAGGGGCCTCATGATTGACCAGGATCCACGCCTGACGGCGGCGCGCGGCGATATCGCCGCCGAGCGCCTGCGTGGCCGCGTCGATGCGAAGCGATTCGTGCCGGGCGTGGCGATGCAGGTCGCATTGTCCAGCGCCGGCCTGCGCAAGGCGGCGGACCCGCACGCCGAACAGATCAACCAGGCGCTCTTCGGCGAGACGATGACGGTCTACGACGTCACCAATGGCTGGGCGTGGGGCCAGCTGGATTATGACGGCTATGTCGGCTGGATCCAGCTTGCCGCCCTGCGGGACAATCCGGTGGAGGCCACTCACCGCGTCAGCGCGCTGCGCACGCATGTGTTCGAGCGGCCTGACATGAAGTCGCCGCCGCTGATGGCGATCTCGATGGGCGCGCGTCTCGCCAAGGTGGGCGAGGAGGGGCCGTGGCTGCGCGTCGCCGGATCGGGCTATGTGTTTGCGGGGCAGGCGGCGCCGGTGATGGCGGTCGAGACGGATTATGTCGCCGTGGCGGAGCGCTTCCTTGGCACGCCCTATCTGTGGGGCGGGCGAGAGAGTCTGGGGCTCGATTGTTCGGGGCTGGTGCAGGTCTCGCTGGCGGCGTGCGGGCAGGACGTGCTGCGCGATTCGGGCATGCAGGCGGTGACGGTGGGTGAGGCGATCGAACCCGCCGCGGATTTCTCGAACCTGAGGCGCGGTGATCTCGTTTTCTGGACGGGGCATGTCGCGATCATGCTGGATGCGACGCGCATCATTCACGCCAGCGGGCGCTCGATGTCGGTGGAGATCGAGCCGCTGGCGCAGGCGGTGGAGCGCATCACGCCGGTGGCGGGTCCGGTGAAGACGGTGAGGCGGGTTACTTCTTCGTCGCGACCCAGTTGAACTTGGCGGACGTGCTGAGCGTGCCGTCGCCAGCGAGCAGCTTCTTGCCGGGCATCAGCAGCAGCTTGCCCTCGCCTTTGATGCCGGCCTTCGGCTGGTCGAAGGTAAAGGTCATCATCGAGCCTTTCACATTGCCGACGAGCTGGCCGGAATAGGCGGTTGCGCCATCCTTCGGCATCAGCGCGCCGAGGATGAGGTCGCCATCGGTCACGAAGCGGACGGTGTAGGCGCGGCCGTTCTTCTCCTGAAGGTTCCACTCGCCGTCGTAATCTGCGGGCAGGTACGACGTCGGTGTCGTGCCCTTGGCGCGCCGCGTCGTGATCGGCTCGCGGCCGAGAACGGGCGATATCATTCCGGTCGAGTCGCAGATCAGGCCGATGGCCTTGATGGTCTTGTCGAAGCGCACCGTGTAGCCGGTCGCGAGCTCTTGCGTTGCACAGTTCGCGAAGGTGGGCAGAGCGTCGCGATTATCGGCGACGGCATCGGTCTCGTAGTTCGGGAAATATTCCCGGCTGGTGTTGGGGTTGTCGCGGTACTCGTTGACGCGTTCGATCGCCTCTACGCAGGTCATCTCAATGCGGCCGACCTGATTGTCGCCTACTGTCATACGGATTTTCCAGTCCATGACGAACGTGCCCGGTCGGCATGTTTCTTCGACCCCGCGGCCAATGTCGCCGCCACGCGTGGCGCTGTAGGATTTGGAGCCAGCTTTTTCTTTCCAGCCGGGCGCCGCGCAGACTGCGGTGAGGGAGTTGATCCCCTGTTCAAAGCGGCCGGCGAAGCCGATGAGGAACTGGCCGCGGGGGCACTGATCCGTCGCCTCATACCCGCCATTGCCGCCGATTGCGGGGTGCGTGGTGCGGGCGGAGGCGGGCGCGGCGATGGCGGCGGCGAACAGCACGGCGGCGGCGCAGGTCTTCAGGTGGCTCAACATCGATGGCTCCTCGCGTTGGGAGCATCAAAGCCAATGCGGGAAAGAGCGCTGTGCCGGACAGCACAGGCCTCAAAAGTAGAGCGCCCGCCGCCAGCGGATGCTGTGCGGCGGGCGCGGAGGTCTAGTTCGGCTTTCGCCGGATCAGGTCAGTGCGGCGCCGGGGCCGGAGCAGCCGGCGTTGCGGGCGCGGGCTTCGGCGCGGCGGGCGAACCCGACGGAGCAGGCGAGGCCGCAGGCTGGGTGGCCGGAGCCGTCTGTCCGCCAGCCGGAGCGCCGGCAGCCGGAGTTGCGCCAGCGGCCGGAGCCGGGGCGGCGCCGCCTTCAGCGGGAGCCGCCGGAGCGGCTTCAAGCTTGGCCGGCAGGGCCAGCGGGGCGCCAGCGGTCAGCGTGCGAAGGTAGGCGATCGTGTCCGAGCGGTCCTTGATGTTGCGGATGCCGAGGAAGCCCATGGCCGTGCCCGGGGCGTATTTCTTCGGGTTCTCGAGGAAGTGGTCGAGGTGCTCGTAATCCCAGACGTTCGGCTTCTTCTCTTCGATGGCGGCCGAGTACTTGAAGCCGGCGACCGTGCCGATCGGGCGGCCCACGACGCCATAGAGCGGCGGGCCCTGGATGACGCCGCCGCCGGCCTCTTCCGAGTGGCAGGCCTTGCACTTGGTCGCCTGTTCCTTGCCGTTCTCGATGTTGGCTTCCGAGATGAGCGTGAAGTAGTCGCGCGGCCCTTCGGCGACGGCCGGGCCGCCAGAGGAGGCAACTTCCTCGACCGGGACGTTCCAGCCGTATTTGGGTTCTGCCTTGGCGTGGCCGTGGCCCTCCGCTTCGTGCGGGAAGAGGGCGGCAGCGCCTTGCTGGGCGCCGATGATGATCAGGCCGGTGGCGAGCACACAGAAGGCGATCTTGTTGAAGCCGAGGTCCATGGCCTTGTCCCTGCCCGAGATTTTGCGCTGACTGACCGCGCCTTGAACCCCATAAATCCTTGAGACTCAAGGGGGAGCAGGCGCGTGCGCGCGCGTTTTCTGGCATGCGCCGCGTAACCCGGCAATGAAGACCCGGGAGACGAAACGACGCATCGGGAAAGACAGGGGTTTTTGGGCCGTCTCCCCTGGTCGCGGGGCCGGGCGGGACCGGAAGAATCGCGGCTGTTGCCCTAAGGGTTCCGGGTCGGCATAGAACGCCCCCATGACCGGAAAGATTGCATTCCAGGGCGAGCTTGGCGCGAACTCGCATATTGCCTGTGCGGAGACTTATCCGGCGCTGGAGCCGCTGCCCTGCGCCACCTTCGAGGACTGTTTCCAGGCGACGGCTGGCGGCGAGGCCGACCTTGCCATGATCCCGGTCGAAAATTCGATCGCGGGGCGGGTGGCGGACATCCACCACCTGCTGCCGACATCGCCGCTGCACATCGTGGCCGAGCACTTCATGCCGATCCGCTTCCAGCTGATGGGCATACCCGGCGTGAAGCTGGACCAGATCAAATCCGCCCACAGCCACATCATGGGCCTTGGCCAGTGCCGCAACTTCCTGCGGGCGCGGGGCATCAAGGCTGTAATCTCGGCGGATACGGCCGGCGCCGCGCGCGAAGTGAAGGAACTGGGCGATCCTTCGCAGGCCGCCATCGCCCCGCGCCTCGCCGCCAGCGTCTACGGCCTCGACATCCTCGCCGAGAACATCGAGGACGCGGCCCACAACACAACGCGCTTCGTCATCATGTCGCGCGACCAGCACTTCCCCGATCGCAGCGAAGGCGAGGCATGGGTGACGGCGTTCGTCTTCCGCGTCCGCAACGTGCCGGCGGCGCTCTACAAGGCGATGGGCGGCTTCGCCACCAACGGCGTCAACATGACGAAGCTGGAGAGCTACCAGGTTGGCGGCACATTCTCGGCGACGCAGTTCTACGCCGAGATTGAAGGCCATCCCGATGATGCGCCGGTGCAGCGCGCGCTTGAGGAGCTGAGCTTCTTCTCCAAGGAGGTGAAGCATCTCGGCGTGTTCGCGGCGCACCCGTATCGCCGCCAGGCCGCTGCGCTCGCGCGCTAGTCCCGCAACCAGACGCGACTCTCGGTAACTGGACCGCGCGCGCCGCGCGCCAACCCGCCAGCTGCTGAAACTTCAGCACGCACCAGTAAACAGGCGAGTAACCATATTAGTTTCGCAAGTCGTCGCAGAAATGCGGCGAGAACTGGTCAAGTTGTTCATGTGTTGTGTTGCGATCCTGCAACCGACGCAGATTTAATCCGGACACTGAGGACCTTTGCCTTAGTTCGGCGTTTCTCGACTTCCATATGGTCCTCCGGGACTGGGTGGACGTGTCGAGCCAAGCCGAAGCCAACAGGCCGAAGTGAAGCTCTTTTGTAAACCTGAGCGGGTTTGACCCTCCGGCCCATGCAGTCCGGCGGGAACCCACTCCTGAAAAGAGACTGGAGTTCTCCCCATGACCAAAGCCACCAACATCAAGCTCGTGCTCGTTGCAGGCGCTGCTGCCCTGATCGCTCCGGCCCTCGCGCCGGCGTCCGCGCAGACGGGTCTCTACGGCAACCTTGGCTACACCCAGTACGACGGCAACAACGTCGATCCGGGCACCATCACCGGCCGCGTCGGTATGGACCTTCACAAGTACTTCGCCGTTGAAGGCGAAGCCTCGACCAGCGTGAAGAAAGACAACGGCGTGAAAGTCCAGAACGAGTTCGGCGTGTTCGGCGTCGGCAAGCTGCCGATCACCGATCGCTTCGACCTGTTCGCCCGCGCCGGCGTGACGACGACCAACATCAGCGCCCCGGGCGCTGGCACCCGCGCCGACGAAGCCTTCGCCTACGGCGCCGGCGGCCAGTACTTCTTCACCGACAAGGACGGCGTCCGTCTGGACTGGACGAAGAATGACTTCAACCATGGCGGCGATGTCGACACCTACGCCGCTTCGTACGTCCGCAAGTTCTAATCCAGCGGACTGAAGCTACGGAAACGCCCCTGCGAAAGCGGGGGCGTTTTTGTTTCGGCGGTGGTAGAAGGCGGCATGATCATCGATGCGCTTCACGCGGATGATGCAGAGGGCTTCGCCCAGCTGTTCGCCATCTATCGCGAGGCCATCGATCCATCCGAACAGAAAACCGAGGCGGCGCTGCGCGTGATGCTGGGGCGCGAGACGCAGGTTTTCCTGGTGGCGCGCGATGATGTCGGCGTGCAGGGATTTGCGATCCTCTGGCTGCCGACAGGCGCCGACATCTGGTCGCTGGAATACATGGCGGTAGCGCCCGCCCATCGTGGCGACGGGCTCGGGGCGCGGCTGTTCCTCGCCAGCATCGCGGCTGCGCGCCGGCCGTTCGGCATCATCGAGGTCGAGGCGCCGACAGGCGAGATGGAGCGCCGGCGCATCGCCTTCTATGCGCGACTGGGATGCAGGCGGCTGGGGAATATCGATTACCTGCTGCCGCTTCGCACGCATGGCGTGCCGCCGCCGATGTGGCTGCTGGTGCATGGCGGCGGCGCCGACGTGTCGCGCAAGCGCGTCGACAGCTGGCTCGCGCGCATGTTCGTCGAGATCTATGGCGAGAGCGCCGACGATCCGCGCATCGTGCAGATGCTGGCGGGCGAGGGCGAGCGCGTGGCGCTTACTTCGCCTTGAGAAATCTCGGGCCGTAGAGCGCGATGACATCCGCGGCGTTGTAGGTCTCGCCGGTGACGGTCGGCGTGAAGCCGATGTACGTGCGGCCGCCACGGTCCTGCGTGACAGGCGCCAGCACATTGGCGGGGTTGGCCGCTGCGCCGGCAAAAGCGGTCAGCAGTCTGACGCGGATAGCGCTGTCGTGTCCGTGCACCGCCGGCATGCCGACAGGAACGGGCTTGGCGGGGTCGCCCATCGCCGCCTCGCCAACCTCGAAGAAGGCGGCGCCTTTTTCCTGCGCCAGCTGGGCGGCGCGCAGCATGTTATGCTCAAGCGGCAGCGACGACGGACTCATCGGACCGGCATTGTTGTAGATCTCGTAACGGCCATCGGCCAGTTCGGTGATCTTGCTGCCATAGCCGATGAACGCGTCATATTTGGCGCGGTAGGGTGTATGGCTGCCAACCGATCCACATGCCGCGAGGCCGAGTGCGGCGATCATCGCGAGTACAAGGCGCATGTGTGTGTTCCCCCAAATGCAGGCGTTCAGCCTTCTTCGACCCAAGCCTTCAAAATGTGGTGCGCCACGGCCAGCGGCGAGGGCGCGCCGACTTCCGGGTGCTGGCCGGCCATGATCGCCTTGGCTTCTTCGCGCGTGAACCAGCGGGCGGTTTCGATCTCGGAGAAGTCGATGGCGAGGTCTTCGCTTGTCGCTTCGAGGATCAGGCCGATCATCAGCGATGAGGGGAAGGGCCAGGGCTGGCAGAAGAGATAGCGCGCGGTTTCGGGGTTGGCGCGGCAGCCGGCTTCCTCGAACAGTTCGCGCGCGGCGGCCTGCTCGAAGGTCTCGCCCGGTTCGACAAAGCCGGCGAGGCACGACCACATCCCGGGGCGCCAGGCGGCTTGCCGGCCCAGCAGGCATTTGTCGCCGTGCACGGCGAGCATGATCGCGACGGGGTCGACGCGCGGGAAGTGTTCGGCGCCACAATCCGGGCAGCGGCGCTTCCAGCCGGCTTCCTCGGGATCGGAGGGATGGCCGCAATTGGCGCAGTGGCTGTGGCGCATGTGCCATTCGTGCAGGGCGCGGGCGGTGGCGGCGGCGCCGCAGTCGAATGCGTTCATGCCGAGGGCAGCGAGGCGGAAATCCTCGAACACGCCGAGGCCGGCGATGGGCGAGGAGGAGAGGCTGAACGAATCCGGCAGGTCGAGTGCGAACAGCGGCGCGCCGCGATCATCGACGCCGAGAAAGAAGCGCTGCGCCGATGGGGCGAGCATGCCGGCTTGCGGTCCGAGCCACAGCAGCGGGCGCGGGCCTTGCTGGCCTTGCGAGCCTTCGACGAGCGGCAGGCCCTCGCGCAGCATCAGGATGCGCACATTGTCGGCGGTGAAGGCGGCGGCCAGCCAGGCCGCATCGCGCCGGTGTTCGGCGGCGCGATTGGCGTTGAAGCCGGTCAGGGGAATAGGGTTCACGCAACGCCTCATGAGCTGAGCGAGGCGGTTATGGCGGAAATGGCGAGACTAGGCGAGAGGCGCTAGATCTGGCGCAGGTTGGCGTTGAAACGCGCCAGCGCGCGCTGTCCGGCCAGCACGCCATAGATCGTGAACGCGATGATCGCGAACCCTGCCCACATGCAGCCCAGCAGCGTGGCGACCAGCTGCATGGCCTTGAGGTCGGATGCGTTCAGCGCGATGCCCAGCGCCAGCGCGATCGCCAGGAAGACGGCGCTCGAGATCAGGTAGCTGCGGATCGCGGCGTCGACCGGGCGGCTGCGCATGAAGTAGCGTACCGGGAAGGCGATGGCGCCATAGAGGCCCAGCGTCAGCGTGCACACCAGCGCCGCCTGCAGGATGCGCGAGGTGACGTCCGGCGAGGTGTGGTCGCCGTTGAGGATCCAGAGGTTCAGCGCGCCGAGGATGGGCACGAGCGCGGCGAGATCGATCCAGAGGAAGGGCAGGATGTCAGAGCGCTTGGCGGCCTTCGCGAGGCGCTTGTCCTTCTTGCCGATATAGGCGCTGGCGAGGCTGGCGATGGCGGCGGCCTTGCCGCCTTCCTCGCGCACCGGCGCTTCATCGTTGGCGACGATCGTGGCTTCGGCCTGAGGCGCGGGGCTGGCGAGGCCGCCGGTCAGCGTCGGCGAAGGCTGGGCGGCGGGCGCGGGGGCCTTGCCGGCCAGCGCGGTCAGCAGGCCGACCAGCTCGTTGATGCGGCTGTGCGGTTCGGGCCAGGCCTCGATCCAGTTGCGGTCGGCGAGTTCGTAGAGATAGGCGCCCTTCGGCCGGCAGTTCTCGATCAGGATCGGCACGACCGGCTTTTCAAAACTGTCGGCGACGGCCAGCTCCTTCTTCAGCTGGCGGCTCTCGTTGCAGCTTTCGGAGAACAGGATGACCAGCATCTTGCTGGCCTGCAGGGCGGTGACGATTTCCTCGCGCCAGTCCTGCCCGCCTTCGATGTCGGCGTCGTACCAGACGGTGAGGCCGCGCTTTTCGAGTTCGCGCACCAGCTGGGCGGCGAATTCGCGGTCGGTCCGCCGGTAGCTGAGGAAGATGTCTTGGCTCATGTATCGTCCCGGCGCTCCTGCCTGGCAGCAGGCAGGGCGGTTTCCCCCGTGACCCCAACGTAAGGCGTAAACGTCAGTAAAGCCTATACGCCGAGAGTTAATCTGCAGGCCTGCGGCGGAAGGGCTGGGCGCGGCCGCTTGCCAGAGCTGGCCCGAGGCAGCATATGTCCCCTCGCAGGCTGGCGGCGGACGAGCCGCTCGCCAACCCGGTCAGGACCGGAAGGTAGCAGCCGTAACGAGTTTCGTTCGGGTCGTCGCCAGTCTGCACCCACCCTAAATTTCAGCGAAATCAGCCGGTTCATCCGCATCGGATGGCAACCAGATTTACGTAGGTTTCCCGGCTCCAAACCAGCGCTGGGTGAGACATGTTCGGACTGTGGGCGAAACGGGAACTCGACCCCGAACTCGCGGCGGAAATCGCCGCCGAGAAAGCCGCCCAGGCGGCTGCCAAAAAGGTCGCGGGCATCATCGACGCCTATGACAACCTGCTGGACCGGGCCTCGCCGACGCTCAACGATATCGCGCTCCTGCCGGCCCCCAAGCCGCAGCTGAAAGCCTATCTGCTGGAGGCGCGGAAGCTGGACGAAAGCGGCGACAGCCATGAGGCGCTCGAGGAGGCTTTCGTGCTGCTGGCGACGTTCCAGTCGCTGACGCCGGAACAGGCCAACGCCGCCGAGCACTGCGATTTCCTCGACGAGCTGCAGGACGCCAGCCGCAAGGATCCCGAGTTCAAGAGCCCGAAACTCAAGGAAAAATTGCTGCGCTACAGCCAGGCGATGGAACTCGTGGGCCCGCTGCTGGAAAAGGTCGCCCGCGATTCGAAGCGCCTCACCGCGGAATGGGCTGCTCCCCAGCTTTAAGCCGGTGATCGGGCCGGACGGGTAGCGATCCCGCCTGCCTTGGGCCATATAGGCCCTGATGGCCAAAAAGCCCCCCAATCCGCCCGGCGATGAACCCGCCGATGACGAAACCGCCTCCATGTTTGGCGATGGCCCGGCTGCGGGCGGCGGGCCCAGCGCCTATCAGGTGCTGGCGCGGAAATACCGTCCGCGCACCTTCGAGGATCTCGTTGGCCAGGAAGGCATGGTACGCACGCTGCGCAACGCCTTCGCCACCGGTCGCATCGCGCATGCCTTCATGCTCACCGGCGTTCGCGGCGTCGGCAAGACGACCACGGCGCGGCTGCTGGCCTGCGCGCTGAACGCCGGGAACAACAAGTCCGACAAGCCGACGATCGAGTTCGACACAAACGATCCCACAGTGAAGGCCATCATGGCCGGCCAGCACCCCGACGTGCTCGAGTTGGACGCCGCTTCCAACACCAAGGTGGAGGAGATGCGCTCGCTGCTCGATGGCGTGCGCTATGCGCCCGTCTCGGCGCGCTACAAGGTCTACATCATCGACGAAGTGCACATGCTGTCGTCGCACTCGTTCAACGCGCTTTTGAAGACGCTGGAAGAACCGCCGCCGCATGTGAAGTTCATCTTCGCGACGACGGAAATCCGCAAGGTGCCGGTGACGGTGCTGTCGCGCTGCCAGCGTTTCAACCTGCAGCGTTTCTCCACCGAGGCGCTGGCCGCGCACCTTGCCAACATCTGCGAGAAGGAGGGCGCAACCGTCGCTCCCGATGCGCTGGCGCTGATTGCGCGCGCGGCCGAGGGATCGGCGCGCGATGCGTTGTCCATTCTCGACCAGGCCATTGTGCAGACGCCGCCGAAGCAGGAAATCGGCGTCGGCGTGGTGCGCGAGATGCTGGGGCTAGCGGATCGTTCCCGCGTGCTCGACCTGATGGAGAAAGCTGTCGGCGGCGATCACCGCGCCGCGCTGGAGGAGGCGACGAGCCTCTTGCAGGCGGGCGCCGAAGCCACCGTTCTGGTGAAGGATCTGCTGGATGTCGCGACCGAGCTGTCGCGCGCGCAGGCGCTGAAGGATGCGTATGCCTATGCCGGCCCCGCCGACTGGAAGGCGCGAACGGTGATGATGGCGCAACGCCTCTCTCCGGCGCAGGCGGCGCGTATCTGGCGCTTGTTGCTGCAGGGCTTTGAGGATTGCGCGCGTGCGCCTGATCCGGCGGCTGCGGCCGAGATGGTGGTGCTGCGGCTCGCGGCGGCTGCCGCGCTGCCTCCGCCCGAGGGCGCGCGCAACCTGCCGCCCGCGCGCGATGTCGCTCCGGGCAATGGCCCCAGCGTGCAGCGTGATCCGGTTGAGCCGCGGCGCGAGGAGACGCCGGTTTCGCAGGGTGGTCCGCCGATCAGCCTGTCTTCGGGCGCGAACGCACTGGCTGTGCATGAACATCACGGGCCGCGCATGAGCACGATGCGCGAAATCCTCGCCGAGGTGGAGAAGCGCCGCGAGATCGGCCTGCAGTGGGAAATCGAGCAGTTCGTTCGCCCGATCGAGATCGAGTTCGGCCATTTCCACTACGTCGCCGACAAGGCCGCGCCGGGCGACATGGCGGCGAAGATCAAGGCCTTCCTCGAGCGCGCCACCGAGCATGAATGGGACGTGGTGCAGTCGAAGGCCGCCGAGGCGGTGGCGAGCCCGGTAGAGACCGCCGCCGAGACGCGCAACCGCAAGACCAAGGAAAGGCTGGACGCCGCCAAGGCGCATCCGCGCATCGCCGAGGCGCTGAAGGCATTTCCCGGCGCGAAGGTTCTGCGCGTGGATACGCCCGAGGTCGAGGAGCTGGAGGAGCCAGCCGACAATGTCGTGCATGTCGACTTCGGCAAGCAGGCGGCTCGCCTTGAAGCTGCCGTCGATGACGGCCCGCCGCCATCGACGCCGCTGGAAGCCTATATCGACGTGCCCGAAGAGGATGATGACGAATGAAGGACCTCTCCGAGATCATGCGCCAGGCACAGGAGATGCAGGCGCGCCTCGCTGAAGCGCAGCAGAAGATGGATCTGCTGACGGCTGAAGGTCAGGCCGGCGGCGGCCTCGTGAAGGTCACGCTGAAGGGTAAGGGCGAGCTGGCCTCGATCCGCATCGACCCGAGCCTGATGCAGCCGGGCGAGGCTGAAATCCTCGAAGACCTGCTGAAAGCCGCCCATGGCGACGCCCGCCGCAAGCTGGACGATGCGATGCAGGACCAGATGCAGAAGGCCACCGGCGGGCTGGCCGGCATGATGCCGGGGTTCAAGCTGCCGTTCTGATGGTAAGCCCGCCCTCGTGCTTCGACGGCCGCGCCTACGGCGCTGCTCAGCATGAGGGATCTCGCTGACGCCTGCGAAGGCCCTCATGCTGAGCAGTGAGCGAGAGCGAACGGCCGTCGAAGCACGAGGGCCGGGCTCTCCAGCCTAACCCGCCAACGCCTTACACAACGGGATGCCGCTCTCTTCCGAGCTGCCGCAGACATCCGGCTTCGTCTTGGTCTGCTTCCAGTAATCGACATAGCCCAGCTTCTGCATCAGCGGCAGGAAGCGTGGATCGGCGCGCATGGGGCGCGTCTGCGGCAGGAACCACGGCGCGAACTGCAACCGCATCATGTGGAGGGATTTCTCCGGCGTATCGATGAGATCGAAGGCGCGGTCGAGATCGCCCGCCATCGCGGCGGCGGTCGCCGCCACGGCAGGGCTGTCATAAGCGATGAGGCAGGGATCGGCCTCGCGTGCACCTGCCAGCCGCGCACTCGCCGTTGGGGCCGATAGTGCGCTATGCAGTGTCTTGTAGCATCCGAAGCCTTCTGCGGGCACGCCCGACGCGCCGTCAGCCAGCATCCTGTCGGCGTCGCCCTTGCCCAGCAGCACGGCGGAGATCGCCCCGGCCTCCCACACATAGCCGCGCCAGAACCTGTTCTGCAGGCTCTCGAACTCGCTTTGCCAACCGAGCCGGTTCGTGGCGGCGAGCGTCAGCGCGTACATCACGCTGTTTTCCTGGTCGATCGGATCGGCATCGCGAGCCGCGTTGAAGTAGGCCGTTGCGTCCGCAAGACGGCCCACGGCCAGCATCGCACGTCCGGCGAAATTGTTGGCGCGCGCGAAGAGGAAGGTTTCGCTGGGCTTGGGCGGCGTCTGCAGCGCAGCCTCCAGCTGAGGCGTCCAGTCAAGTGGCGGGCGGTTCTCCGCGATGGCGAGCGCAAAGCCCGGCAGCGCGGTATGATAGCCGTGCGATCCCAGTTCAGCGGCGCGGCTGAGCGCGTCGTGTGCTTCTTTCAGCAAGCCGGCGCGAGCGGCGGCGGAGGCTTTTGGCGCCAGCTCAGCAGCGCGGAAGGCGAGCGCCGTCTGGAAGCCGCCATTCTTCGGATCCTTCTGCGCAAGCTCGCGCAGCAGGGTCACGAATTGCTGCGCCTGTCCCGGCGTGTCGCCTGCCACACAGGCCGGGGCGACCAGCGGAAGAAGGCTTGCGTCCCAGTCAGGTGTTTCCGAGGTGTGTGTCTTCGTGGTGATGCAGTCGGTGATCGACACCGCGCGCGAGGCGGCGGCGACGGCTGCGACCTGCGTGGGGCCTGCGCCATCCAGTGTCGCCTCCCACAGTGTCGTGCGCGTCGGCACGTCCTCCAGCCGCATTGCGATCTTCGGTACACCGGCTTCGGTGTGCACGTCGCCGCTCAGCGCGTAGCGGGCGCCCAGCGCCCTCGCACGCTCCAGCCTCGGCTGGGCCTGTGATCCTGTGGTCTCGGCGCGGGCGGCGATATCGACGCGGCGCGCGTTGAATACCGAGAAGGCCTCGTTGGTCGTGCTGACCGCCAGCGCGGTTGAGGCTGCATCCTGGCCGTCCGCCGTGAAGCCGAAGAACGCCACGCGCTGGCTTTGCGTGCCCGGTTCGTTGTGTGGACGCAGCGCAAGGAACAGGACAGCGGCGAAAATGACGACGCTCACCATGGCGATGCCGCCGATCACCATGGGATGGCGCATCGGCGAAGGCGAGGCGCGCTTGGCTGCCGGTGCGGCCTGCGCCTTGCCGGAGGGCGGCGACAGGCGGCTGAGCGCGCCGAGCAGGTCGAACATTTCCTGGCTGTCGTCGCTCGAGGGGCGCCAGTGCGAGAAGTCGATCACCTGGAACTGGCGGAAGCCCAAAGGCGGCATCGAGCCATCGAGCGAGATCGGGAGGAGGCGGCCGGTGTCGCGGCCGGCGCCGGCTTCGTCAGCGACCCAGTGGCTGGTGATCGACGTCTTCGACCAGACGACCAGCACGGCCTTGGCCGCGTTCAGCTCCGCTTCCGTTTCCTCGAGATAGCGCTTGCCGCCGGTGAGCTGCTTGTCCCACCAGACAGAATAGCCTGAAGCAACCAGCGCTTCGGCCAACGGCTCAACCGCTGCGCGGTCCTCGCGCGAGTAGGAAAGGAAGATATCCGCCATGATCCCCGCCGGCGCCGATCCGCCGCCAAGGCTTACAGGCTTGCCGGCGGAAGGTCGAGCGGGCTAGGCCGCTTCGACCGCAGCCGTTTTCGCGTAGCCATCGATGAAGCCCTGTACGGCTTCGACAGGCAGCGGCTTGCTTGCGAGATAGCCCTGGATGTCGCGGCAGCCGGCGGAGGCGAGGCGGACGCGCTGGTCCACTGTTTCAACGCCCTCGGCGACCACGGCCATTTTCAGCGCGCGGGCGAGGCGCACGATGGCGGCCACCACATCTTCCGATTCATCGTCTGCGCCCAAGGTCGAAATGAAGGAGCGGTCGATCTTGATGCGCGTGATCGGGTATTTCTTGAGATAGGACAGGCTGGAGTAGCCGGTGCCGAAATCGTCGAGTGCCAGCTGAAAGCCGAGTTCGCGGATGCCCTTGAGGATGGCGTGCGTTTCGGCTGAGTCGGCGAGCAGCAGGCCTTCGGTGATCTCGAACTCGAAGCGCTTGGTGTCGATGCCGGTATCGGCGACCATCTGCTTCACCTGATCGAGGAAGCCGCGGATGCGCAGCTGGGCGGCGGAGACGTTGACGCCGATCTTGATGCCCGGCCAGCGCACGCTGTCTTCGAAGGCGCGGCGCATGGCGAACCAGCCCAGCGTTTCGATGAGGCCGCATTCTTCGGCCAGCGGGATGAAGACGGCCGGCGAGACAGGCCCGCGCGTCGGGTGCGTCCAGCGCATCAGCGCTTCGACGCCGGTGACCTTGTTCTTCCCGTCGACCTGCGGTTGGTAGAACATGGTCAGCTGGTTTTCGCGGATCGCCGTGCGCAGGTCTTCCTGCATGCTGCGGCGGTTGCGGACGGCGGCGTCCATGTCGGCTTCGAAGAAGGCGTAGCGGCCGCGGCCGCCATCCTTGGCGCGGTAGAGGGCAAGGTCCGCCTCGCGCAGGCATTCGGCGGCGTCGCGCACGGTCGCCTGCGTCACCAGGGTGATGCCGATGGAGCCGCCGGTGTAGATGCTGCCGGTGGAGAGCTCCACGGGCAGGGCGAGCACGGCGACGAGGCGATCAGCCAGTTGAGCGGCCTTGGCTGCGGTGCAGTCCTCCTGGATCACCACGAACTCGTCGCCCCCTAGACGCGCGACGGTGTCGACGCCGCGGCAGGTGTCGGTGAGGGCTCGGGCGACGTGGCGGATCAGCTCGTCGCCGACATGGTGGCCGAACGTGTCGTTGACGTCCTTGAAGCGGTCGAGGTCGATGCAGTGCACGGCGAAGCTGCGGCCTGAGCGGCGGGCGTTGGCGATGGCGAGCGCAAGACGCTCCGACACCAGCGCGCGGTTGGGCAGGCCGGTCAGCGGGTCGTGATAGGCGAGGTGCGAGGCGCGCTTCTCGCTGGCGATCAGGCCTTCGACGGCGCGCTTGGCGCGCAGGTGGAAGATGACCGCGAGGCCGATCAGGAGGGCGATGCCGGCCAGCAGCAGGGGCAGGGCCACGGCAAGCATCGCCTGGCCGGGCCGCTCCGGCGCCCATTCGAGGCCGAGCAGGGGCGTGCCCGCAGCGTCGCGCAGGTCGAGGTGGGCGCGGTCATTGGTCGATCTGATGTGCGGAGGGGCGAGGCGCAGGCCGTCGACGAGGTATGCGTCGCCCAGCGACTTCAGGAAGTCGGCGTTGAGTTCGTCGCCGATCACGCTGATGGGGGCGGGGCCGCTGATCAGTTGCGGCGTTTGGTCCGGCTGCACCAGCGTGGCGGTGATGGCGTAGAGCGCGCCGTTGACGCGCAGCAGGTTGGATTCCTGCACCGGTTCGGACAGCACCTCGCCTGAAGCGACGCGCGCATCGAGCGGGGCGAGACGGCTTTCGCGGTCGCGGATCTTCGCCACCAGCGGGGCCGTCGCGGCGGCGAAGGTGTCGATCTCGGCGCCGCTTTCCTTGCCGTCATGGCTGGCATAGCCGAACCTGTCGTCGGCGCCGACGACGGCGGCGAATTCGAAATTGTTGGTGTGGACGAAGAAGTCGCGCACGTTGAAGCGCGCCCACCCTATATCCAGCTGCGAGAGGTGGCGGGCGGCGTCATCCCACACCGACTGGCCAACGGCGACGCGCGCGATTTCTTCGCGCTTCATCTCAAAGCCGTGGGCGAGCACTTTTTCCTGGCGCTCGCGCGAACGCGTATCCACCTGCGAGGCGAAGCCGACCATGCCGGTCAGCAGGAGGGCCGGTGTCACGACGCCGACGACGGCGAGCAGGGCGAGCCTGTCGCTAAGCTTGAAGATACGCATTGGGTCCCATCCAGTCGGGTGGGACGATGACAGGCGTAGGCGAAAATCGCGTTAAGTAGCGGCAATGAAATCTTGGTTTAAGAAGCCTTAAACCATCATTGGCTAATTACTGGAAAACCCACGCAACCTGCCGGGGCGTCGGCGCGTTGTTGGGCAGTCGAGACGACTGGGTCGCAATATAGAAAGAGGGACGCCTGCCATGAAAACCTTCGCCATCTGCATCGGCGTCGCCATCGTTGGCCTCTCGGGCATGAGCGCCTGCTCGGAAAAAGCCGGCGAGAAAGCTGACTCGGCCATCGAGAACGCGACGCAGGGCCACAAGAACCTCGGCGACGGTCCGCTGGAAAAGGCGGGCGAGCAGGTCGACAAGGTGACCGGCAAGAAGAACACCGATCCGGCTGACGCGATCCATGACGCGACGGACGGCGACAAGTCGACCAAGCCCAACTAGGCTTCCAGCGGAATCCAGACATCAACGCCGCCTTCGCCCGTCATCGGGTCGAAGGCTGGCAGGTGACGCTCCAAAGCCGGGGCGTCGGCTGGTTTGACGTTCATTCCCGGCAACACTTCATCCCAGATGGCGCGGAACGTCTCGTAGATGCGCGAGACGCGGCCGGCATGGGTGAACACCGCATACCGCCGCGCCGGGATGTCGATCTGCGTCAGCTCGCGTGGAATGTCGCCGAAGCGGGAGACTTCCAGCGCGGCGAGATAATCGAAGCCGCCCTCATCGCTGAAATTGTGGGTAATCCCAACCGGCATGGCTTCCTTCGTCGCCGGGATCGCCTCCATGTAGGGCACGAAGCGCTGCCAGAGGCGCGTGATGGCGAAGCTGGGTCCGCAGGGAAACGTCTCGTTGAGGCCGACCGCGAGGATGCGCGGTTCATCGACAATGCGGCAGGGCGGCAGCGCACGGCTGCGGGTTTCGGTCAGGTCGACGGGGCGCGTCAGATCGAGGCCGCTGGTTGAGGCGCGTTCGCGCACGGCTTCCGGCGTTGCGCCGAACTGGTCGCGGAAGGCGCGGGTGAAGGCCTCGTGCGAGGCATAACCGGCGTCGAGCGCGACCTGCAGGATGTCCGGTGCGCCGCCCGCCAGCGCTTCGGCGGCATGGCTGAGGCGGCGGGCGCGCAGATAGCTCACCACCGGCTTGCCGATGGCGACGCCGAATGCCCGGGCGAGGTGGGCGCGGGAGACGCCGTTGGCCTCGGCCAGGCCTTCCAGCGTCAGCGGCTGGTCCATATTGCGTTCGATGATCCAGACAGTCTTTTCCGCCAGCGACATTGAGGGGCTCCCTTGCTGGAGGGCAAACTAGCGCCGGGTCGCGGCCCTGCTTGATCGGACGTCGCGTCGGGAGGTTTCAGCCGTAGCGATCCTTGTCGGGCCGTTTCCGGCCGCCCATGCGGCGGATGGCGAAGGCGGCCACGGCGAACACCACGCCGACGCCGCAGGCGACCGGCAGCCCGGCCGGCGAGTTGATGAGCCCTAGCAGCGCCCTGTATGACCCTGGCCAGAAGATGAAGGTGAACGCACCGATAGGCAGCAGCACGACGGCCGCGATCGTGATGATTTCAGATGGTTTGAAGTCCATGCGGGGCAGGATACCCGAACGCTCCCGGCTGATCTAGAACACCCGTCATGTCGCTTCGCATCGTTTTCATGGGCTCCCCCGATTTCGCCGTCCCGGCGCTCGCCGCCATTGCGGAAGCGGGCCACGAGATCGCCTGCGTCTATTCCCAGCCGCCGCGGCCGGCCGGGCGCGGGCAGGCCAAGCGGGAGACGCCAGTCGCCTTGGCGGCGCGGGCGCGCGGCTTCGAGGTGCGGACGCCAGTGAACTTCAAGTCGCCGGAGGACCGCGAGGCGTTCGCCGCCATGAAGGCGGATGTCGCGGTTGTCGTGGCGTACGGGCTGCTGCTGCCGCGGGCGATCCTGGAGGCGACCCGGCTGGGTTGTTTCAACCTGCATGGCTCGCTGCTGCCGCGCTGGCGGGGGGCGGCGCCGATCCAGCGCTCGATCATGGCGGGCGATCAAGAAACAGGCGTGCAGGTGATGCGGATGGAAGTCGGGCTCGACACGGGCCCGGTGATGCTGACGGCGAAGACGCCTATCGGGCCTGAGGATACGACGCGCGAGATCCACGACCGGCTGTCAGAGCTGGGCGCCGGCCTGATCGTGCAGGCGCTGGCGAAGCTTGAGGCCGGACCTGTCGAGCTGACCACCCAGGCCGAGGCGGGCGCGACCTATGCCGCCAAGATCGATCCGGCCGAGGCGCGCATCGACTGGACGCAGCCAGCCCGGCTGGTCAGCGCGCATATCCGCGGACTCTCGCCCCATCCCGGCGCGTGGTTCGAGGCCGATCTCGGCAAGGGCGTCACCCGCATCAAGGTGCAACGCTGCGTGGCGGCGGAGGGCTCGGGCGCGCCAGGGCAGGTGCTGGACGAAGCGCTGCTGGTCGCCTGTGGCGAGAGCGCCATCCGCATCCTGCAGTTGCAACGCCCCGGAAAGGGGCCGATGAACGCGGATGATTTCCTGCGGGGCTCACGCATCGAGAAAGGCGCGAGGCTGACATGACCGAGTTTACCGTCCGGGATTCTCGCCCCGAGGACTTTCCGGCGATCGCCGAACTCACCACCAAGGCGTTCGGCCGCCCGGACGAGGCTGCGATCATCGCTTTCCAGCACAGTGGGATCCGAAGCTTGGAATTCACGTGACTTGAAGTCGCGGCCGCACTGACCCTATAGTGAGTCGTATTAATTTAAATCATACCAACATGGTCAAATAAAACGAAAGGCTCAGTCGAAAGACTGGGCCTTTCGTTTTAATCTGATCGGCACGTAAGAGGTTCCAACTTTCACCATA
>JADMIO011006387.1_pt1 | contig 41939 bp, 38 predicted proteins | sample 8958161 | NCBI WGS metagenome assembly JADMIO01 (sample SAMN16585339, study PRJNA669376) | soil metagenome | isolation source: Crop rotation soil | place: USA: Cullars Rotation, Alabama | collected 2011 | reverse complement strand
AGGTGAGCCAGTGTGATTACATTTGCGGCCTAACTGTGGCCAGTCCAGTTACGCTGGAGTCACTAGTATTTAGGTGACACTATAGAAGCGGCCGCGACAACTTGTCCACGTGGAATTCTAAGCTTAGGATCCCAATGTGCTGGAAAGGTCCGCCGCGACGCCAACGATCGCCTGAAGAAGCTGCTGAAGGACCACAAGATCTCGGAAGACGACGAGAAGAAGGGGCTCGACGAGGTCCAGAAGCTGACCGACAGCTTCATCAAGCAGATCGACGACGCACAGAAGAAAAAGGACAGCGACTTACTCGGCCGCTGAGCGCTTGCGCCGTTGGCGCAGCGATGCGCGCTCCAAGTACGAGGGACCCGGGACGGGTGCTTCGCGAAGCGAAAGCGCTCAGTCCCCGAAGCTGACGCCGAGCGCCTTGGCGGTCAGGAGCAGGTCGGAGTCCATCGGCACCGTCTTGATCCGTCCGACGACATCCGACAGACGACGCGAGACGATGTCGGGCGGGTCGAACGCGACCATCGTTCCCACTTCACCCCGTTTGATCAGCTCGACCGCCTTGCCGCCGAACCGCGTCGCGAGCACGCGATCGAAGCTGGTGGGCGCCCCTCCCCGCTGCAGGTGACCGAGGACCACCGACCGGGTCTCTTTCCCCGTCACCCTCGCGAGCGCTTCGCAGACCTGCGCGCCGACGCCACCCAGACGCGCGACGTGACCCGGCGATGCTTCCTCGATGAGCGACAACGATCCGCCCCTGGGATACGCCCCTTCGGCGACGACGACGATGCTGAATCGCGCCCCCCAGCGGTCGCGGTCGCGTAGGCGCTCCGCAACGAGGGCGACGTCGAAGGGGATCTCGGGGATGAGGATCGCGTCGGCGCCGCCCGCGACGCCGGCGTAGAGTGCAATCCACCCGGCGTGGCGGCCCATCACCTCGACGACCATGATGCGGCGGTGCGCCTCGGCCGTCGTGTGCAGCCGATCGATCGCATCGGTGGCGAAGGCGACGGCCGTGTCGAAGCCGAAGCAGTTGGTCGTGCCGACGATGTCGTTGTCGATCGTTTTGGGGACGCCCACGAGCGGGATGCCGCGGTCGCAGAACTGGTGTGCGATCGCCAGCGTTCCGTCGCCGCCGATCACGATGAGGCCGTCGAACCCCATTTTGTGATACATGTCGACGACGCGGTCGGAGTATGGCTTCGGGCCGTCGGACGTCGGGACGAGCGAATCGAACGGATCGCCGGTGTTGAGCGTGCCGAGGATGGTGCCGCCGAGCCGAAGGATGCCGGTGACGTCGCGGGGCGTCAGCACGCGGGAGCGATCGGGCTCGAGCAGGCCGTCGAAACTGTCTTCGATGCCGATGCACTCGAAGCCGGAGTTCCAGCACGACTTCACCACCGCCCGGATGACGGCGTTCAGACCCGGCGCGTCGCCGCCGCCGGTCAGGACACCCACACGCTTCAGACGCTTGATCGGGCTCACGTCCCGACTATAGCAAACCCGCGCGGCGCGCCCGCGACGTCGACCGCCGAATCGGACCTACTGCACCGGCGTGACGGTCGGCGAAGAGACGATCGGATTGCCGATCGGACGGTCGCTCGTGAAGATTGCTCCGGCCTCGCTGACCGCGAAGTACCGCGTGCCGCTGCTGCCGGGCGTGACCGGCTCCGCGGTCGCGAAGAAGCCGCTGACCGGATCGCTCGCGGCGCCGTTGCACGTCGCGCTTGCCGCCGCGATGCGCGTCGCCCCCGGAGCCGCGCTTGGCGTCAGCGTGATGCGGTACCCGCTCTTCACGACACCCGACGCGGCGAGATCCGGGTTGATGAACGGCTGACCGCCGGCTGGCGCCTTGCCCAGATCCTCGAGCGTCGCCGCATAGCCGCTCGCGCCGCAACTGGCCGAGTACGTCGCCTCCGCGCGGACAATCGCGCGCAATGATGCGATCGCCGACGCCTCGTTCCCGGACATGCGCGCGCGCAGGAGACCGGGAACGGCGATGGCCGCGATGACGGCGACGCCGCCGACCGCGAGGATGACGACCACTACGGCGGTCACGATGGTCGCTCCGATCGGCATGGACGTGGCCGTCTCGATCTCGCCGAGCTCCGCGGCGTCGAAGGTCGAAGGATCTCGCCCCGAGAACAGCAGCTTGATGCCGGGCTTGTTCAGGTACACCAGAATCAGGATCGCAACGATCGTCCCGATCGGAAAACCGAGCAGCCCGATGCCGGCGAACACGAGCTGCAGCGTTCGTCCAATCGGCTTGAGTCGCAGGAGGCCGAAGCCGCAGACCAGCTGCGCGGCGGCGAGCGCTCCGACAATCCCGAGGCCGACGAGGAGGCCTGCGATGCCGGGGCCGGTCTGCCCGCCCGTCACGAAGGCGATCAGCACAGCGACCACACCGAGCGACCAGAACGCCCCGCCGATCAACTGCAGGACCGCCAGCACGGTCACAATCGTGGGTCGCGTCGGCACGCCGGCGACCGCCACGTCGACGGTCGCGGCGACCCTCGTCCCGCAGCTGCTGCAGAATCCGGCGCCCGCCGGGAGCTCGTTGCCGCATCGCGCACAGAACATATGGCCTCCTGTCGGCGCCACCTTACTCGATCCTGATGCGCTCCCGTGGTACAATTTCGTTTTCCATTACGTGGGCGGCTAGCTCAGTTGGGAGAGCGCCGCGTTCGCAACGCGGAGGTCGGGAGTTCGAGCCTCCTGCCGTCCACCACCTTCGCTCATCTCCCCCGCGAAGGTGCTCCTCCGTAGCCTCGGTAAAAGCCGAACCGCCCGTGGCGCGTGTCATGCACCGGCTTCCTCCGGAGGTTCAGCACATGAGAAGCATCGGGATGACCGGCGCGATGGCCGTTGCCGTGCTGATGGCCGCCGGCGCCGGAGCGCAGACGCAGTCGAACCAGACCGAGCCGCGGGGCCAGGCGCCCGAGCGGAACGAAGCCGTCATCGCCGGCTGTGTGGAACGGCAGAGCAACGGCACGTACCGGCTGACACATGCGGTGACCCTCACGGGCACAACAGCGGTTGGAACCGCGGGGACGACCGATCGCACCGCCCGGGGCGTCGAGACGTGGACGCTTCAGACGATGAATGACTTCCTGCTCGGCGAGCTCGCCGGCCACGTCAACGAGCAGGTCGAGATCCGGGGCTCGGTCGCGGCTCCATCGGGCGCCGCAGCCACGTCCGGATCGACGACGACCGGGACGACCGAAAACGGGTCATCGGCTCAATCGAACACGGCGAAGCAGCTCAACGTCGGCGCTATCGCGGCGGTCGCTTCGAGCTGCCCGTAGCGCTGAAGCCGCTAGCGATCCACGCGGCCGATGCCGCTGCCGGACACGTTGAGCACCGAAAGGCTCTGCGCCCGATTCTCGACCGGAGCGCCGTCTTTGAACGCCGCATCCGCGAGCGGCGCATACACCTCGAGGCTGGACTGGAGCAGCGTGCCGCTGGCGAGCGCGGCCGCCTCGTCTCCATTGAGCGCGGACCGGTACACCAGGACGTCCTTCACGTCGATCGCCGGCGTCGGGCGAGGCGCACCCGATCCGCCGAGCCTGAACGCATTCGGCTCGAGCCGCTCCGGCGTCCGCCCTGCGAGCCGGCCGTCGACGAAGAACAGCGTTTCGCCGCGTGCGGTGTAGTGGCTGACGAGCAGCTGATGCCACTGGCCGTCGGCCCGGACGTCGGATGCGATCATCGAGCGATCGGCACCTGTGTACGTCCAGCGCCCCGCGACGGCGCCGATGCTTGCTGAAAATGCCGGCCCCGGCGACAACGTCATGGACTCGACGCCCGCAAACCGATTCATCGTCGTCGCAGCCGTCAAACTCGAGCCGCCGATTGAGGCGACGGTCCCGTCGCCAGCCGCCCGGACGGTGAGCGAAAACGCGAATGCGTGCATTCTGCTGCCAGGCGTGAACACGAGGGCCGCCGCGCCACCCAGACGCGCCGCTCCAGCCGCCGTCGGCTTCTTGGGCAGCGGTTTGCCCGCCGCAAGCGCGTCGAAGAGGGTCGGGACGAACGCCAGCGTCAGCTCCTCGTGTCCCGCCGCGTTCGGATGAAGCGAGTCCGACCAGAACCCTTTCGCCCACTTCCCCGTTCCATCGTCGACGGCGCCGAGGAAGTTCACGCTCGGCACGTCCCACGAGTTGATCAGGAGGTTCATGCGCTTCGTGTAGTCGTACTCGATTGGGGTGAAATCCATGCGGGTATAACAGGAGGTGACGATCGGGACCATCTGATTCGCGCGGCCGCGGTCGATGAAGCCGCGCAGGCCGCTCTCGAACTGCTTGAAAATCGCGTCCTTCTCTTCGCGCGACGCGCCGCCCCTGATGCCTTCGTTGCCGAGCGACAGGCCGAGCAGGACATACCGCGGCCCGGCCGCGATCACATTCGCGAACCGGGGCACCGCCGTTCTGGTGCTGTCCCCCGGCCGCGACTCGTTCATCATGTGCCAGCCGCGCGGCGTGAGGAGTTCGCGCAGGCGCCCGGCGTAACCGCCTCTGCCGGCTTCGTCGCCGGTACCGGCGGCCACCGAAGATCCGAACACCGCGATGAGGCGGGCGTCGCCCGGCGGGTTACGCACCTGGGCGCCGAGCGCGACAATGACGGTCAGACATAACGACGCAAGTGCTGCGGCGCGTAGATATCGCATGACAACTCCGGGTGGAATTATAGGCTCGCGCCGGATCGCGTTATCGTATGTGGAGTAGAAACTCGCAGGGCCGCCGTCCGCGTGGGAAAACGGAGGCTGCAGCCTCGAGCCTTGCGAACCGGAGGAACGATGACCGTGACAGAACGCCGGATGCCGTTGGTCGATGTCTCTTCGCTCGCCGATCCCGAGCTCGATCGCATCATCGAGCAGTCGCGCCGCTGGTCGACGCCCAAGCCGGCGTGGTACCAGACGCTCGCCTCGAATCCCGGCGTCGCGAAGGCGTTCGCGCAGTACTGGGATCTCGCGTTCCGGAACGGACGCGTCGAGCATGAGATCAAGGAGCTGATGCGCCTCACGATCGCGCAGCTCCTCGGCTGCTCGTTCTGCGCTGACCAGCGGTCCACGGCAGCGGTCGACGGCGGCCTGTCAGAGGACACGATCGAGCGCTGCACCCTCCCCGACTTCGAGCACCCGGACCGGCGCACGCGCGCCGCCCTGCGCCTGGCGAGAGAGCTTGCGCTCGACAACGCCAGCCGCGACCCAAGTCGGTTCGACCGCGTCTACGCCGATCTTCACGAGGTGTTCGACGACGAAGAGATCATGGAGCTGGCGGGGATCTGCGTGCTCTTCCTCGGCGGCACTCACGTCGCGCGCAGCCTGGGGATCGACCGCACCTAGAACGCGTGCGGACTAGGACGGGCGCTTCAGTCCCTTGAACAGGACGATGTCGCTCGTCGTGGTCGCGCGCGCGATCGCAAGGCGCTTCCCGTCGCGCGACCAGTCGAAGCTGACGATGAAGCGGGCGTCGTCGTTGAAATGCGTGAGCTGGCGAGGTGGTCTGCCGTCGAAGGACTGCAGCCAGATGTTCCCGCCGGTCGCATAAGCGAGGTCGCGTCCATCCGGCGTCCACTCGCCGTTGACCGGCGCCCGGCGCTGATTGCTGCACGCGGGAAGATCGCACACCATCACGAACGACCGATTCTGCTGGCCAGGCGTCGTAAACAGAATCGACCGGCCGTCGCGCGACAGATTGATGTGGGTGCTGACCGCGAGATGAACGACCTCGGTGGGTTCTCCACCGTCGAGGGACACGATCCACGGCGACAGCACGTCGCCGCCGCGGGACGACCGGAAGAGAACCCGCCGATCGTCCGGCAGGACGATCGGCTCGAAGGCGCTGCCCGGGACGAGCTGCACCGGACGGCGGCCCTCGGCGTCGGCCTTCCACAGGCCGTTCTGCTCGTAGACGATCGTCTTGCCGTCAGATGTCGCCGACGCCCGGCTTCCGCGAGGCACGATCTCTTCGATCCGCCCCGAACCAGGCAGGGTGGCGGCGAGCGCCGGACGTCCGCTGGCGGTGGTGTCGTACAGCAGCCGATCTCCCGACCACTTCACGCTGAACCGTTCGAGCCGTCCGGCAAACGGTGCCGGGGCCCCCAGATCGTCTCCCGACCCACCGTTTGCGTCGCCAACCCAGATGGCGACCCGCTGCTCGGTCCGCGCGGTGACGAGCGCTGAACGGTCGGCCGTCAGGCTGATGCCCGTGTAGTCGTTGAGATCGTTCGTGAGCCGCGATCGCCGTCCGTCCGGATAGGACACGCGCCACAACTGGGCTGGCGCACCGGGCTCGTCGCGGACGGCAAACGCGAGCGAGGCCGAATCGAGCCACACCAGCCCGAGCGCCGGATTCCCCGAAGGTCCCCATCCTGGCGCGACGCGCTCGGACCCGTCACTGACGCGGACGAAGACGAACTGGCTCTCGACGACGCCGTCCTTGAGCGCCGCGCCCGGCACGGCGATGGTCGTGCCGTCCGGCGACCACGCCGGCGCGATGCCGACGGGACCGGTCGACAGGTTGAAATAGAACGCCGGCCGCGAGCGCGTGGCCAGCACCCGCTCGTGGGTTCCATCGGCGTCGGCAACGACGACCGAGTAAGACTGCCCGCTCACGACCCGAACGAACGCCAGGTGGCGCCCATCGGGCGACCAGCCGACCGGGCTTCCCGACACGTCCTCGATTAGTTTCCTCGGCGTGCCGCCGAGGAACGGCACGCGCCAGAGCGCACCGGGCGCCCCGACATCGAGCCTGGTGAAATCGACGAAGCCTCCGTCCGGAGTCACTGTCGCTCCGAAGATGCGCGCCGGAACCTCGCCGCCGTTCTGCTTCTCCATCAACGGCGCCACGATGCGCACGTTGCTGTCGCTCGTCGTCTGCCGAATCCAGAGCGTATCGGGCACCGGATCGGCTTCGACGTACGCCACGTATTTGCCGTCGGGTGAGATCGCGGGGTACTCCGCGTTGCCGGAGCGTGTCAGCTGAGAAATCTGGAGATCGAGGACCGAGGGTGTCGCATCGGTGCCCGTGCCTGCGCCCGCCGCCGGGGTGCGCTCGCGCCTGACCAGATAGAGGCCTCCGGCAAACAGCGCCACGAGCGCGACCACCGCGCCCGCAATCGGCCGCCAGTGCCGGGACGCGAGCGCAATGGCGACCTGCGAGTCCGACGAGGCCGGCGCTGGAGCAACCGTCGACGCTCGGTGCGGCGGCACCGCGCCGGAGGAGCCCGACGGAGCGCGGGAGCTCGATGAATCGACGGCGCGCATCACGCGCGACGAGCCGGAATCGATTTCTCGTTTGAGGCGGCGCAGATCCGCCCGCAGATCCGCCGCGGTCTGATAGCGATCGTCGCGGTCCTTCTCGAGGAGCTTCAGGATGATCCGTGCAAGGTCCCCGGGAAGGTCCGGCCGCAGCTCCTGCGGCGGGACCGGCGGCTCATGCAGAATGGCGCCCGAGATCACCGCGGTCGTGTCGCCGGCGAACGCCGGGCGGGCCGTCGCCATCTCGTACAGGACGAGGCCAAGCGAAAACAGATCCGTGCGTGCGTCGAGATCCCGGCCGCGGAGCTGTTCGGGCGACATGTACGCGATCGTCCCGACCGTGCTTCCCGGATCCGTGATCATCGCCTCCGCCGGCCTGGTGACGTCGTACGAGACGGCCGGGGCCGAGGCAGGCACCGTCGTCTTCGCCAGGCCGAAGTCCAGGATCTTCGGCCCGTGCGGCGTCAGGAACAGGTTCGACGGCTTGATGTCGCGATGGATGATGCCCCGGCTGTGCGCGGCCTCGAGAGCGTTCGTGAGCGCGAGAGACGTGTCCACGAGCTCCGCGATCGGCAGAGGACCTCTCGCCAGCCGGTCGTGCAACGTCTCCCCCTCGAGCAGCTCGAAGGCGATGAACGGCGGTTCGAACCCGACGTCGTAGATCGTGCAGATGTTGGGATGATTCAGCGACGACGCCGACTTCGACTCGCGCTGAAACCGCTCGAGCGCCTGGGGCGAGTCGGTCAGGTGCGCGGGAAGAACCTTGATGGCGACATCCCGGCCGAGACGCGTGTCGCGGGCGCGGTAGACCTCGCCCATTCCGCCTCGCCCGAGGAGGGATGCCACTTCGTAGGGACCGAGCCGGCTGCCTGGGTTCAACGACATGGACCGTGACGGTCGCAATTATTCAAGGCCGACGACCGCCGGTCCAGCAAAAAGCCGAGGCCGCGGGCCGCACGGTTTCTCCGCCGGCCGGCGGACAGTCGGACGGCACGAGTCGTGCCTTGAAGGCTCACAGTGCAAATCGAGACTGCGGCCACCATCCTCGGTCAGCTGCTGGCGGTGTTCGTCGTCGCGATCCCGGTGGCCTGCGTCGCCTGGACGGTGACGCACGAAGAGGTCTTTCGTGAACCGCGCGAATGGTGCGCACGGAAGAGCCAATCGGGAACGAGCCTCCCCCAGCGCAAGTTCTTCTACCTGTTCACCTGTGAGTACTGCTTCAGCCATTACGTGACCGCTTTGTTTCTCCTGCTGACACGGCAGAGGCTTCTCGCGACGGGATGGGTCGGCTATTTGATCTCGGGCTTCTCAATCGTCTGGATCGCGAACGTGTACATGAGCCTGTTCGGGCGGCTCAGGCTGGACGTGAAGCACGAGCGGGTGGAGATTGCCGCGAAGGAGAAGACGCTCGGGCCACGTCGCCTTAATCACCCGCCCGAACGCTGAGAACGCGGAGTTCAGCGGACCGCGGGACGCTGGAGATCCGCGAGTCGCGCCTCGGCGAGCTCTTTCACGGCGGGGCCGTCCTCGGTCAGCAGGCTGTTCGAGGCGGCCGCGGCTTTCCACGCCGCCTCGGCGGCGCTGCGGTTGCCGAGCTTGTCTTCGCAGACGCCGAGCAGGTACTGCACGGTACCGTTCGATACGCCAGGGCCATCAGGCAAACGGATTTTCTGCAGCTCCGCGCGCGCATCGCTCCAGGCTTCGACGTGGGCCAGAGCGGCCGCAAGGTTCAGCCGCACGATCGGCTCGTCTGACGGGTCCACCGGGCCGAGCAGTCGCGCGCGAAGCGCCAGCAGCACGCGGTTGGCGAGCAGCGTCTGATCGCTGATGCCGACGAGGCGCGGCGTCATCGTCACCTTCAGCGCCGCCTGCTTCGCGGCCCCGCTCTGATCGGTGCCCTCGATCATCAGCTCATCGCCGGCCTTCTTCGACGCGAGCAGCTTGTCGAACGCGACCGCGCTCACCACCGCTTCGCCATTCGCCTTCTTCACGACGTCGCCGGCCGCGAGAGCGGACGCCGCTGCAGATCCCGCATCCACGCCGACGACGACGGCGCCCTGCACGTCGGCAACGTCGATGAGGCTCACGCCGACCGACGGCTTCGAAAACGCCGGCAGCCGATCGAGCTGGGCGAGCGCATCGGTGATCGACTGCGGGTTGTCCAGGCTCATGACGAGCACATCCGGCTGGTTGCTGCCGGCGGCGAGCACGGCGAGGACGACCTGGTTGCGGTCGACGACCGAGAGCGACCCGACGCCCTGCGCGCCGAAAAGCCCCGCCAGTTTCGACGAGGTGTCGCCGCGCTGGGCCTGCACCGCGTCTGCGGCGGTCGTGACCGCACGCTTGTTCGCATCGAACGCCAGCCATCCCGGCGGCAGCTGATTGGCGCGCAGCGCCTGCGCGGCGGCGTCGGCCGGCGGCGCGAAGAAGGTCGCCGCGCGCGACGGGTCGAGCGCGCGCTCGACGAGCATCCGCAGATCAGGGCTGCCGGCCGGCTGGCCGGTCACCGCGACGAGCGCGACGGCCGGACGGATCGCCCCCTCGACCGTGACGCGATCGCCGGTTTTCGCCTGCAGCCGCTTCACGTACCGTCCCGCGGGCGTGCGCAGTTCGATCGTGTGATCGCCTTCGCACAACTCCCCTTCGAACGGCGATACCCCCCGGGGCTGACCATCGACGAACACCTGGGCGCCGGGCTCGGAGGAGCGCGCGGTCACGATCGCCACGGCACGATCGAGCGCGACCGGCCCCACCGTGAAGTCGTCCGGCTTGTCGATCGTCAGCTTCTTCTCAGAGCGGACATAGCACTCGCGCGTGAACTCGACCGTGTGCGCTCCCGGCTGGAGATCGGTGACGACCATCACCGCGGATACCTGCCCGGCCGGCGCGCCGCTTCGAGCGACGGCATCTGCGAACGCGGCGGCGGGCGGTCCTGCCGTGGTCTTGCCGCGCTTCACCCCGTCAATCGAGACGTCCACGTCGGCGGGGGCGGTCAGGATGTTCACCATCGACGAGACGCGCTCGAGCGCGAGCGTCAATTCCGCGGTCTTCCCCGCCTCGGCCGTCAGCATCTGCCGGACGGCCCTGTATCCGGGCTGATCCGCCGTCAGCACGTGATCCCCGATCGCGATCGGAATCGTCCCGGCAGCGGCCACCGGCGCTCCGTCGAGCTCGATCTTCGCGGTCGACGGCGTCACGGCCAGCGTCAGCCGCGTCACCGTGTCGGCGACGATGCTGTCGAACAGGGCGACGACGCGCGGGGACACCTGGCCAGTGAGCATGTATCCCGCGTCGGCCTTCAGCAGCGCGATGAAGTCCGCCTTCGCGCCGTCCTGGTCGCCCAGCCCGAACTTCGAGCGCGCCCGCATTTCGAGCGCCGCCGGCAGCAGGTCGTGGCGCGCCTGATCCTGGACCGGCCTCGCCTGCAGCGACGCGATCGCCTGGTCGAGCAGCCGAAGCGCGTTCTCGTAGTCGAGCGCGTCGAACAGCCGCTTCGCTTCGAGGTACTGCGGGTCGGCGGTCTGGGCCCGTGCCGGCGCCGGCCGCAGGGCGACGCTCGCGAGCGCCAGCAGCGCGACGGTGATGAGCTTCACCCGCTTCATTGATACACCTGCACGCGCTGCGTCCGGTCGTCGAAGATGAACAGACGGCCGGCCGCGTCGACCGCGAGCGCCTGCGGCTTGCCGAACGCGCCGGCGTCCTTGTCCGGGACGGCGACGGTCGCGAGGAGGCGATTCTTCGCGCCGAAGACGAGCACTGAAGGCTTCCCGCGATCCAGCACGTACAGGTGGCCGAGCGGATCGAACGCGAGATCCACCGGATTATCCAGTTCGTAGCCGGTCCCCTTCGCCGGGATCCGCGACAGCGGCTTGCCGTCCCGATCGAGGATGACGACGCCCTTCATGTCCCGATCGATCATTGCCACGTCATCGAGGCGGTTGACGGCGATGCGCTCGGGGTTCACCGTTCCGAACGTGCCGACGAATTTGCCGGCCGCGGAGAACCGGAAGACCGTCTTGTTCTTGCGGTCCGCGACGAGCCGGTCGCCGTTGCTCATCATCGCCGCCGACGGGACCTCCTCGATCTGCCGCGGCTTTCCGTTCGAACCGGGCGGGGGGAGCAGCGTCGTCGTTTCGGCGCCCTCCGCGATGAGCGCCTCGCGCCTCGCGATTACGATCCGGCCGCGCTCGTCCACGAACAGTGCGGACGGGCTGTCGGCGGGAATGCTGCGGACGACCGCGCCCTTCGGGTCGAAGACCGCCACGCCCTTGTTGTGTCCGACGAGCACGCGGCCCGTTGGATCGGCCACGACGCCGAACACGTCCTTCAGCTTCGCCGCCTCGCCGATGACGCGGCCGCTGAACGCGTAGGCCGGACGCGCCGGCGACCGCACGTACAGCCGGTACACGATCGTGTTGAGGTCGAGCGCGGTGGCGGCTTCGGGCGTCCCCTCGAACTGCTGGCGGATCCGCTGCAGGTCCGTCATCGCGCGCGCCGCCCGATCGGACTGCGCGAGCGCCGCCGCGCCGCCGAGCGCCGCGCGGGCGGCCCAGATGGACCGCGGATACTCCATCTCCACGCGGCTGAACCGTCCCACCGCATCGTCGGTCCGACGGGCCAGACGCAGCGTTTCACCGGCGTAATAGCCGGCGGCCGGCACGGCGTCCGACCCGGGAAACAACCGGGGCACGCGTTCGAAGCTGGCGAGCGCCGCGTCGACGTCGGCCCCTGCACGGCTCTTGACGATCGTGAGGCGTCCGGCGAGCACGTAGGCCATCGCCGTCGAATCGGTGTCGGGATAATCCTTGAGCAGCTTGTCGGTCGTCGTCTGCGCCGCGGCGATATCGCCCGCCACGTCAAGCTGATAGGTCGCGATCTGCAGCAGCGCGTCGTCGGCGACGGCGCTCTTCGGGAACGAATCGACGACGACCTGGAAGTCCTTGAGCGCCTCGGCGTAGCGCTTGTTCTGGAGGAACGAGAGCCCGCTTTCGTACTGCCGCCGGGCGAATTCCTCGTCGCGAGGGGCCTGCGCCGCGGCGGTCACGCCGAGCGCGACGACGAATGCCGTCAACCGGAGGGTGGTGCCGTTCATCAGTAGATCCTGGCGGTCGCCGTCGCGTTGGGCGCGACGGTAACGAGCTGACCCGGGGGATTCTGACCGTTGGCGCACGCGATGTCCACCCGATGCTGCCCGGACACGATCGGCAGCTTCGTGATGGGCGGGAACCCGAGGTCCTTGGCGCCGATCTTCACGTTGCAGGTCTCGTATTTCGTGAGGACCGTCAGCGAGCCGAGCGCGGGCGCCTGATATTCAAACGTCTTCCCTTCCACCTTCACGGCCGCGTCCAGCAGGTATTCAGGCGAGCGGACGTGAAGCGTCGCGCCGGCGGGCACCGTCAGCTGGTGCGAATCGGCGGCCGGGCCGAGCGACTTCGCGCCGTCGAACACCTCCACCGGATACGTGCTCGTCACCATGACGGCGGCGGTCGCTGCCGCCGCCGGCGACAGGCTGTAGTGCACCGACCCGCTCCGCAGGTCGGCGTCGGACAGCTTCACCGTCTGTGCGCTGAACCCAGCCTTGGCGAGCCGGAGTTGATGCGGGCCGTCGCCCGTGAAAGCAATCGACGCCGGTGTGGTCTGCTTCGTGTCGCGTCCGTCGACGAATATTGACGCGCCGACCGGATCGGTTTCGATTCGAAGCGTCGGGCGCTCCGCCGCCGGCGCGGCCGTCGAAGCACCCGCCGCAATCGATCCGGCAGTCGTTGCGCCTCGCGCAGGCGCCGCCGCGGTTGCGGACGCCGGCGAGGCCGCAGCTGTCTGCCCTGCCGCGGCGGGCAGCGCGGCCGGGGCTTCGCCGCCACGGCGGCCCATCATCATCGCGCCGACGCCGAGGGCGACGACGACCACCGCCGCGACTGCCGCCGGAATCACCCAGCTTTTCTTCGCCGGTTCGGTCGCATCGGACGTCGACGAGGCCGGCTTGATCGCGCTCGGCTCCGCATCCTTCTGGAAGCTGCGGATTTCTGCCGGCGTCGCGAACCGCGTTTCGTCGAACGCGTCGCCGCCGTCGGCCGGCAGCGCGCGGCGGATCCGCTGCAGCTCGTTCGCGAAATCGCCCGCCGTCGGATAGCGGTCCTCCTGCTTCTTCGCGAGCGCCCGGTTGACCGCAGCCACGAGCGGCGGCGGCAGCCCCGGGACCAGCTCGTCGAGCGGCGGCGGCGGCTCGTGAAGGATCTTCATGACAATCGCCGTCGGCGCCTCGGCGTGAAATGGCTTGCGGCCCGACAGGAGCTCGTACAGCACGACTGCCGCGGAGAACAGATCCGATCGGCCGTCGACGCTGTCGCTCCCCGAAATCTGCTCGGGCGACATGTACGACGCGCTCCCGAGCACGTCTCCCTTGCGCGTCAGGGTCGAAGTCGTCACCTTCGCAATGCCAAAGTCGAGCAGCTTCACCGTGCCATCGTTCAGGACGAACACGTTCGCCGGCTTGACGTCCCGGTGAATGACGCCTTCCTGATGCGCGTAATCGAGCGCGGTGCACAGTTGCGCGACCATGTCGAGCTTCGTGTCGACCGACAGAGGGAGCGGCGATTTCATCCGCGCGGCGAGGCTCGTGCCGCGCAGGAATTCCATGACGATGAACGGCGTCGAGCCCTCTTCGGCGAACTCGAACACCGTGACGATGTTGCGGTGCTGCAGCTTGGCGACGGCGCGCGCTTCCCGGTAGAAACGGGGGCGCATCTGCTCTTCGTCTTCGGAGAAGTCGACGAGCATCAGCTTGATCGCGACCTCGCGTTCGAGGACCGGATCGATCCCGCGGAACAGCACACCCATGCCGCCGCGGCCGACGCGCTCGATCACCTGATAGCGTCCGATTTTTTCCGGGTCGCTGGCCACAAGTCCCTCTTTCAGCTTACGGTCGGGACGACCGGGCCGCTTTGAGCTGCTCCGCCCGGACCCGCGCCAGCTCTCGGTGCGGATCGCCAGGCGGCAGCCATTCGGTGGCCCGATCGTACTCTTTCAGTGCGTCAACGATGCGACCGGCCCGCTCGTCGTCGGCCGCCTTCTTCAGCGCGTCGTTGCCCGCGACGCGCATCTTCTCCGTGACCTGTCGAACCGCGCGGTCGAGCCCCGGCAGCCCCGGGTCCAGTTCCCGCGCGTCCTCGAACTTCCGCAGGGCGCCGATCCAGTCTCCTACGGCGTCGAGCCGTGTACCCGCCCGGAACGCATCCCGTGCCGCCAGCCGCTTCGGCGACGGCGCATCGACGCGCCGCACGCCCGCATCGGTGGCCGACGGCGGAGCAACGTCCGCCGGCACCGGCGCCGACGTCGCGGGCGGCGCCACGTTCGGCGCGGCCACCGGCGTGTCGACGTTCGGCGGAGCCACGGCGGCGGCCGGTGCCGCCGGGCGCGTTTCGACGGCCGGCGGCGCAGATGCCAGAGGCGATGCGGCTGTCGTCGTCACCTGCGACGCGACCGCCTGGGTCGGAGCCGCACGTGCTGAAAATCGCCAAATCGCCAGCGCCGCCGCCGCGCCGGCGACGACCACCGCGGCGACGACGGCCGGGTGTACGCCACCACGCCGGCCGGCTGCTCTGAACGTGCGCGGCGCCGCATCGTGCGGCGATCGGAACGAGACGTCCAGGAGCGGCGAGGCCGGCCGCAGGTGGAGCCGATACGTGCCGATGGCGATCTCGTCGCCCGCCCCGATGCGCGCCCGCTGGACCCGTTCGCCGTTCACCCAGGTGCCGTTCTGACTCTGGAGATCGACGATCACGAACTCTCCGCGGTCGACCCGCAGCTCCGCATGGCGTCGTGACGCGCCCTTGCCCGCATCCGGCAGCACCAGGTCGTTTTCAGATCCGCGCCCGATCCTGAGCGTCGCCTGGTCGACGAGCAACACCTGTTCGACCGCATCGTCTGACGCGACGACGAGCTCGCAGCGGCCCGCGACGAGCGTGCCGCCCTCGTCGGGCGTCGTGTCCATCCCGCCTGTCATCGTGGCGGTCGCGCCCTCCGCGCTCCACCGGACGCCTCGTCCGCGGTCCGCCCGTCGTTTTTCGACGGCTCCTGCGGCGTCACCGCGCGCGTCACCTGCTGATGAATGCTGAGCCCCACCGCGCAGACCACCAGCAGAATCGCCAGCCCCGCCACGACCGCCCACGTTCGCGTCATTGCGATCGTCGATCCGCGCTCGGCGACCACGAAGGGCACCGAAGCTGCCGCGGCAACGACGACGGCGAGAATTCCGACCTGCACGAAGATGAGGCGCGCGAGCGGCCGCTGCCGCGTGGGCGCTGCTGTCGTCCGATCGGCGGCGGGCGAGACTTGACCGCTCGTGCTGCTGACCGCCGCCGGCTCGATGAGCACCGTCGACGGAGAGGCCTGAGCCGCGCTGGCGCCGGTGAGCCCACCCTGAGCGGCTGGCGCCACGACCGTCGACGAGGTGAACGCGACCGTCGGCGGCATGACGACGCGGGTGAACTCCTGCTCGTCCTCGTGGGCAGCCGCGGGCGGCCGCGGCGTCGGCGCAGGCGCCACGATCGACGAGGCAGGCCTGGACGGGGCGGGCGCCGGAATCACCGCCGTGCCACCAGGCGGCGAAACCACACGCGTGAATTCCTCGTCTTCGTCGCCTGCGTCGGTAGCGGCTGACGCCGGGGCGACCGCAACGGGCACGCTCGGGGGACGGACGATATTCGTCAGCTCGTCGTCATCGTCGGCCACCGGCGCGGAGACTGCCGTCGTTCGCGCCGGCGTCGCCGTGGCCGTGCGGGCGGCGGGCGCGACGCCGCTCGTCGCAGGCGGCGCCGACTGGGCCAGCACGCTGGCGAGCGGCGCCTGGTCGACGACGAATCGAATCTGAAAGTGACCGATCGCCAGCGCGTCGCCCGGCTTCAACGCCGCGTCGGCGACCTTCCGGCCATTGACGTACACGCCGTTGCGGCTGCCGAGATCGCGGACGCGCACCTCGGTGGGCGTCACGACGAACTCCGCGTGCCGGCGCGAGAGGAGCGAGTCTTCCCCGCTCAAATCGCACACCGGGTCGCGGCCGACGACGAGATTCGACACGAGCAGCAGTTCGCGCGGGCCGCGGCCGTCGTTGACGATGATCTTGCTCGTCACGAGTCGCCTCCGCCCGGCGTCATTCGCTTCCACAGTGACGCCGCGCGCGACTTCTTCGGATCGCCCGCCGCGGGAGACGTACCGGCGTGATCGGAGCGTCGAAGGACATCGGCGGCCGCCTCGCGCAGGGCGGCGAGCGCGGCCGCTTCCGCGTTATGGCGCATCTGCAGCGCCTCGAGCGCCGCATTCGCCTCGGACCGATCCAGATCGCCGGAGGCGGTTCCACCGAATGCGGGAAACCGATCGGACAGATCGGCAAGCGCCTGATCGCACGTGCTCTCGATGTCGGGCATCGACACGGACCGGCCGAGCGCCCGGCGTTCGTCGATGAGCTCGACAATCTGCCGGTACCGATCGTCGGCCGCCTGCACGACGCGCCGCGTCATCGCCGCGTACGTCCGCCGGACACGATCGAGATCCGCGAGCATCTCCGCGCACTGCTGATAGCGGTCGTCGGGCGTCTTCGCCAGCCCTTTCGCGATCACGCGCCGAAGCGCCTCGGGGGCGTCGGCCTCCGTCAGCGGCGGCGGATCCTCGGAGATGACGGCGCGCAGCACGCGCGGCAGATCCTCCGAGCTGAAGGGACCGTGGCCGGTGAGCATGAAGTAGAAGACGGCGGTCGCCGAGAACAGATCCGAACGCGCGTCGATCTCGCGGGCCTGCGCCTGCTCGGGCGACATGTACTCCGGCGTGCCGACGAGATAGCCGCTCATCGTCAAACTCGAGGACGAGAGCCGCGCGACGCCGAAGTCCACGATCTTCAGCGTGCCGTCGCGCTGGATGAACAGGTTGCTCGGCTTGATGTCGCGGTGGATGACGCCGTGGGCGTGCGCCGTCTGCAGCCCCTCGCACACCTGCATCATCACGGCGATCTTCGCGTCGAGGCTCGCGGCGGGCGGCGTGCCCAGGTAGTCGCTGAGCGGCACCCCGTTCAGCAGCTCCATCACGATGTAGGGATGCCCGCCCTCTTCGCCGAAGTCGAACAGCGTGACGATGTTCGGATGCGTGAGCTGCGCGGTGACGCGAGCCTCGCGGTAGAACCGCTCGCGGACCTCGGGCTCCTCCTGCAGGTCCGCCATCATCACCTTGATCGCCACGCGCCGCCCCATCGTCTCGTCGTCGGCGGCGTAGACGAGCCCCATCGTGCCACGGCCGATGCGCTCGACGATGCGGTAGCGGCCGATGTAGCGGGGACCGGTCTCCGCGCCGGGGAACGTGTCGAGCGTGCTCACCGGTCGGCCTCGTAGCGGACGACGACCGCGGTGACGTTGTCGCGGCTGCCGCGATCGAGTGCGGTGTCGACGAGCGCGTGGGCGGCGGCTTCCACGTCCGGTACGCGGGCGAGGATGTCTCTGAGGCCCTCGGCGTTGATGGCGCCGTGCAGCCCGTCGCTGCAGAGCAGCATCGCTTCGCCCCCCTTCAGCTGCCGCTCGCTCAGATGGACGTCCACCTGCTCGCGCGCGCCGAGGACGTTCGTGAGCACGTTGCGCATCGGATGGTGCGCGATGTCGTCGGGGGTGAGGCTCGGATCCTGCGCGAGGATGGTCGCGGCCCACGAATCGTCGCTCGTCAGCTGGTGCAGCGCGCCGTCGAGCAGAAGGTAAAGCCGGCTGTCGCCGACGTGGGCGACCGAGATGCGCGAGCCGTTGACGAGCATCCCCACAATCGTCGTCCCCATCCCGCTGTAGTCGTCGCGGCTCTCCGCGGCGCGGAACACGCGGCGGTTGGCGAGGTGAACCGCGGTGCGCAGCCGGTTGCCGTCGAACGAGATGGTCTGATCGAGACCGTAGGGCCAGGAGAAGTCGGTGTCGGTGTCCGAGCGCCGGACGAACGCGATCAGGCTTTCGATGGCGAGCCGGGACGCGACTTCCCCGGCGCTGTGTCCGCCCATGCCGTCGGCCACGGCGAACAGCCGGACGTCGGGGTCCGACACAAATGTGTCTTCGTTCGTTTTCCGCACCCGCCCGACGTCAGACACTCCGAAGGCACGCAGCACGTTCGACCTCGCTCGGCGACCCGTTCCCGCCGACGTATTCTACGCCAGAAGGTGCGCGCGCCCGGTGACACGACGGCGCGCTTCTGCGCCGCGTCGCGAGGGTACGGCGTGGGCGTTCGCGGCGTAGACTAACCCGGTGCGCCGCCGCGTGTGGATCGCCGCCGCCGTGCTGCTCGTCGCCTCCGCCGCCGCGGCGCAGTTCCGCGGCCGGTTCGCCGCGCCGACGCGCGTCGTCTCGCCCGAGGCCTTCAACGGCGCCTTCCTCTTCTGCCGCATTTCGTTTCGCAACCAGCCGCTCGGCGACGGTGCGGGATGGTACGTCGACTACCCGCGGGCGGATACGAATCTGTCGTTCCGGCTGGGCGAGCTGACCAAGGTGCCGATCAGCCGCGACGTCACCGGCCAGATCAACCACGTCGTCATCCGGCTGACCGATCCGGAGCTGTACCGGTGTCCGTTCGTGATGATGACCGAGCCGGGCGGCGCCTACTTCGACGAACTCGAAGCCAAGGCGCTTCGCGACTACCTGCTGCGGGGCGGGTTTCTCTGGGCAGACGATTTCTGGGGCACCCGCGCCTGGCGCGTGTGGGCGGGCGAGATTGCGAAGGCGCTGCCGCCCGAGCAGTACCCGATCGTGGACGTGCCCCTCGATCACGAGCTCTTCCACGTCCTGTACGACATGCGCGAGATCCCGCAGATCCCTTCCATCGGGTTCTGGGGCGGCACCGGCGGGCTCACCTCCGAGCGGGGGCCGGACAGCGCCGAACCTCACGTGCGGGCGATTCTCGACGATCGCGGACGCATTCTGGTCGTGATGACGCACAACACCGATTTCGGCGATGCATTCGAGCGCGAGGGCGACGACCACGCGTATTTTCTGCGCTTCGCACCCGCCGGCTACGCCTTCGGCGTGAACACGATCCTGTACGCGATGACACACTGACAGAATTCTGAATTCTGAATTCTCAATAATTCTGAATTCTCAATTCTGAATTCTGAATTCTGAATTTCTTAGCCCGCCCCTCCCCCCTCGCCGCCTCCCTGAGATTTGACAGCTCTCGCGCCGGGCGATGACAATACTCGGCCGTGGCGGTTCCGCGAATCTCCAAAGAAGAACTCAAGCAGCGTCTCGACAGCGGCGCGCCGCCGGTCATCGTGGACGCCCGCCTGAAATACCCATACGAGCACAGCACCGTCCGCCTGCCCGGCGCGCTGCGCGCCGGCTCGCCGGAGCTCGCCGGCATTCCGCGCGACCGCGAGATCGTCGTCTACGACTCGGACCCGAACGAATTGGCGAGCTCGAAGGTCGCCGGCGATCTGATCCGGCAGGGCTATCGCGCCGTCAGTCTCAAGGGCGGCATCAACGACTGGATGACGGCAAACCTGCCCACCGAGACCAAGGAAGCGCCGCGTCAGGCGCCGCCGGAGCCGGGCGCGCTCAAGGGCTAGCGCCCGCACGTGCGCGTCGAGCGTCGCGCGCTGCTCGCCGCCGCCCTGGTGGCGGCACTCGCCTTCGCGCTCTACCGATCGACGCTCCTGCCCGGCTTCGATTTCGGCGACACCGGATCGTTTCAGGCGACCGTCGGCTCGCCTCTCATCACCCCGCGCGACGGCTACCCGCTTTACCTCGCGGTCGGATGGGCGATCCTTGCCACCACCGGCGGCGATCCGGCCCACGCGCTGAACCTCGCCTCCGCCGTCGAGAGCGCGCTCGCCTGCGGCATCCTCCTGCTCGCCGCGCTCGAGCTCTCCGGGTCGATCGCCGCCGCCCTCGCCGCGTCGCTGCTGTTCATGGGCTCGTACACCTTCTGGAGCCAGTCGATCATTGCGGAGGTCTACGCGCTGCACATGATCTTCGTGGCCGCGACGATCTGGCTGGCACTCCGCTGGTCGTCCGAGCCGACAACCGCGCGACTGGCCGCGTTCTTCGCCGTGTACGCGCTCGGCTTCGGCAATCACCTGTCGATGATTCTCCTGATGCCGGCCTTCGCGGCGTTCCTGATCGCCTCCGCTCCCGGCGGTTGGCGATCGATGCTGGCGCCACGGATCGTCGGCCTCGCCCTGGCGTGCGCCGCGGCGGGCGCGTGCCAGTACATCTGGAACATCCGCGCCCTCTGGCTGCTCCCCAATCCGCCGGCGGGGATCCTCGAAGCGCTGCAGCGCTTCTGGTTCGACGTCACGAAGACCGACTGGCGCGAGACGATGGTGCTGCAGGTGCCGCGGGCGCTCCTCGCCGACCACGCGGCGATGTACGCGTTCGACCTGCGGCAGCAGTACGGCTGGATCGTGCCGGGGCTGGCGCTCGTCGGCGTCGCCGAGCTCGGACGGCGGCACTGGCGCCGCGCGCTCCTCGTCGTTGCGGCGTACCTGGTGAACGCGTTGTTTGCGTTCAGCTACAACGTCGGCGACACCCACGTGTTCTATCTGCCATCCCATCTCGTCGTCGCCCTTGCGGCAGCCGTGGGGATCGCCACGGTGGGACGGGCGGTCAGGCAGCCGGCGGTCGTATCGTCGCTCGTGATGCTGTATGCGGGCGCTCGGGTCTATCGTGATTACCCGGCGCTCGACCGCAGCGCCGATCGCCGTCCAGCGGATGTGCTCGCGGCATTCACGCGCGGGCTGGACGACCTCTCCGACGTGCTCGTGACCGATTTGAACTGGCAGGTGCAGAACGGGTTGAGCTACTTCACCAAGGAGACCAGGCCCGAGATCTCGTCACTCCGGATGCCCCCGGTTCTGTTGTATCTGCCGGCGCTGGCGTCAGACAACGCCGCCATTGGACGCACGCTCGCAGCTTCGGACCGCGCGGCGAACGAAGCGCGTGCCGCGTACGGTCCGCTTCTCCCGATTGAGGCCGATCCGCGCGTCGCCGTTCAATCGCTCGCTGCAGCCGCGGCCCGCACGCCTGATCGCGCAGCGTACGCGCTGTGCCTCCTCAAGCCGACACGAGAGCTCGCGCTCGACACGACCGATCTGCAGGCCGCCGTGCGCCTGTTGACCGGCGGTCACGCGCTCGCGATCCCCGCCGGCGATTACGTCGCGATCGTCGGAACCCGCGGCCAGCCGCCGGCCCTCATGATCGGCTCTGATCGTCCGTTCGACACGTCGGTGACGGTCGGCGGCATCGACGTCGAGGTCCGGATGGACTCGTGGCTGTCGGCAGACACCATCCGCCGCATGGGGTTCGGGCATGTCATCGCCGCCCGGCATCACACGCTCATCGTCGAACGCGGGGTCAGCTTCGCGACGTTCGGGAGCGACGGGGTTCCGCTGGAGACGGCGTATGCGGCCAACATCTTCGCTCCCCAGCGCCGCTATCTCATCCGCGCGCCGTCGCCGCGATGACCCCGTGCTATCGTTCCCTCATGAGGCGCATTGGCCTGTGTGCGGGAGCCGTCGTGGCGCTGGCGGGGCTCCTTGTCGCGTCGCCGCGCGCTGCCGCACCGACGGCTGCCGAGATCGCCCAGTCGCTTCAGCGCAAGTACGACACCGTCCGGGATTTTTCCGCCGACTTCGTGCACACATACCAGGGCGGCGTGCTCAAGAAGACGATCACGGAGCGCGGGCACCTTCTCGTCAAGAAGCCGGGCCGCATGCGTTGGGAGTACACGGAACCGGAGAAGAAAGAGTTCGTGTCCGACGGCACGAAGATCTACTCGTACATCCCCGCCGACAAGCAGGTCATCGTCAGCTCGGTCTCGAAAGCCGACGAAGCCGCGACGCCGACGATGTTCCTGGCCGGGAAGGGCAGCATCACGCGCGATTTCACCCCCTCGCTCGTCGACACGCCGGCGAACCTGCCGCCGGGGAGCCGCGCGCTGAAACTGGTGCCGAAATCGCGTCAGGCCGATTACGATTGGCTCGTGCTGGCGCTCGACCCCGACACGTTCGCAATCCGCGGTCTCGTCACGACCGATTCGCAGGGGGGCACGTCCACCTTCTCGTTCGCGAACGTTCGCGAGAACGTCGGCCTCTCCGACAAGGAGTTCGCGTTCGCCATTCCGCGAGGCGTGGATGTCATCACCGACGCGCCGCGCTGATTCGCGGTCCATGGGCCGGGTCGGCGCGCTTGCCGCGGCGGGCCTGTCGCTCGTCCTCGCCGGCTGTGCGACCGGATCCCCGCTCCGCCTGGGTCGCAGCGCCGAGGACCGGCAGGACTACGACCGCGCGGTGGCGGAGTACACGCGCGCGCTTCGACAGAACCCGTCGAGCCTCGATGCGCGCACGTCGCTCGAACGGGCGCGGCTGCGCGCGGCGCAGGATCACTTCGTCAAAGGACGGCGCCTCTCGGCGCTCGGCAAGCTCGACGAAGCGCTCGTCGAGTACGGCCTCGCCGCGGAGCTCAACCCGGGCAGCGCCGACATCGACCAGGAACTGCGGAACACCCGCAGCCGTCTCCGCACGAAAGTCGCGGTGCCTGCGGATGGTAAGACCGAACTCCAGGCGCTCGTCGACCGTGCCCGGACCCTGGCGCCGCCCGGCCTCGACCTGCCGGACGTGCGGCTGCCGGCCCTGCTGACATTCAGGGACGCCGCGAGCCGCGATGTGTTCACATCCATCGCGCGGTTCGCAAACATCGGCGTCGTGTTCGATACGACGTTCCGCGACGCACCCGTCACGGTGGATCTGCGAAACGCCTCGCTCGCCGACGCACTCGATACCGTCGCGGGCGTCACGCACACGTTCGTGCGCGTGACGGCGCCGCGCACCATCGCCGTCATTCCGGACACGCAGGCCAAGCGCCGCGAATACGAGGAAGAGGTCGTCCGCACCTTTTATCTGAGCAACGCGGACCTGAAAGAGACGATGGACCTCCTCCGGCTCGTCCTGGATGCACGGAGGATTTCGACGACAACGGCGACCAACGCGCTGACCATCAAGGACACGCCCGAGCGCGTCGCCGCGGCGGCGCGCGTTGTAACGGCGATCGACAAGGCTCGCCCCGAGGTGATCATCGACGTCGAGCTGCTCGAGGTGAACCGGACACGGCTTCGGGAGTACGGGCTGCAGATCGCTTCGCCAGGGTCGCCCGGCATCAACGGATCCGTCTCGATCACCGGCGCCGGCGGAGCGCAGTCGATCACCCTCGAAACACTCACGAACCTGTCGCAATCCGACGTCCTGCTCGCGAACCTGCCGTCGCTCTACTACCGGCTCCTCAAGAGCGACGTGAACACGCGCACGCTCGCGAACCCGCAGCTCCGCACCTCGGACGGGATCACGGCGCAGGCGCGATTCGGCGAGCAGGTCCCCGTGCCGTCGACCACGTTTTCACCCATTGCCGCGGGTGGAGCCCCGCAGCAGCCCATCACCTCGTACGTCTACCAGAACATCGGCGTCAACATCGACCTGACCCCCCGCACGCATCACGACGACGAGGTGACGCTCTCCCTCAAGCTTGCCGTGACGAGCGTCCTCGGCACCGGGTTCGGGGGGCTGCCGACCTTCGGCAACCGCGAGATCAGCACGGTCATCCGCCTCCGCGACGGCGAGACCAACATGCTGGCGGGTTTGATTCGGGATGACGAGCGGCGGCTGGTTGAGGGCGTGCCGGGCCTGAGCGACCTGCCCGGCGTGGGACGGCTGTTCGCGCACACGCAGAAGTCGACCGACCAGACCGACATCGTGCTGACGCTCACGCCCCACATCATCCGGGTCCTCGATCTCACCGAAGACGACCTGCGCGCGTTCCGCGTCGGCCGCGACACGATCGAGCTCGGGCCGGACAACGCGCCCCCCGCGCCGGCACCTCAGATTCCGGCCGCTCCGGAGCCGGCACCGGCTCCGCAGCCGTCGAGCATTCCGCCGGCCGTGCCGTCGGTCACGCCGACCGCGCCCGCTCCGCCGCGCCCGGTTCCTTAGATTTTCTCGACCACCGCGCCCAGACCGCGAAGGCGATCGACCAGGCGCCCGTATCCCCGCTCGACCGTCTCAAGCGGTGCGAGCCGGCTCTCGCCGTCGGCCGCGAGCGCGGCAGCGATGAGCGCCATGCCGGACCTCAGATCCCGGCTGTCGAGCGGGCGCCCGCGCAGCCGGCGCGGTCCGGTGACGATGATGCGGTGAGGATCGCAGAGGAAGAGATCGGCGCCCATCCCGCTCAGCTGTTCGAGCGCGAAGAGACGCAGCTCGTACAGCCAGTCGTGCAGCAGCGTCTGCCCCGCTGCCTGGGTCGCGAGCACGGTGAACAGGCTGACGAGATCGCTCGGAAACCCGGGCCACAGTCCGGTCGTAACGCGGCCGGCGGCGCGGGGCGTCGATGGCAGCACGCGAAAGCGCTCGCCGTCCATCTCGCACTGGACCGCCATCCGCGACAGCACGGCCGCGACGATTTCCATGTCGGCCGGATCGGCGCCGACCGTTTCGATTTCGCCGCCGGTCACCGCCGCGACCACCGCCCAGCTGCCCGCTTCGATATAGTCGCCGCGCAATCGATGTTGGGCGCCGCGAAGCGCGGGACGCCCCTCGACGCGGATCGTCGTCGTGCCGCCGCCCTGCACGTCGGCGCCCATCGCGGTGAGGAATTCGCAGAGCTCCACGACGTGGGGCTCGCAGGCCGCGTGGCGGATTTCGGAGACGCCCGGAGCCGCCGCGGCCGCGAGGAGCGCCGTCTCGGTGCCGGTGACCGACGCCTCGTAGAGATAGAACGAGGCGGGCTGCAGCCCCTCGGGGACCTCGAGATCGTGGCGCTGGTCCGAGATCATGCGCGCCCCCATGGCGGCGAGCGCCTCGAGGTGCGTCGAGATGCTTCGCCGCGCGGGGAAATCGCCCCCGGGCGGCGCCAGCCGCGCGCGGCCGCGGCGCGCGAGCAGGGGGCCGAGGAGCAGCACGGATCCGCGGAGCCGGCCGACGAGTGTCGCGTCGGGCGCGTCCTTGAGCACCTGCGCGGTCCGCACCCGCAGCGTCGTCGTACCGATGCCCTCGACGGTGGCGCCCAGATCCACGAGCAGGCGCGCCATGACCTCGACGTCGCTGATGCGGGGCACGTTGTCGAGGACGCACTCCTCGGTGGTGAGCAGACAGGCCGCGAGCAGCGGCAGCGCGGCGTTCTTGTTGCCTTCGACCGAGACAGCGCCCGACAGGCGGTGCCCGCCTTCAATCAGTAATGTCGACATCGAACCTGCCAAGATAAACGATTTCGTCGCGGAGTTCGACGCCGAATTGCGCGCGCACCTCGCGGCGGCAGCGCTCGATGAGCGTGCGGATGTCCCGCGCCGTCGCCCCGCCGTCGTTGATGATGAAATTCGCGTGCGCGGCGGACACGCGCGCACCACCCGCCACAGAGCCCTTCAGGCCGGCGCGCTCGACGAGCGCACCCGCGGACCAGGGGACTCCGTCGGGGACGCGGTCGATGCCCGCCTCGGGGTTTCGGAAGACACAGCCGGCGCTCGGCGTGTCGAGCGGCTGCGTCCGCTTTCGAAACGCGAGCGATTGGCGCGCCACGGCACGCAGCTCGGTGGAGTCGCCGTCGGCGACGATGAAGTTCGCCGACAGCAGCACTTCCCCCGAATCCTGCAGGCGGCTGCGATCGTAGCCGAATCGCATCGCGGAGGCGGGCACGTCGCGAACGACGCCTGCACGCGTGGCGAGGCGGACCTCGCTGACCAGATCGCCAATGAGGCGCCCGGCGAAATGGGCGTTGCCGTAGATGGCGCCGCCGACCGTCCCCGGCGTACCGGCCCACGCCTCGAGCCCGGCGCAGCCGTGGGCAATCGTCCACCGGACCAGCCCATTGATCGAGACGCCCATGTCGGCACGGACGTGCGTGCGATCGACGCGGTCGATGAGGCCGCCCCGGACGCGGATGACGAGGCCGCGAACGCCGTCGTCCGACACGAGCACGTTCGAACCGCCGCCCAGCATCGTGACCGGCACGCCGTGCGCGTCCGCGATCCGGAGGGCATCGACCACTTCGTCGGCGCTGTGCGCCTCGACGAAGAACTCAGCCGGCCCGCCGACGCGAAAGGTCGTCATCGGCGCAAGCGGCACGTCGACCGCCGCGCGATCGGCAAATCGCGCGCTCAGCGCGGAGGCAAACGCGTTCATGAGGCTGCCCGTGCCTCGAGGCGCATGAGCGCGCGCTCCTCCGCGATGAGCGCGTGCGCCGCCTGCTCCGCGCTGCAGCGCTCGAACCTGACCGAATCGCCTGGCGCGAGCTGCCCTGCGATGTGGAGGTCAGCGCCGATCACGGTCGCCACCGCGGGATACCCCCCGCTCGTCTGCCGATCGGCCATGAGCAGAATCGGCTCGCCCGACGGCGGCACCTGAAGCATCCCGGTGCACGTCGGCTCCGAGATCATCGCCTCGAAGGCCTTCAAGGCGACGGAAGTGCCCGACAAGCGGAACCCAATCCGATCTGATTCCGGACGGACGGTGTACTGAGCCGCCTGCAGATGCTCCATCATCGTCTCGTCCGCGGCGTCCGCATGCGGACCCGGCAGAATCCGCAGCACCGGAGGCACAGACCCGAACGCGAAGCCTCGACCCGGCGCGACATATTCGACGGCGCCCGTCCGACCGGCAGATGCCGCGCCCGAATCGCCGACCGGCAGAACGTCTCCAGCGCGCAATGGACGCCCCTCGAGGCCGCCCATCCGACTCGCGACGTGCGTCGCGCGGCTGCCAAACACCGGCGGGACCGCGATTCCGCCCGCGACCGCTAGGTAGGCGCGCGCGCCCGATTGGCGGCCACCGAACCGAAGCTCGCCTCCCGCGGGGACAACGAACGCGGTCTCGTACGGAGCCGGCACGCCGTTGACCTTGACGTCGAACCGCGCGCCGCCGATGGCGACAGCACAACGCTCGTCGAATCGCAGCGCCGGTCCCACGAGCGTTACTTCGAGCACGGCGGCGGTTCGTGGGTTGCCGACGAGCGCGTTGGCGATTCGGTGCGACCGTGGGTCCATCGGTCCCGAGACCGGCACGCCGTACGCCTGCCAGCCCCATCGTCCTTCGTCCTGCACCGTCGTCAACAGGCCGGCCGAGACGACGCGGATGCCCGCCATCAGCGCTGGAGCTCCGCGAACTCGCTTCGTGTGACCGGATAGAACTGCACCTCGTCACCTGCCGTGAAAAAGAACGGATGCTCGCGATCCTGATCGAACGGGCGGACAGGAGTTCGTCCAATAATCCGCCAGCCTCCCGGCGTCTGCGACGGGTACACGCCGGTCTGCCGGCCGGCGATGCCGACCGACCCCGCGTCGACGCGCGCGCGAGGCACCGCGAGCCTGGGCGCCGCGATCCGGTCGTCGACGACGCCCATGTACGCAAAGCCGGGCATGAACCCGAGCATGTAGACGCGATAAATGGACGCTGAGTGGATCGCAACGACTTCGTCCGGGCTGACACCCCCGAACCGGGCGACGTCCTCGAGGTCCGGCCCGAACTCGTCGCCGTAACAGACCGGCACCCGTTTCAACCGGCCAACCGCGGCCGGAGGGCCCGGGCGGTCGACGATCGCCTCGTCGAGTGCGCGTTCGAACTGCGGCCGATCGGTCCGGACGGGATCGAAATAGATCGCGACGGCCCGATAGGAAGGCACGATGTCGCGCACGCCGGGGACCGCCGACTGCCGCAGCCGCGCAGCGACCCCGATCGCACGCGCGTTCGTCGCCGGATCGATCCCGCCGTCGAACCGCACGAGCAGCATCGAGTCCCCCGCGGGCACAATCTGGACGTCGCCGCTCACGGCTGGCGGGGAACGGTCTGCGGTTCGAGGGCGCGCAGCAGACGCTGGTGGATACCGCCGAAGCCGCCATTCGACATGAACACCACCAGATCACCCGCGCGGCTCTCTGCGGCGATCGTAGACACGATCTCGTCGAGCGAACCAGGCTGGTGAGCCGACTGGCCGCGCGCCCGCAGGTCGGCGACGAGTTGCGGCACCGACAGCCTCACGTCTTCCGGCAGAGACGAGCGGAACACGGGCGCGATGACCACCTGATCGGCCGGTCCGAACGCCTCCGCGAATGCGTCCTGAAACACGCGACGGCACGACGAGGCGGACCTCGGCTCGAACACCGCCCAGATGCGAGCGTCCGGGTGCGCAGCCCGGAGGCCGGCGAGCGTCTCGGCGACCGCCGTGGGGTGATGAGCAAAGTCATCGAGGACCGTGACGCCCGCCGCCATCCCCACGATTTCGAGCCGCCGCTTGACGCCTGCAAATCGGCGCAGCGCGCCGGCCGCACGATCAGCGCTGATGCCGGCCTCGGCGGCGATCGCGATCGCCGCCGTCGCGTTCCGGACGTTGTGCACGCCGACGAGCGGCACCTCGAACTCACCGTACGGCGCTCCGCCACGCCGGACCGCGAATCTCGTTGTCGCGCCGCTCGCCGTGATCGCGTGTACCTGCCAGTCGAGGCCGTCGGCCGTACCGAACGTCTGCACGCGCGACCGCGCCCCCGCAACGAGCGCGCGCGCCCGGTCGCTGTCGGCGCCGACGAGGAGCAGGCCGCTCCGGGGCACGAGGTTCACGAGCCGTGCAAATGCCAGCGTCACCGCATCGACGTCGGCGTAGATGTCCGCATGGTCGAACTCGACGTTGTTGACGACGGCGATGTCGGGCAGGTACTTGAGAAACTTGGCGGTCTTGTCGAAGAAGGCGCTGTCGTACTCGTCGCCCTCGATGACGAAGTCGCGGCCTCCGCCCATCCGGTAGCTGGATCCGTGCTCGCCGAAATTCCGGGCGATGCCGCCGATGAGCACGGTCGGATCCGCCCCGGCATCGGTCAGCACCCACCCGGTGAGCGCCGTGGTCGTCGTCTTGCCGTGCGTGCCGGCGATGACGATCGACCGCGCGCCCCAGAGAAAGTGATCCCGAATCGCCTCCGGGAGCGAGCAGTACCGGATTTTGCGATCCAGCACTTCCTCGAGTTCGGGGTTGCCGCGGGAAATCGCGTTGCCCACGACGACGAGATCGAGCGCGGAGGTGATGCGCGCCGCATCGTACCCGCTCAGCGCCTCGATACCTTCGTCGCGAAGGAAGTCGCTCATGGGCGGATACACGTCCTGATCGGAGCCGCTGACCTCCAGCCCCTTGCGCTTCAGCATCGCCGCGAGCGTGGCCATGGCCGTTCCGCAGATTCCGATGAGATGGACTCTCACTCGACCGCTGCCTCCTCGACAACCAGGCACGAGCGTGGACCCGCAACGACGCGCACCGCGACGCCGAGCGGCAGCGTGAGCGCCGCCGCTTCCGTGTGTCCGGACGGAAACCCGAACAGCACCGGACCGCGAAATTCTTTCAGCAGATCGGCGATGACCGCACGCGCGCTCGGCTCACCCGACGGCTCGTCGCAGCGGACCATCTCGCCGACGACGATGGCTGATGTTCGCGCGAGCAGCCCGGCCTGTGCGAATTGCGTCAGCAGCCGATCGAGCCGGTACGGCCGCTCACCGACATCCTCGATGAAGAGCACATATCCCGGCGGCGGCGCGAAGGCGAAGGGTGTCCCCAGGGAGGCGCCGAGCTGCGTCAGGTTCCCGCCGAAGATGGGACCTCGCGCTTCGCCCGCACGGAGCGCTTCGAGACCGCCAGACGTCAGCTCCCCCGCCGGCGCGGCAACGGTCGTGACGTCGAGGAGCGACCGCCGATCGTATCCGGCCTCGCCGCGGCTCAAACGGCCGACCACCGTCGGCCCGTGAACGGCCGCCACCCCGCACGTGGTGGTGAAGAAGGTGAGCAGCGACGTCAGGTCGCTGTAGCCGACAAACAGCTTGCGCGCGCGCCGGACCATGTCTGGATCGAGCAGCGGCAGCAGGTGTGCGCTGCCAAAGCCGCCACGGGCCGCGAAGATCGCATCGATCGAGGGGTCGAGAAGGGCCGTCTGAAATGCCCGGACGCGAACGTCGGCCGGTCCCGCGACATAGCCGTCGCGCGCGAACACCGATTCATCGACGACCGGTTCGAACCCGAGCGAGCGGAGCTCCGCGATGCCCCGGTCGAAATCTTCGCGCGCAAACGCGCTCGCCGGCGCCACGACAGCGACGCGACCGCCGGGCGGCAACCTGCGGGGCCGGATCATCAGAGGAAGCGCGTCATCTCGTCGGCGACCGCGCGATGCTCGTCGAGTCCGATGAGGGATCTGAGCCGCTTCGCGTCCGGCGGCCTGAACGGCAGGCGCGCGCCGTGCAGCCGCTCCTTCGCGCGGCGCTGTCGCGCGAGGGCGTCGTTCACCCGGGCGGCCGGCAGGTCGCCCCGCTCGACCGCGTAGACGATCGCCTCGAGCGCCCTGCCCTGCGTCTCGTGGTCGCCGCTGCAGATGAGCACGCCGTCGCAGCCGGCCGCCACGGCGAGCACCGCGGCCGCAGGAATCGTGTGTTCGGCGGCGATGGCCTTCATCTCGAGATCGTCGCTCAGGACCACGCCGTCATAGGCGAGCTCCTCGCGAAGCAGGCCCGTCACGACGCGCCGCGACAGCGTCGCTGGGTGCTGCTCGTCGAGCGACGGCACCATGATATGCGCCGTCATCAGCGTCGCCACCCCGGCGGCGATGGCGGCGCGGAACGGCACGAGCTCGACCGCGCGCAGCCGATCCGGCGGGTGCTCGACGACGGGCAGCTCGAGATGCGAGTCCGATTGCGTATCGCCGTGGCCCGGGAAGTGTTTGCCGCAGGCCGCGACGCCACCCTCCTGCAGTCCGCGGACGATCTCGACGCCCAGACGCGCGACCTCCTCGGCCCGGTCGGCCAGGGCGCGGTCCCCGATGACCGGATTCTTCGGGTTCGTGTGCACGTCGAGCACCGGCGCATAGTCGAGCGTGATGCCCACGGCCGCGAGCTCGCTCGCAAGCGCCCGCGCGAACCGCCGCGCCAGCGCCGCGTCTCCGCTGCGGCCCAGGGTCGCCATCGGGGGCCACTCGGTAAACGGAGCCCGGAGCCGCGCGACGCGGCCGCCCTCCTGATCCACGCTGATCCAGGGCGGCAGATCCGGATCGAGCCGCGCGGTGTCGTGGGAGATGCCGGCGACCTGCTCGGGGTCGGCAATATTCCGGGCAAACAGGATCACGCCGCCCAGTCCGAACTCGCGCGCGAGCGATCGCAGCTCCGGCGAGAGCTCGGTGCCGGTGAAGCCGGCGATGAGCAGACGCCCGACTTCACGGCGCAGCGAGGCGGGAGACATCGGCCTGACGATTCTAATCCGCGCAAGCCCGGAGCTTATAATGCGAAGCCGTGCGCATCGAGGCCTCGGCGCCGGCGCGGATCGATCTCGCGGGCGGCACGATCGACATCTGGCCCCTCTACCTGTTTCACGAGGGAGCGTCCACGCTCAACGCAGCGATCAGCCTGCGCGCGCACGTCACCATCGACCGGCTCGCCGACGATGAGTCCGCCATCGAGCTCCGATCGGTCGATACCGAGCGGCAGCAGCGCGCCGCGGATTGGTCCGCGCTCGACGGCTCGGGCGCGCTGCCGCTTCTCGCTCTTGCCGCCCGCTACTACCGCGTCGCCGGCGTGTCGATCGTGACGCGCGGGGAGGCGCCGGCGGGCGCGGGCGTCGCCGGTTCTTCGGCGCTCGCGATCGCGTTGTGCGGCGCGCTCGCGGCCCTGACACGGCAGCCGGTCGAGCCTGAACCGCTGCAGCAGATCGCCATGGACATCGAGTGCCAGACGATTCGCGTGCCGACCGGCGTCCAGGACTACCGGCCGGCCATGTACGGGGGCATCGCGGCCATCGATCTGGCGGTTGACGGCGTTCACCGGACCGCGCTCGACGTCGATCCGCTCGAGCTCGAACGTCGCATCGTCCTCGCCTACACCGGCGCGCCACGGAACTCGGGCACGAACAACTGGGAGATTACCAAGCGCCATATCGACGGTGATCGCGAGATCTTCGACTGCTTCGAACGGATTCGTGACACGGCCGTCGCCATGCGCACGGCGCTCGTCCGCGGCGACTGGGACGCGGTGGGCCGGCATCTCGCCGACGAGTGGGAGAACCGCAAGCGGCTCGCGCCCGGCGTGACGACCCCGACCATCGACGATTTGATGACGCGCGCGGCACGGGCGGGAGCGCAGGCGGCCAAGGTCTGCGGCGCGGGGGGCGGCGGATGTCTCTTCTGTTTCGGTGCGCCCTCCGATCGCGACCGCATCGCGCAAGCGCTGGCCGCAGGCGGCGCACGCGTGCTCGACTGGCGAATCGAGCGCGAAGGGCTCCGGATTGGATAACCTCGCCATCGCGCGCGTGCTTCGCGAAATCGCCGACCTGCTCGAAATCAAGAGCGACAACCCCTTCAAGATCCGCGCGTATCGCAACGGGGCCGACATCGTCGCCAACCATCCGCACCGGCTCGAATCGCTCGACGAACGCGAGCTGCGGGAGATTCCGGGAATCGGCAAGGACCTGGCGGCTCGCATTCGCGAGATCGCCGCGACCGGCACGGCGGAGTACCACCGCGAGCTGGCGGCCGAATTTCCACCGTCCGTGCTGGACCTCCTCTCGCTTCAGGGGGTCGGGCCAAAGACCGTCGCCATGTTGTACCGCGAGCTCGGCGTCCGGACGGTCGAGGATCTCGAGCGCGCGGCGCTCGACGGTCGCGTGCGCCGCCTCCGCGGCCTCGGCCCCAAGAAGGAAGCGCTCATCCTGAAAGCGCTCGACGAGCGGAAGCGGCATGCAGGGCGACACCTGCTGCCCGATACGATGGCGGCCGCCGACGCGTTGCGGTCGTACCTCGGCGAGCATGCTCCCGCGGCGACGATCACGGCGGTTGGCAGCCTCCGGCGCGGTTGCGACACGTGCGGCGACATCGACCTGCTCGCGTCGGGAGCCGACGCGTCGATCATGGACACGTTCACCGGCTATCACCTCGTCGAGCGGATCCTCGGGCGCGGCGAGACGAAATCGAGCGTGCTCCTGTGGGGCGGGTTCCAGGCCGACCTCCGCCTGGTGGCGCCAGAAAGCCGCGGCGCTGCGCTCCAGTACTTCACCGGTTCGAAGGTCCACAACGTCGCGCTTCGTGACCGCGCGATCGGGCGCGGCTACAAGTTGAACGAGTACGGCCTGTTCAGAATCGAGGGAGACGAAAAGATTGCCGGCGAGGACGAAGCAGGGCTGTACTCGGCGCTCGGGCTCGACTGGATCGCGCCGGAGCTGCGCGAAATGCGCGGCGAGCTCGCGGCCGCCGAAGCGCACACGCTGCCGCGGCTGCTCGAGGTCGGCGACCTGCGCGGCGATTTGCACATGCACACGACGGAGAGCGACGGCCGCGACGATCTCGACACGATGATCGCCGCCGCACGGTCGGCCGGCCTCGAGTACATCGCCGTCACGGATCACAGCCAGTCGCTCACGATGGCCAATGGCCTCGACGAGGAGCGGGTTCTCGCGCACGCCGCCCGCATTCGGGCCCTCGACGCGGCAGGCGCCGGCATCCGCCTGCTCGCCGGCATCGAGTGCGACATCAAACCGGACGGCAGCATGGATCTCGCCGACGACTGTCTCGCCGCCCTCGACATCGTCGTCGCGTCGGTGCATTCGGCGTTCGGCCAGGATCCAGCGCAGATGACCGAACGGCTGCTGCGGGCGATCGAACACCCGTCGGTCGACATCATCGGCCACGCGACGGGGCGGCTGCTGCTCAAGCGCGATCCGTACGCCTTCGATGCCGCGGCGGTTTTCGACGCGGCCGCCAGGCGCGGCGTCTCGTTCGAAATCAATGGCCAGGTAGATCGCCTCGATCTGAATGACGTGCACGCGAAGATGGCGCGCGATCGGGGCGTGCGCCTCGTGGTGTCGAGCGACGCCCATTCGCGAAAGGCGGTGGGGGCCCTGCGCTGGCCCACGCTCGTCGCCCGCCGCGCGTGGCTGGGACCGGAAGACGTGCTGAATACGCGACCGTTCGACGATCTGCGCGCTTCTCTTCGCAGGAGCCGCCGATGATTTTCCGGATGCTCTCCGATGCCGACAAGATCGCGGAGATCAAGCGGCTCTACTTCCGCACGACACGCGAGACGATCCAGCAGGACTTCGAAAAGGCGCTCGACCTCTTGAAATCGCTGCCGAACGAAGAGGAGCGCGAGCGGGTCGCCGTGTTCATGGACGGCATGTCCGAGATGCGCCGCGAATGGGCGCGCGCCGACCGGCGGAAGCGGAAGGGCGCGCCGAAGCGACGCTGAGCCGGCCGGCCGTTGATGTAGAACGCTCTATCCGCGGCTTCCTGACGTGACCCGCTGGCGAGCAGCCCTCCGGACTGGATCCGGGATGTTCCGGTCGACGGTGAGCGTGAGGAGATCGCGGTTCTGGAGCCGCGAGACGAGGCTGAGGCCGATCGCGACCGGCGTCTTCGGATTCCGGCTGAGGCCCACGATGACCGCGTAGCTCTTCGTCCAGGCGCGCGTGGACCCGATGACGCGCAGCACGTCGTCCGAGACGTTCGCCATCCGCGCGAACCCTTCCACCTCCTGCACGGTCAGCTTCGGGCTGCTCAGGACAGCGGCCGCGATCATCTTGTTCGTATCGCGAATCAGGATGGCTCGCATTTCCCGGCTGCCCTTCATCGCCGCCTTCAGGCGCTCGGAGAACCCCATCTCGGTGATCCGCTGCAGGATGGTCTCGCGCCGCTCGTCCTCGTCTTCTTCGAAATCGGGCGTCGTGTCGACGAATGGCTCGTCCGAGTCGGCCAGTGGTGTATCGGACGGAAACACGCCGCGGTCGGCGAAGAATTCGATCAGCCCGGTCGGCACGTCCTCGCGCGCGAGAAAGTTCGCGATGGCTTCGACGGGAATCTGCTGCAGCGTCGATTCGGCGATCCGTCGGACTTCGGGGTCGGGGTCGTCCACGAGGTGAACGAGAATCGCGAGCTGCTCGTGGGCGCGCGGGGCGAGCGCGCCCTGGGCCGCCAGCATCCGCACGTCGCGCGCGACCTCGCCGCGCTTGAAGAAGTCCAGGAGCGGGGTTGGGCCGCCGTTCACCGGGACGCGAGATAGTCGCGGAAATTGGTCGGGTTGAAGTGCAGCGTGACGACTTCTCCGGGCCGTCCGAGCGGCCGGGCGTCGGCGCCGTTGAAGGTGACCTGCAGAGCGCCCGCGTCGCCGATGGTCAGCGTCAGGTCGCGCTGCACGTCGACGGATCGCTGCTCGCCGGCGCGGAACACGCGCGCGAGCGCACGCTGGCCGTCGACCGTCGCCGCCACCCAGCAGTCGCGGCTCGCGGTCAGGCCGACCGTCAGCACGCCGGCCTGTCCCTTCGCCGTTTCAGGCGGGGGCGCAGGCGTGGACCGTACGTCGACGCCAGACGTCCCGCCCTGGACCGGAGGGGCGTCCGCCGCCGGCGCGACCGGCGTGTCGTGCGGCACCGTGGCCGCGGTATCGAGCGCGGCAGGTTTCTGTGCGACCGCCGGCGCCGTTGGCGCGGGCGGCACCGACCGGGTCCCGTTCGACGATCCGCGGCTCGCCGCGAAGTACGCGATCCCGCCGAGGATGACGATGCTGATGATGCCGACGCGCAGGAAGGCGGACGCAGCGCGGCGATCGCTCTCGACCGCTTCGATGTCTTCGACCGGGCGAACGGAGGGATGGCCCGCCGTCACGGAATCCTGCGGGAACGCGTCGATGAAGTCGCGGATCGCGGCTTCCGGATCCAGGCCGACCGCTCCGGCGTACGCCCGGACGAACGCGCGGCTGAAGATGCCGCCCGGGAGGCGCGAAATCTGGCCCCGCTCGAGCGCTTCGAGCGCACGGACGGATATCTTCGTCGCGTTGGCGAGCTCGCGCAGCGTAATGCCGCGGCGCTCGCGCGCTTCCCGCAGCCTGGTGCCGAAATCGCCCGGCGATCGGTCGCTCATTTTTCGCGTCGGTGCGCGCTATGTTAGGAAGCGCCGTCGAGGCTGTCAAACCGTTCCAGATACATCCCGATCGCCGCAACGCCGGCAGCGCCCGTCCGAAGAACCTCCGGGACGCGCTCCGGGCCGATCCCGCCAATTGCCAGAACGGGAACCGACGCCGCCCGCACGATGGCTGCGAGCCCCTCCGGGCCGAGCCAGTTCGTGCCGGCGGGCTTCGACACGCTCGCGTACGTCGTGCCGGCAATCAGGAAGTCGACCGGACCGGCGGCGAGAGCCTCCGCCGGCGTATGGACGGACCGGCCGATGACGAATTCCGGCGGGACCATGGCGCGGACGGCCGACGCGGGGACCGCGCGGCCCGGCAAGTGCACGCCGTCCGCGCCGCCGGCCAGGGCCACGTCGGCCCGGTCGCTGACGAGGACGCGCGTGGCGCTGCCGCGTGCCGCGTTGACGGCATCTTCGACGAGCATCAGCAGCCTGGCCGCGTCGAGATCCGATTCGCGGATCTGGATGTAATCGATGTGGGCCGCGACGGCCCGGCGTACGAAGACGGCGAACCGCCGTCTGACCTCGTCAAACGGCGCGCCGGGAGCCAGGCGTGTCCGATCGGTGACCACGCATTCGATCACAGCGGCCCGCGTGTGGGGTCTTCGACAGACAGCTGCCGCGGGTGGGCGGCGCTGAACGCGCCTCCGAGCTCGGCGAAGCCGGCGGCGAGGTTGACGACGCCCAGGCCGCTGATCGCGCCGCGGACGTAGTTGTTGGTGATGACCCGCAGCATCCAGGACCAGTGGCCGGCGAAATAGTTCTGCTCCCAGAAGCCGGACCACGGGAGGATCAGCAGCAGCAGGCCGACCTCGACGAAGAACGCCACGTAGACCAGACGTCGAATCAGACTCGTACCCTCACGATTGCCGTCTCAGCCGCTCGATCCGCGCGGCCACGTCCCGAAATGCGCCCGCCTCGATGTCCAGCTCCAGCAGGACCGCGAGCGCTCGTGCCGATTCACCCTCGCGTTCGAGGGCGTCGGCCAGGTCGTACAACAGATCGTATCCCTGGTCGGGAGCCGGCGCAGGCGCCTGGGCCGCGCGCTCCAGCCATTCGATTGCCTGCGGCACGAGCTCGAGGTCGAGGTACATCCGACCGAGCCGCGACGCCGCGCCGAACCGCATGGACGGATCCTTCGCGGCAACCTTCAGGGCGGCCATCGCGCCTTCGACGTCGCCCTCTGCGTGGAGCGCTTCGGCGCGGCGATACTCGGCCGCCGCCGTTTCCGCCGACGCCGACCGTTCCGCGCGGTCGCGGAGCGCGGCAAATACCCGGTTCAAATCCGCACGGGCCGCAGCCGCGGCGACCGGCGCGCCGTTCGAAATGTCACCAAGCACCGAACTCAGGTCCACCTCCAGCGGCTCACTCGTTGCCGGTTTGGAGGCGGGCCCCTCGAGCTCACGCAGGATGCTTTCGAGGTCGAGGTCCGCGGCATCCAGCTCGAAGTGACCGGCCGGCGCGCGGCCAATCGATCGCCGTGGCTCGGTCCTCGATGGCGCCGGCGCAGCGGCGGGCGGCCGGGCGGCCGGGGGCGGCTCGATGATTGCCGGCACGTCCGTCTGCGCGGCGGCTACGGCACGTGGAGCGGCAACCGGCGCGGTGAAGGCGGTCGGCTCGGTGGGCGGAGCCGGCGTCCCGGAGAGCGCGTCGGCCGAAAACGGCGACTCCTCGCTCAGGAGCTCGGCGATGCGTGCATCGGGATCCGCCTCGCCCGCGAGCGCCAGCGCGCGGCGCGCACGGTCCACGTACTCGACGACCCAGGGTTCGCGCGTGACGAGGTCCTCAGCGATGAATCGCGCTTCGTTGGCCGCGCCCGCGGCGATGTAGGCGTCAGCGAGCTGGGCCTGCGCCGGCCCCAGCGCGCCGGGTAGTCCTCCGTCCACGGTAATCTCGACGAGCCGCAGCAGCGCGGGCACGTGCGTCGGCACCCGCGTAATGAAGTCGCGGAGGCGATCGACCGCGGCGCCCCATTGGTCGTCGCGAATGGCGAGGTCCGCCGCGAGCTGGACGACGCGATACGCGATCTCGGCGTTGTCGCCGGCCAGCGCACAGCCAAGCGACGCCACCGCGTCCCGCGCCGATGGGTCCCGATCGAGCACCCGCGCGGCGATCGCGATCGCTTCGTCGCCCGCTCCGCTGCGGGCGCGAATTTCCGCCGCGAGCATCAGGAGATCGCGGTCTTCGAGTCCCTCGTCCGGCGGCAGACACTCGGCGGCGGCGGCGATCTCTCCACGCGAGACGAGCGCCCGTGCGAGCCGGCCGATCACCCCCACGTTCGCCGGATCCAGCCCGGACGCGTCCCGAAGGATCGCGATCGCGTCCCCTGACCGACCCGCCACTTCGAGCGCGTCCGCAATCCGAATCATGTCGGCCGGGGTCGCCGCCGACGCGCGTGCGCCGTCGAAATCGCCGGACGCGACGAGCAGGGCGACGAGCTCGGCGGCGGCCTCCTCATCCCCCGAGTCGAGCCGGGCCGCCTCTCGAAGGCTCTCGATCGCGTCGGCTGTCCTTCCCCGGCCCGCCAGCGCGGACGCGATCTCCTTCAGCTCGCGAACGGCGGTTCTCGTGTCACCGATCTCGACCCGAGCCGACGCCGCCACGCGCCTCGCATCGAGATCTTCGGGATCGAGCGAGCCGAGCCGCACGCGCGCCAGCGCGGTCCCTCGAACGTCTCCCCGCCTCCGCCGCAGCTCGACGACGGCGGTCAAATGCACGCGCGCATCGGCATACAACCCTTGACTGGCGAGAAGGTCGGCGAGCTGTACGAGCACGTGCTCATGGTCCGGCTTGAGCTTCAGGATCTTCTTGTAGACGGCTGCCGCCTTCGACAAGGCCCCTTCGTCGGCGAGATGCGCCGCGATGTCGATGAAGCGCTCGACCGCTTTGTCGGTCTGCCCCGCCCGGGCGTACAGATCGCCGAGAAGATTGGCCGTGCTCCAGTCCTCCGGCGACTCCTCGACGACGCGGGCGTACTCCGAGATCGCGGCCTCGAGCTTCCCCTGCCGAATCAGCTTCTCGGCGTTGCGAAGCACGGCCGCGCGATCAATCGCCACGTCTGGCGTGTCTCCTCGACTGGATCAGCGGGGACTCCCGAATCACTCGATCGTATCAAACAGGGTCTGAGGCCGGAACGATCGTCGATGCACGTCCGAGTAGCCGAAGCGGGCGACGGCCTCGAGGTGATCGGCCGTCGCGTAGCCTTTGTGCCGGTCGAAGCCGTATCGCGGATCGCGCGCGTGCAGCGCCATCATCTCGCGGTCGCGGGTCACCTTGGCGACGATGGAGGCCGCCGCGATGGCGGAGCAGCGCCGGTCGCCGTGGCGGATGCCGCGCTGGGCCATCGGCAGGTCGGGAATCCGGAAGGCATCGACGAGGACCAGGTCGGGGAGCGGCGCCAGCGACATGACCGCGCGCTGCATCGCCCGGAGCGACGCCTGGTGAATGTTGATCCGATCGATCTCGTCGGGCTCGACCGACGCCACCGACCAGGCGACGGCGTGCCGCCGGATGCGCTCGAAAATGCGCTCGCGCTCGGACGCCGGGACGGCCTTCGAGTCCGAGACGCCCGGAACGTGGCGATCGGGATGGAGAACGACAGCGGCGGCGACGACGGGGCCGGCCAGGCAGCCGCGCCCCACTTCGTCGGTCCCCGCGACGTGAACGAACCCGAGGCGGCGGAGCGCGTTCTCGAGCGTCCGCATCGCGGGAACGCGGGTCACCGCCGTCCTCAGGCTTTGGCGGAGTCTTTCATGCGCGCCGCCTTGCCCTTCAGATCGCGCAGGTAGTACAGCTTCGCGCGGCGGACCTTGGCCGAGCGCACGACCTCCACTTTCTGGATCGTCGGCGAATGGAGCGGGAAAATGCGCTCGACCCCCTGGCCGAACGACACCTTCCGGACGGTGAACGAGGCACGCGCGCCGCCACGGTGCTGTCCCACCACCACGCCCTCGAAAATCTGGATGCGCTCCTTGTCGCCTTCGCGCACCCGCACGTGGACGCGGACGGTATCACCCGACTTCATCGCCGGCCGCTCGGCCAGCTGTCCCTTGTCGATCAGCTCGATGGCACTCATGCTTGCCTCCTTGAGAAATTGCACGAAGGATGGCACGTCGGAAGGACGTTCACGGCTCGTCCTTCACTTCCGGCAATCCCGCACGCCTTCCCTTCTGCAATTCCACCAACATCCGCCGCTCTTCCTCGTCCAGGTCCGCCTCGGCCAGCAGATCCGGCCGGCGGTCCAGCGTTCGCTCGACCGCCTGGCGTTTCCGCCATCGGCGGATCTCGGCGTGGTTCCCCGAAAGGAGCACGCCCGGCACCGCGATGTCCGCTCCGCCCTCGGGCCCCGGCACCGTCGCGGGCCGCGTGTACTGCGGGAAATCCAGCAGCCCGCGGTTGAACGACTCCTCCGCGACCGACTGCTCGTCCCCCACCACGCCCGGCAGCAGACGCACGACCGCGTCGCAGACGACCATCGCCGGCAACTCGCCGCCCGTGAGGACGTAGTCGCCGATTGACAGCTCCTCGGTCACCCGCGACCGGACGCGCTCGTCAATCCCTTCGTACCGGCCGCACAGCAGGACGATCCGCTCGAGCGCGGCCAGACGCTTCGCCTCGTGCTGCGTGAAGCGGCGCCCCTGCGGCGACATCAAGATCACCGTCAGCGGCTGCCCGCGCTCCGCCTCGATCGCGTCGAGCGCGCGGAACACCGGCTCGGGCTTCAGCACCATTCCCGGTCCGCCGCCGTACGGCACGTCGTCGACCACCCGGTGGCGGTCGGTCGTGAAGTCTCGAAGATCGCGAACCTTCACGTCGAGCACGCCCCGCTCGCGCGCGCGGCCGATCACGCCGACCGCGAGCAGTTCGTCGACCATCGCCGGAAAAATCGTGACGATATCGAACGTCATCGCCGCGGGTCAGGCGGTCCCCCGCCCCCTCTCGTTCACTTCCAGGAGCCCTGCCGGCGGGCTCACGACGATCCGCTTGCGCGCCGGCTCGATCGCCGTGCAGATGTCGGCCGCCAGCGGAATCAGCACTTCGCCCCGCGGTGAGGCGACGACGAGGCGACTGCCCCCGGCGCCGCCCTCGACCTCTTCGACCGTCCCGATCGCCGCGCCGTCGGCCGTTTCGACGCGGCAGCCGACGAGATCGTGGCGATAGAACGTGCCGCCGGGGAGCTGCACGAGCCGCTCGATGGGAACCCGCAGTTCGAGTCCCGCCAGCGTCTCCGCGTCGTTCACCGTGTCGATCGACGCGAACCCCACGATCGGCCGCTCGCGGTGGAACCGGAGCGTGGTGACCGTCAACTCGCGAACGGCCCCGTCCTTCCACACAAACACCGTCGCACCCGGCGCGAACCGCTCGTCGGCGAAATCGGTGTCCGGGTTGATGATGACCTGGCCGCGGATCCCATGCGGCCGGGCGATGCGCCCCACCGCGGCCATGTCATCCCAGTTCACGGACGGCCGTCCCGAATCTCCAGCGTGACCTGCTTGCCTTCGCGCTCGCCGGCCGCGGAGGCGAGCGTGCGCAGCGCCGCCGCCGTCCGCCCCTGCTTGCCGATCACCTTGCCGATGTCCTCGCGCGACACGTACAGCTCGACGAGCGTCGTCGCGCCATGCCGCGACTCGACGACGTGGACGTCGTCAGGCCGATCGGCAAGGGCCCGCGCGAGGACCTCCACCGCGGCGGTTACGCCCGTGGCGGCCTGGTCGTTCATGGCGCGGGGGCG
>JADMIO011621094.1_pt1 | contig 41941 bp, 41 predicted proteins | sample 8958161 | NCBI WGS metagenome assembly JADMIO01 (sample SAMN16585339, study PRJNA669376) | soil metagenome | isolation source: Crop rotation soil | place: USA: Cullars Rotation, Alabama | collected 2011 | reverse complement strand
CCGCGACTTCAAGTCACGTGAATTCCAAGCTTCGGATCCCACTGTGCTGGAAAGAAGTCGTCCGGCGTCGGCCGTGAGGGCGGCAAGGAAGGGCTGCTGCCCTACCTGGAATCCAAGACGGTGTTCCTGGACGACGCGGCGGGCTGATTTCCCGACGCTCTCGATACAAGGCTCCCGCGACCCGTCGCGGGGGCTGTTTCGCACTCGGTGGCGGGCGTCGGCGGACGCCTTTCCCGGCGCGCGAGCTACATTGGAGACCCTGATGACTGGACCCTTTGGCGCCACGTCCACCACCGATGAGGTGCTGGAGGGCGTGGATCTCAGCGGCAAGCGCATCCTGGTGACGGGCGTTTCGGCCGGCCTGGGCGTCGAGACCGCCCGGGCGCTGGCCGCGCATGGAGCGCAGGTGGTGGGTGCGGCGCGCAGCCTCGACAAGGCCCGCGCCGCCACCGTTGAGGTTCGCGCCCAGGCCGCGAACGGCGGCGGGCTGGAGCTGGTCGAGTTGGACCTGGCCTCGCTTGCGAGCGTCCGCGCCTGCGCCGACGCCCTGGTCGCAGACGGACGCGCCTTCGACGTGGTCATCGCCAACGCCGGCGTCATGGCCTGCCCCTTCGGGAAGACGGCCGACGGGTTCGAGACCCAGTTCGGGACCAACCACCTGGGCCACTTCGTGCTGGTCAACCGCATCGCCGCGCTGATCGCGCCGCAAGGGCGACTTGTGAACCTGTCCTCACGCGGCCATCAGAGTTCGGACATCGTCCTGGAAGACCCGAATTTCGAGCGGACGGAGTACACGCCGTTCGGCGCCTACGGCCGCGCGAAGACGGCCAACATCCTGTTCGCGGTGGAGTTCGACCGGCGGCACAAGGCTCGCGGCGTGCGCGCTGCGGCCGTGCATCCCGGCGTCATCCAGACCGAACTCGGCCGTCACATGACCCCCGAGGCGCTCAGAGACTTGCGCGGGCGGATCAAGACCTCGGCGCCGGCATCGGGCAACGCCTTCAAGACCGTCCCGCAGGGCGCGGCGACGAGCGTCTGGAGCGGCGTGGTCGCGTCGGCCGAGGCGATTGGCGCCCGTTACTGCGAAGACTGCCACGTCGCCGAGATCAACGACGACCCGAAGGTCGGCGGCGGCGTGCGCGGCTACGCGCTCGACCCGGAGAATGCGAAGGCGCTGTGGGTCAAGAGTGAAGAGATGGTCGGCGAGCGGTTCTGACCGCCGGCGTACCTAAGCCGTCGCTGCCGAGGATCCCGGCTCGGCGAGGCTCGCGGCGCGGCGCAGGGCGGCGATCAGGTCGTCGGCGGTGATCGGCTTGGCCAGGTGGAAGTCGGCGCCGGCCTCGAGGCCCTGGCGGACGTGGGCGCTCAGCGCATTGGCGCTCAGCATGACGATCGGCGTGCGGCCGGCGCCGCGGACCCGCTCGCAGGCGCGGATCGCGCGGGTGGCCTCCAGGCCGTCCATCACCGGCATCTGCATGTCCATCAGGACGACGTCGAAGGCGCCGCGGCGGAAGGCCGCCAGGCCGAGCGCGCCGTTCTCGGCGCATTCCAGCTCGACGAGGTCGGCCAGGATCAGCTCGACCACCCGCCGGTTCACCGCGTGGTCTTCGACCAGCAGCACCCTGAGCGGGCGCTCCGGCTCCAGTACGACGCCGTCGGCGACCTGTTCGACCGGCGTGGCGGCGACGGCCTCGGTCCAGTGCGGCGCGTGGACGACGACGGTGAAGGTCGAGCCCTCGCCCGGCGTCGATTGCGCGGAGATGTCGCCGCCCATCAGCTTGGTCAGGTTGCGCGAGATGGCGAGACCGAGGCCCGTGCCGCCGAACGAGCGGCTGATCGAGCCGTCGGCCTGCACGAAGCGTTCGAAAAGGCGCGGCAGCACGTCGGGGGCGATGCCGATGCCGGTGTCGCGGATGGTGAAGACGAGCTTCTGATCGGCGCCCTGGCCCTCGGCGCGCAGGCCGAGATGGACGCCGCCCGCGGCGGTGAACTTGACCGCATTGCTGGTGAGGTTGGTGAGCACCTGGCACAGGCGCGTGCGGTCGGCGACCACCAGGCCCGTGACGCTGTCGTCCACGTCCCAATCGAGCATCAGGCGCTTTTCCGCGGCGCTGGCGGCGAAGAGGCGGTGGATGTGACGCAGGGCCTCGGCCGGATCGAAGGGCTGCGGGTCGAGCTCCAGCCGGCCGGATTCGATCTTCGCGAGGTCGAGCACGTCGCACATCAGGGCGTTCAGCGTCCGCGCCGAGGCCTCGATGGTGGCGACCATTTCCTGCTGCGCGCCGTCGAGCGTGGTCTTGGCGAGCAGGCTGGCCAGGCCCAGCACGCCGTTCAGCGGGGTGCGGATCTCGTGGCTGATGTTGGCCAGGAATTCGCTCTTCGACCGGTCGGCGGCCTGGGCGGCCTCCTTCTCGGCCAGCAGGGCGAGCTCGGCGCGCTTGCGGGCGTCGATGTTCTGGATGACGCCGACGACGCCCACGACCTCGCCGTCGACGCTCTTCACCGCCTCGGCCACGGTCCGGCGCCAGACGCGCCCGCCGTAGGCGTCGACCGCCAGCAACTCCTGGCGCACCGGCTCGCCGGTCTGCAGGTGCTCTTCCCAGGCGGCGCGCTGCGCCGCCTTCTCGTCCTCCGGAAGCCGCGACATCAGGGCTTCGTAGGAGTTCAGGTTGCCGTGGAGCTGAGAGACGCGATTCGGCTCCTCGATCATTACGCCGGTGCGGAAGTCGACCTCGAAGGCCCACACCTCCGCGGTCTCCATGGCCAGGCGCAGGCGCCGCTCGCGGGCCTCCAGGCCCTGGTTGGTCTGCACCTGGTGGCGGCTGATGATCCCGGCGACCTCGCCCGAGGCGTCGCGCCAGGGGGCCATGATCGCGTGGGTGACGCGCTGGCGCAGATTGGGCTCGGCGATGGTGCGCACTACCGTCTCGCCCGACAGCACCGCGGCGAATTCGGCGGCGATGCGATCATCGTAGGGGCCGTAGACTTCGCTGACCGTCTGGCCGATCACCTCGCGGCCCCGGCCGATGGTCGCGACCCAGGCGTCGTTCACCGCCACGTGCCGCAGGTCGTGGTCGAGGACGGCGATGGCTTCTTCGGTGTCGAGGTCGATCGCCGCCTGCAGCATGGCGAATGCGGAGGCCACATCCGTCGGCCCGGCCCGCCGAGAGGGCTTTTCGCGTTTCGACGTGTCGTCCGTCATCGCTGCTTCCCCCAGTTGAACAATGATCACCTATGGGTGCTTGCGGTCGAGTTAAGGCGGTGAAATCTCGTCGGATCGCGCGCGGATGCGCGGTTTCGCCACGGGCTTGCGTTGGCGCAGCGCAACGCGCCTTGGGCCCAATGGCTGATGCCTTGCGTGCGAACGTGGCATAAGGCCGTATCGCAACGGCTGTTCCCCGGAGGCGCCTATCTCGTCCCAGTCCCTGCTCAGCGAGCCGCGCGCCGCGGCGGCGATCTCGGCCGGCGCGCCCCAGGCGGGCGGGCTGATCGCGACGGCGCGGCGGGTGACCGACGATCTCGGCCGGCCCTCGCGCGCGATCTACTGGACCGACCTCGTGGTCACGGCGGGGCTGGTCTACGGGGCGCTGGCGGCCGCGGCGTTCGCGCCGGGGTGGGCGAGGGCGGCCGGGGCGGTCGTCGGCGTGCTCGCCCTCTACCGGGCGCTCAGCTTCATCCACGAGCTCACCCACCTGCGCGCCGACGAGCTGCCGGGCTTCCGGTTCGGATGGAACGCGGCGATCGGGGTTCCCTTCCTGGTCCCGTCGTTCCTCTACGAAGGGGTGCACAACGTCCACCACACCCAGCAGCGCTATGGCACGGCGGAGGATCCGGAGTACCTGCCGCTGGCCAAGGGCTCGCTCGCGGGGCTGGCAGGCTTTGTCGGCGTGGCCCTGTTGGCGCCCTTGGGCGCGTTCCTGCGCTTCGCGGTGCTGGCGCCGCTGTCTTTCGTGATCCCCAGCCTGCGGGCGCGGGTGGTGGGGCGGCTGTCGGCGATGGCGATCAATCCGGGGTTCGAGCGCCGCGACGTGGCCGCCGCGCGCACCGCCGCCTGGCGGGCGCAGGAGATCGCCTGCTGGCTGTGGAGCTGGGGCCTCGTTGGCCTGGTGGTCTCGGGCGGCCCGCGAGCCAGGGTGGTGCTGACCGGCGTCGCCCTGATGGCGGTCGCCACCTTCGTCAACCAGGTGCGCACCCTGGTCGCCCACGCCTGGGCGGGGGACGGCGAGACCATGTCGCTGGAGGCGCAGTTCGCAGACTCGGTGAACGTGCCGCCGCCGGCCCTGCCGCCGGCGCTATGGGCCCCGGTGGGCCTGCGCTATCACGCGCTGCACCACCTGGCGCCGCGGGTGCCGTACCATAACCTCGCCGAGGCGCACCGGCGGCTGGCGGCCGAGCATTCGCCGGATTCGCCGTATCACGCGGCCCAGTACCGCAGCTTCGGCCATGCGCTGGGCGAGCTGGTGGCGCGGGTGCGCCGGGCCGCCGCCGGATGAAGGCGCTGGTGGTCGGCGGCGGCGGGCCGACGGGACCGCACATCGTCGAAGGTCTGCGCGCACGGGGCTACCAGACGGCGGTGCTGAACCGCGGCGTCCATCCGGTGGAACTGCCGGACGACGTCGAGCGGCTGGTGGGCGATCCGCACTTCCTGGCGCCGCTCGTCGAGAGCCTCGGCGCGCGCAGCTTCGACCTGGTGATCGGCAGCTACGGCCGGCTGGGCGTGCTGGCCGAGGCCTTCGCGGGCCGGGCGGAGCGGTTCATCGGGGTCGGCGGCTTCGTGGCCTACCGCGGCTTCTTCGAGCCGCAGGCGAACCTGCCGTCCGGCCTGCCGGTCCCGACTTCCGAGGCCTGGCCGCTGGTGACCGATCCGCAGGAGCACCACTTCGCCTCCCGGGTCGCCGCGGCGGAGGCGGCGGTGTTCCGGCTGCATCCGACGGGCACGGTGTTCCGCTATCCGGTGGTCTATGGTCCGCGCCAGCTGGTGCCGCGCGAGTGGTCGGTGGTGCGCCGGGTGCTGGACGGGCGGACCTTCGTCTGCGCGGTGCAGGGGGGGCTGGCGCTGCAGACCCTGGGCTACGCCGAGAACCTGGCGCATGCGGTGCTGCTGGCGGTGGACAATCCCGTGGTTTGCGCCGGCAAGGCCTACAACACCGGCGACGAGGTGCAGCTCGACCTTCGCCAGTTCATCGAGGTGGCCGCCGACGCGCTGGGCGCCAAGCTGGAGATCATCCCGGTGGCGGATGATCCGGACCTGCTGGGCCTGGCCTTCGCACGCACCGGCCATCACCGGTTGCTGGACCTGAGCCTGATCCGCGCCGACCTCGGCTATCGCGACCTGGTGCATCCGGTCGACGCGGTGGCGCGCACCGTGCGCTGGTACGCCGAGCACCCGCTGGAGCGGGGCGGGGAGATCGAGGGCCGGATGTTCGACAACTTCGACTACGAGGCCGAGGACCGCTACGCCGCGCTCTATCGCGAGTTCCACGGCAAGGCCGTCGCGGTCGGCCGGCCGATGCATGAGGTGCACCCCTACGCCCATCCGGAGGCAGCCGGGACCGGGCGCGACCAGCGCGGGCGCTGACGCCGGCGTGCGCACCCCCCGTTCCGGGGTTTCGCCATCCGGCGCGCGTTGAAATGCTTCGAAAAGAGAGCAGACTGTCGAGCAGCCAATCGCCTGGATCTGGCCGCTGTCGCTGCGCCGGACCGCCTCTAGGGAGATTACGATGGCGATTCAGATGGAGTTGGAGCGTCCTGTCAGCGCTCCGAAGCTGGGCTATCCGGCCTATGACGCCGACGGGCACCTTTACGAAAACAAGGACGCCTTCCGCCGGCACCTGCCGAAGAAGTTCCACAAGGACTTCCAGTACGTGCAGATCGACGGGCGCACGAAGCTCGCCATCTGCGGCAAGCTCAGCGAGTACATCCCCAATCCCACCTTCGAAGTGGTCGCCGCCCCGGGGTCGCACGAGCCGTGGTTCCGGGCGAACAACGTGGAAGGCAAGACGCTGCGGGAGCTGACCGGCGACCCGCTGCGGTTCCAGCCCGAGTTCAACGAGCCGGAAGCGCGGCTCAAGCTCTTGGACGAGCAGGGCGTCCACGGCCAGCTGATCTTCCCGACTCTGGCCTCGGTGATCGAGAGCCACATGGGCAACAACGTCGAGCTGATGGCGGCCTGCGTGCACTCGCTGAACGCCTGGACGGTCGATGAGTGGTCGTTCAACTACAAGGACCGGCTGTATCCGTGCGCCTATGTCTCGCTGGCCGACGTCGAGCTGGCCTGCCAGGAGCTGGATTTCGCGCTCGAGCACGGCGCCAAGCACATCCTGATCCGGCCGGCGCCGGTGCCGGGCCTCTTGAAGTCGCGTTCGCCCGGCCTGCCGGAGTTCGACCGGTTCTGGGCCAAGGTCAACGAGTCCGGGATCTTCGTCTCGCTGCACGTTTCGGAGTCCGGCTACAGCGCCGTGACCAACTGGTGGGGCAGCGTCAGCGGCGGGGCCGGGTTCTCCGATGGCGATCCGCTGCGCTCCTGCATCGACAACGTCAGCCGCGCCATTGAGGACATGCTCTCGGCGCTGATCGCGCACGGCGTGATGCGGCGCTTCCCGAACATCCGCTGGGTCTCGGCGGAGAACGGCTCGTTGTGGGTCGAGCACCTGACGAAGGTGTGGAAGCGCGCCTACGGGCAGCAGCCGAATGCGTTCGGCCGCGTCGACCCGGTCGAGACGTTCCATGACAAGGTGTACGTCGAGCCCTTCTATGAGGAGGACCTCGACGAGCTGAAGGAATACATGCCGGCCGAGCGGATCCTGTTCGGCAGCGACTGGCCGCACGCCGAGGGCCTGGCGAGGCCGCTCGACTTCCTGCAGGACGTGAAGAACTTCACGCCCGAGGAGCAGAAGAAGGTGATGTCCAGCAATCTCAAGGGGCTGCTGGAAGGCAAGCGCTAAGCGACTGGCGAACGGCGGCGGGCGACATTCCCGCCGCCTGAGCGCTTGCCGCCCGCGGCGATTGGGCGGAAGCTTTCGGGGTCTTCGCAACGGGGAGATCCCGATGAAGCTATCCCAAGACCAACTCGAACGCCTCGCCCTGCACAGCGCCTTCGGGCTGCACCTGGTCGCTAAATGGATGGCGACCCAGCCCAATGTCGATCCCGAGATCCGCGACCGCCTGCGGGCGCATGTCGAGGCGATCGACGGCGTGCTGGTCAACAATGGCCACGACTGGATCCGCGACGAGATCGAGGCCACCGAGAACGCCCTGCGCAACTAGGCAGGCTTTCCCTAGGGCCTAGGCGCGCGCCAAAAGATAACGGCCGGACACTGGGTCCGGCCGTGGTTGGGAAGGTATGCGGGCTGAAGGTACGATCAGCCCGGTGCAATGACCCGACAGGCCAGCTTCTTTGCCTTCAGCGCGCCACAGGCGGCCTTGGCTGAGCTCTCGGAGAAGCCGCTGAAGCGGCTGCGATAGGTGCGCCCTTCCTTGTCGGCCGAGCCGTCGGCCTTGGAGAAGTGGCGGCCGAAACGATCCTTGACGAAGGAGATCTGCTCGCGGGCGTCGGACTTCGACTTGAAGGTGCCGACCTGGACGGCCCATTCGTCGTTCTTCTTGCCCTTCTTGCCCTTGACAGCCTTCTCGGCCTTTTCAGCCTTGGCCTCGGCGCGGCTCTTGCGGAGCGCGGTCTTGTCGGGCTCGACGATCTTGATCGGCGACATGCGCGGCGGCGGCGCGGCGGAGGCCAGCTGGATGCGCGTGCCCTCCTGGTCGGTGTCGCCCTGCTCGATGGACGGCCGCATCATCGGGCCGGTGGGCTCAGGCTCGAACATGTTCTGAGCCACGGTGATCCGCTCGCCGCGGGCCCGGCGCTCCAGCACGTCGAAGCCGGTGAGCAGCAGGTCCTGAGCGTTGTTGTCGCGCGAGGCGCCGGACGAGCCGCCCATGACGACGCCGATCAGCCGGCGGCCGTCGCGCACGGCGGAGACCGCCAGGTTGTAGCCCGAGGCGTTGGTGAAGCCGGTCTTCAGGCCGTCGACGCCCTCCATCCGGCCCAAGAGGTGATTGTGGTTGCCCATCACCCGGCCGCGGAAGGTGAACTGCTGCATGCTGAAGAGGCGATAGTACTGCGGATAGTCCCGCATCACGGCGCGCGACAGGATGGCGATGTCGCGGGCGGTGGTGATCTGGCGGGAATCCGGCAGGCCCGACGCATTCACGAAGTGGGTGTTCTGCATGCCGAGCTCGCGGGCCCGCAGCGTCATGAGCGCGGCGAAGCGGCTCTCGGTGCCGCCCAGCTTCTCGGCCATGGCGACGGCGGCGTCGTTGGCGGACTTGGTGGCCATCGCGGCCATCGCATCGCTGACGGTGACCGAATCGCCGGCCGAAACGCCCAGCTTGGTGGGCGACTGCGCCGCGGCGTGCGGCGAGAACACCACCTGGTCGTCGAGCTTCAGCTTGCCCGAGGCCAGCGCCTCGAACGTCAGGTACAGCGTCATCACTTTTGTGATCGACGCGGGATACCGCGGGCTGTCAGCGCGTTTCGCGTACAACACTTCGCCGCTCTTCGCGTCGACGACGATCGCCGCGTACTTCGGCTGGTTCGCGGGCAGCTGCAGGTAGGGAAGCTGAGCCTGGGCCGCCGGAGCCGCAGTCACGACCAGGGTCGAGACGGCGAAGCCGAGGGAAATCAACAGGCGGCGGGCGGGCTGGAACATGCTTCGTCCGTCGAATCAAAATGTTGAGGACGCAGGTGGTTTTGCGTCCGTTGAAGACCCTACCATGACGCAAACGTCCTTGCGCGATGGTAAACAGGGCTTGAAGGAGTCGTTTTGTCGCGGGGTTTCCGGTCAAAACTCCCGTGATCGCCTCCGCCTGCGCCGAAAATGGTGCAGTGCACAAAAATTGTTGACTGCTGCACTGCAACATGAGATCAAGGGGGCGCGAAGTCCTTCCCCAACCCCTGCGTGCGGCGCAAGCCGCGATTCCCAACGACACCAGGAGTCCCCATGACCGCCGCCGAAACCGTCAAGACCAGCTTCGACCAGTACACCTCCGCCGGCGCCAGCGCCTTCAAGGACGCGGTGGAAAAGTCGCTTTCCGCGCTCAGCGAAGCGAACGCCTATTCCAAGAAGAACCTGGAAGCCGTCGTGGCTTCGGTGACCGCCGCCACCAAGGGCGCGGAAACCCTGGGCGCCCAGGCGATGTCCTATTCCAAGGCCTCGCTGGAAGGCCAAGTGGCCGCCGCGAAGTCGCTGGCCGGCGCCAAGTCGCTGCAGGAAGTGGTCGAGCTGCAGACCGCGTTCGCCAAGAGCGCGCTGGAAACCTACATGTCCGAAGTGGGCAAGATGTCCGAGACCGTCGCCTCTTCGGTGAAGGACACCCTGAAGCCGCTGAACGAGCGCGTCACCGCCGCCGTCGAGCGCCTGCAGGCCGCCCGCTAAGACTGCTTTTGCGCCAACAGTACGGCGCGCGTACCCGAGGCCCGGGCCGGAGACGGTCCGGGCCTTTTCTCTTGCCCGAACGGGGATTAGACCTGGGCTTATGTCCCAGATCGAAGATCGCCTCGCCGCCCTCGGAGTCACCCTGCCGCAGCCGTCGGCGCCGGTGGCCAACTACATCCCCTTCGTCAGGGCGGGCGACCTAGTCCACATCTCGGGCCAGGTGTCCAACGACGCCGGCGGCGGGATCCGCGGCGTGGTCGGCGTCGACGTGGACGCCGACAGGGCCAAGGCCGCGGCGCGGCTGTGCGGAATCAACCTGATCGCCCAGATGCGGGCCGCCTGCGAGGGCGACCTTTCCCGCGTCGTGCGCATCGTGAAGCTGGCGGGCTTTGTCCAGGCGGGGCCGGAGTTCTTCGAGATTCCCCAGGTGGTCAACGGCTGCTCCGACCTGATGGTCGAGGCGTTCGGCGACGCGGGCCGTCACGCCCGCTCGGCGGTGGGGGTCTATCGCCTGCCGCTCAACTTCGCCGTCGAGGTCGACGCCGTGGTGCAGGTCAAGTGAGAGCCCAGTTCGGCGAGGCCTGGGAGCGGCTGTTCGCGCCCGCGGTGGCGCACCGCGGACTATGGTCGCCGAACGGAGCGCCGGAGAACTCGCTGGCCGCCTTCCAGGCGGCCTGCGCCAAGGGCTACGGCATCGAGCTCGACGTGCAGCTTTCCGCCGACGGCGAAGCGATCGTGTTCCACGACGACGAGCTCGCCCGGCTGACCGGCGCGTCGGGCCGGGTGCGCGACCACACCGCCGCCGACCTGTCGGAAATGCGCCTGAACGGCAGCGACGAGCGGATCCCGACGCTGCTGGAGGCCCTGGCGGTGATCGGCCACCGGGCGATGGCGCACATCGAGCTCAAGACCCCATATGGCGAGGTGGGGCCGCTGGAGCAGCGGGTGCACGAGATCATCATCGACCACGCCGGGCCGGTCGCCGTGATCGGCTTCAATCCCTATTCGCACGCCTGGTTCGCCCAGCGCTTCCCCGGCGTGCTGCGCGGGCTGGACAGCCACCGCTACGACCGCGCGCCGCACCTGGCCGAGGAGCAGCGGCGCGCCTTCTCGCGGCTGGAGCATGTGTCGATCGCCCGGCCGCACTTCCTCGCGCTGGGCGTCGACATGCTGCCGGGCGACATTCCGGCGCGGCATCGGGCGAACGGCATGCCCGTGGTGGCCTGGACCGTGCGCAGCGCCGAGCAGCACGCCGAGCTCAAGGACTGCTGCGACAATGTGATCTTCGAGGGCTTCGCGGCGTGAACATGCAGCCGGTCCCGGCGCTGACCGCGGCGGTGCGGCCGCACCGGCGGATCGCCGAGATCGGTCGCGAGGCCTGGGACGCCTGCGCCGGCAACCCGGCCTATCTGAACAACCCCTTCGTGCTCTACGACTTCCTGGACGTGGTCGAAGAGTCGGGGTGCGCGGTGGAGCGCACCGGCTGGGGGCCGCAGCACCTTTCGGTGGAGGACGGGCAGGGGCGCATCGCCGCGGTGATGCCGCTGTACCTGAAGTCCCACAGCCAGGGGGAGTACGTCTTCGACCACTCCTGGGCCGACGCCTACCAGCGGGCCGGCGGGCGCTACTATCCGAAGCTGCTCTCCGCGGCGCCATTCACGCCGGCGACGGGCCCGCGGCTCCTGGTGCGCCCCGACGTCGACGCTGAGGCGGCGCGCGAGATCCTGGTCGGCGGGGCGGTGCAGCTCTGCGGCCGCTACGAGGCCTCGTCGCTGCATGTGAACTTTCCGCTGGAAGACGAGTGGCGCTGGATGGGCGGGCAGGGGCTCGCGCTGCGCCAGGGCCAGCAGTACCACTGGGTGAACCGCGGCTATGCGACCTTCGACGACTTCCTGGGCGAACTTTCCTCCGGGCGGCGCAAGACCATCCGGCGTGAGCGGCGCGAGGCGCAGGAGGGGCTGGAGATCGCCGCCTTGACGGCTGCGGAGATCACCGAGGCGCACTGGGACGCCTTCTACCGCTTCTACATGGACACCGGCTCGCGCAAGTGGGGCCGGCCGTACCTCAACCGGCAGTTCTTCTCGCTTCTGAGCGAGCGGATGGGCGAGCGGGTGCTGCTGATCATGGCCCGCCGGGGCGGCCGCTGGATCGCAGGCGCCCTCAACCTGATCGGCGACGACTGCCTCTATGGCCGCAACTGGGGCGCGGTGGAGCACGTGCCGTTCCTGCACTTCGAGCTCTGCTACTACCAGGCCATCGAGTGGGCCATCGGCCGCGGGCTCGCCCGCGTGGAGGCCGGCGCCCAGGGCGAGCACAAGATCGCCCGCGGCTACCTGCCGCGCCCGGTCTATTCGGCGCACTTCATCGCCGATCCGGCGCTGCGGCGGCCGGTGGAGGACTATCTGGCGCGCGAGCGCGCGGCGGTTGAGCACGAGATCGAGTGGATGGCGGAGGAATATTCGCCGTTCCGACAGGGCGGCGACTGACGCGTCCCGCGTTCCAACCGCAATCCTGATTTGCTACGAGGCGTAGAGCGGCCTCGAGGAGCGTGCGATGAGCTTGGATGGGACCTACGACGAGGACAACATCTTCGCCAAGATCCTGCGCGGCGAGGCGCCGGCGGCCAAGGTGTTCGAGGACGAGCACGTGCTGGCGTTCATGGACGTCTTTCCGCAGTCGCGTGGCCACACCCTGGTGATCCCCAAGCACAGCCATGCGCGCAACCTGCTGGAGGCCGAGCCGCAGGTGGTGGGGCCGCTGATCCTCGGGGTACAGCGAGTGGCCCGCGCCGTGCGCGCGGCGCTGAACCCGGACGGAATCGCGGTGTGGCAGTTCAACGGCGCGCCGTCCGGCCAGACGATCTACCACCTGCATTTCCACATCGTGCCGCGCTGGGAGGGCCAGGTTCTGCGGGGCCACGCCTCGGGCGGCATGGCCGATGCGGCCGAGCTGAAGGCGCTGGCCGAGCAGATCGCCGCGAAAATCAGCTAAGGCGTGAGATCGGGCGGCGCCGCGGATGCGGCGACCTGTACCTTCGGGTTATCAGTGATAGCTTGACCTTGCCCGCCGACGCGCCAGACGCGGAGCGAAGGAGCAAGGCGATGATCTTCGGAATGTCGGTGGCCGCGTTCACGGCCCTGCATACGGCCATCAGCCTGGTGGCGATCGCCGCCGGCCTGGCGCTCTTGCCTGCGCTGCTGGGCAGCCGGCGGGCGGGCGGCCTGACGGGGTTCTTCCTCGCGACCACCATCCTGACCAGCGTCACCGGCTTCATGTTTCCCTTGAAGGCGATCGGCCCGCCGCACGTGGTGGGGGCGATCTCGCTGGTGGTGCTTGCCCTGGCGCTGGTCGCGCTCTACGGCCGCAAGCTGGCCGGCGGCTGGCGGACGGCCTATGTGGTCTCAGCCCTGGTCGCGCTCTACCTCAACTGCTTCGTGGCCGTGGTGCAGGCTTTCCAGAAGATCCCGGCGCTCAACGCCCTGGCGCCCAAGGGCACGGAGCCGCCGTTCGCCGCCGCGCAGGGCGCGTTGCTGATCGTCTTCGTCGTGCTGGGCTTCCTGGCGGTGAAGCGCTACCGCCCCGCGCCGCTGGCCGCCGCCTGAGATCCGATCAGATCTTCAGGCCGTCGCGCCAGGCCATCACTTCCAGCTCGGCGTTCACGGCGGCGTCGATCGGAATGACCGGACGGGCCTGGAACACGAACGCCGGCAGCATGGAGCACAGCTTGTGCACCTCGACCGGGTCGTCGCAGTCGGCCAGCATGTAGCCGCCCCAGTCGCCGACCCGGACCACGAACATCTCGATCTTCAGGTTCGCTGGCGCCTTCCACTGGCGGAACACGTCGAGGATGCGCTGCTGGGCCTTCTCGTACTCGATGGCCGAGCCCTGGGACCGCTCATCCCAGGTGATCATGTACTTCATGGGGCCGCCTCCCGTGCCTGATCCCCTCGGAAAACAAGCTGCGCCTGAAGGCGGCGGCGCACAAACGAAAAGCCCCGGACCTTTCGATCCGGGGCTTTCCTCAGTCTAGTCCGAAGCGGGCGCCTAGTCGGCCAGCTCCTCCGCCGCGTCCTCGGCGAGGTCGCGCAGGGAGGCCAGCGGATCGGCCGCCGGGTTCTCGATGTCCGGGGCGCCGCGTTCGCGGGCGTCGCCTTCGATCTCGAAGCCGATCTTGCCGTCCTTGAGCACCACCTTGACGTGGCCGCCCTTGACCAGCCGGCCGAACAGGATCTCGTCGGCGAGCGGCTTCTTGATGTGCTCCTGGATGACCCGGGCCAGCGGCCGGGCGCCGTAGAGCTCGTCGAAGCCGTTCTTCGCCAGCCAGTCGGCGGCGTCCTCGGAGGTCTCGATCGTCACGTGGCGGTCGGCGAGTTGCGCCTCGAGCTGCATGACGAACTTCTGCACGACCTGGCGGATGATCTCCGGCGTGAGGCCCTTGAACGCCACCACCGCGTCGAGGCGGTTGCGGAATTCCGGGGTGAACAGCCGCTTGATCGCCTCGTCCGCCTCGTCGTCCGCCTTGCCGCGGCCGAAGCCGATGGTCTGGCGTTGCGCATCCGAGGCGCCCGCATTGGTGGTCATGATCAGGACCACGTTGCGGAAGTCGATCTTCTTGCCGTTGGCGTCGGTCAGCACCCCGTGGTCCATCACTTGGAGCAGGATGTTGTAGACGTCCGGGTGAGCCTTCTCGATCTCGTCCAGCAGCACCACGGCGTGCGGGTGCTGGTCGACGGCGTCGGTCAGCAGGCCGCCCTGGTCGAAGCCGACATAGCCGGGAGGCGCGCCGATCAGGCGGCTCACGGTATGGCGCTCCATGTACTCGCTCATGTCGAAGCGCAGCAGCTCGATGCCGAGCGTCGCCGCAAGCTGCCGGGCCGTCTCGGTCTTGCCGGTGCCGGTGGGGCCCGAGAACAGGTAGCAGCCGATCGGCTTGTTGGCGTCGCGCAGGCCCGCCCGGGCCATCTTCATGGCCGCGGAGAGCTGGTCGATCGCGTCGTCCTGGCCGTAGACCGCGCGCTTCAGGTCGCTTTCCAGCTGGCGCAGGGACTCGGTGTCGGACTTGGAGACCGACTTCGGCGGGATGCGGGCGATCTTGGCGACGACGCTTTCGACCTCCTTCACACCGATGATCTTCTTGCGGCGGCCTTCCGGCAGCAGCATCTGGCTGGCGCCCGCCTCGTCGATGATGTCGATCGCCTTGTCGGGCAGCTTGCGGTCGGTGATGTACTTGGCCGACAGCTCCACCGCCGCCTTGATCGCGTCGGAGGTGTAGCGCAGCTTGTGGAAGTCCTCGTAGTAGGACTTCAGCCCCTTGAGGATCTTGATGGTGTCCTCGATCGTGGGCTCGTTCACATCGATCTTCTGGAAGCGCCGGACGAGCGCCCGGTCCTTCTCGAAGTGCTGGCGGAACTCCTTGTAGGTGGTCGAGCCCATGCACCGCAGGGTGCCCGAGGCCAGCGCCGGCTTCAGCAGGTTCGAGGCGTCCATCGCCCCGCCCGAGGTGGCGCCCGCGCCGATCACCGTGTGGATCTCGTCGATGAACAGGATGGCGTCGGGGTGGTTCTCCAGCTCCTTGACCACCTGCTTGACCCGCTCCTCGAAGTCGCCGCGGTAGCGGGTGCCCGCCAGCAGCGAGCCCATGTCGAGCGAGAAGATGGTCGAGCCGGAGAGGACTTCCGGCACCTGCTTGTTGACGATCTTGCGCGCCAGGCCCTCGGCGATGGCGGTCTTGCCGACGCCAGGGTCGCCCACCAGGAGCGGGTTGTTCTTGGTGCGGCGGCAGAGGATCTGGATGCAGCGCTCGACCTCGGACGACCGCCCGATCAGCGGGTCGACCTTGCCCTGCTTGGCCTTCTCGTTGAGGTTCACGCAGTAGGCGTCGAGGGCTTCGCCGCCGGTCTTCACCACCGGCTTCTCCTCGTCGTCCGCGCCCTTCACCGACTTGGATTCGGTGGCGCCGGCCTTCTTGGCGATGCCGTGGGCGATGTAGTTCACCGCGTCGTAGCGGGTCATGTCCTGCTCTTGCAGGAAGTAGGCGGCATGGCTCTCGCGCTCGGAGAAGATCGCCACCAGCACATTGGCGCCGGTGACCTCCTCGCGGCCGGAGGACTGCACGTGGATGACCGCGCGCTGGATGACGCGCTGGAAGGACGAGGTCGGCTTGGCGTCCTCGCCGTCGTCGACCACCAGCGAGCGCAGCTCGTTGTCGACGTAATTGTTGAGGGTGGTGCGCAGCGAGCCGAGGTCCACCTCGCAGGCGCGCATCACATTCGCCGCGTCCTCATCGTCGATGAGGGAGAGCAGCAGGTGCTCCAGGGTCGCGTACTCGTGCTTACGCTGGTTGGCGTAGGCCACTGCGCGGTGAAGCGATTCTTCTAGCTGGCGTGAAAACGAGGGCAATCTCGGCCTCAATCCTTTTCCATGGTGCACTGCAGCGGGTGTTGATGACGCCTTGCGGTGTCAACGACCTGCGCAACCTTTGTTTCCGCCACCTCGTAAGTGAACACGCCGCACACACCCACCCCATGTTGATGGACATGCAGCATGATCCTGGTCGCATCTTCGCGCGACTTGTTGAAAAACTGCTCAAGCACGTACACGACGAATTCCATCGGCGTGTAATCGTCGTTCAAGAGCAGCACGCGATATAGCGACGGTTTCTGCGTCTTCGGCTTTGTCTGAGTCGTGACCGCCGACCGGACGCCCGTCGTTTGATCACCTTGCTTACGCTCGGCCATCGAACAGGTCTCCTGACGGACCGCTAGGGCGCCGCCCATAGAGGATTAGATATGGAAAAGACGCCCGTTTGGAAGGGTCGATTTGTCGCTGGCCCCTCGATTAACGGCGCTGCGATCAAATTGATGCAGCGCCACCAGGGGTCTCGCGCCTCATTCGGGGCCCGGCGCCCGCGCCTTAAGCGCGCGACCGGAGGTGACGACGTCGGGGCCGAATCGCGCCCTTAGGGCATCGACGCTCCGTTCACCGGCCAGCGCGCGCCGTTCGGCGCCTGCGAACAGATCGTGTTCCACCTGCCCGGAGTCAAGGAGCTCGGCGATGCCGATGCCGATCAACCGCCACTGCCGGCCGTCGACCTCGGGGGTCAGGAGCTCGCGGCCGACGGCGAACAGGGTCTTGGCGGTCTGGGTCGGCTGGGGCAGGGCGCGACGGCGGGTGATGATCCGGAAGTCGGCGGTCTTCAGCTTCAGCGTCACCACCCGGCCGGAGACGCCGGCCGCACGGGCCTGACGGGCGACGCGCTCGCAGAGCGGAGCCAGGCGGTCCTCCAGGTCGGCGAGCCTTAGCAGGTCGTCGCCGAAGGTGGTCTCGGCGCTGATCCCCTTGCGGGCCTCGCTGGGATTGACGAGGCGGCTGTCCTGGCCCTTCGCCAGGCCCGAAAGACGCAGGCCATGGGCGCCGAAGCGGCTGGCGAGGTCGCGCGCCTCGGCCCGCGCCAGGTCGCCGACGGTGGTGACGCCAGCCGAGGCCAGCGACTTCACCATGGCTGGCCCGACGCCTGGCAGGATGGAGACCGGCTTGGGGGCGAGGAAGCTTTGCGCCTCCGCCCCGCCGATCACCGAGAAGCCGCGCGGCTTGTCGAGGTCCGAGGCGATCTTGGCGAGGAACTTGTTGGGGGCCAGGCCGATGGAGACGGTGATCCCCACCTCGGCCTCGATGCGCGCCTGCAGGCGCGCGAGCGTCACGGCCGGCGCGGCGCCATGCAGCCGCTCAGTGCCGGAGAGGTCCATCCAGGCCTCGTCCAGGGACAGGGGCTGGATCAAGGGCGTTAGCTCTGCGGCGAAGCCGAGGATGCGCTTGCTCTCGGTGCGGTACTTCGCGAAGTCGGGCTTGATCACCACGGCCTGCGGGCACAGGCGCAGGGCCTGGAACATCGGCATGGCCGAGCGGACGCCAAAGATGCGGGCGATGTAGCAGCAGGTGGTGACGACGCCGCGCTTGCCGCCGCCGACGATCACCGGCTGGTCGCGCAGCTCCGGCCGGTCGCGCTTCTCCACCGAGGCGTAGAAGGCGTCGCAGTCCATGTGGGCGATGGAGAGGCTGGCGAGCTCGTCGTGGGCCACGACGCGGGGCGAGCCGCAGGCGGGGCAGCGGCGCATGGCCTGCGGCTGTTGCGTGAAGCAGTCGCGGCACAGCGCGGTCACGGCGAGGGCTCCAGCGGCCAGAGCCGGGCTGCGCCGCGCACGCCGGAGGAATCGCCGTGCCGCGCCGGGCGCACCGGGGTCTCGAAGACGTCGGAGAACACGTTCGCGCCGATCGCCTCGGGCAGCCGGTCGTAGAGCGCGCCGACGTTGGACATGCCGCCGCCCAGCACGATCACGTCGGGGTCGACCACGTCGCAGATCACCGCCAGCCCGCGCGCCAGGCGGTCGATGTAGCGGTCGAGGGCGGCGGTGGCGGCCGGGTCGCCGTCGCCGGCGGCCTGGGCCACCGCCTCGCCGGTCAGGCCGGCGCCATGGTCGCGGGCGAAGCCGGTTCCGGAGATCCACAGCTCCAGGCAGCCACGCCGGCCGCACCAGCAGGTGGGGCCGGGATATTCGTCAGGCCGCGGCCAGGGCAGGGGGGTGTGGCCCCACTCGCCGCCGATGGCGTTGCGGCCGCTCTGCAGCCGGCCGTCCACGACGAGCCCGCCGCCGCAGCCGGTGCCGAGGATGGCGGCGAACACCACGCGGGCGCCCGCACCAGCGCCGTCCTCGGCCTCCGAGAGCGCCAGGCAGTCGGCGTCGTTGGCGAGCCGTATCGGACGGGCCAGCGCCGCCTCCAGGTCGCGCTGGAAGGGTCGGCCGTTGAGCTGGATGGAGTTGGCGTTGCGGATCAGCCCGGTGCGCGGCGAGGCCGAGCCCGGGCCGCCGACGCCGACGGGGGCGCCTTCGACGCCGGCCTCGGCCTCGGCCCGGGCGACCAGGTCGCGGACCACGGCGACGGCGTCCTCGTAGGCCGGCGGCGAAGGGGCGCGGATGCGGGCCAGGAAGCGGCCGTCGGGGTCGAGCGCCGCCGCCTCGATCTTCGTGCCGCCGAAATCCACCCCGATCCGGATCATCGGGCGAGCTTACCTGATTTGTTCCGCCGGCGCGGCCTTACGATGCGGCCAGCGCCGCCTCGACCGCCTCTGCGAGCTCGCGCCAGTCGTCGATGCGCGGATGCCGCTCGGGGGCGGAGGGGGCCAGCGGCTGCAGGCGGGGATCGGCGACGTGCTGGAAGCGGACGACGAGCGGGCAGACCTCGGCCACCGAATCGAGGTTCGGGACCAGGTCGTCGACGAAGGCCGTGCGTGCGCCCGTCGCGGCGGCCAGCAGCGCCGTGGGCGGGCCCTTCGGCCCACTGCTCAGCAGCAGGGGATAGTCGAGGCCGTGGCGGCCCAGCCAGCGAGCGCGCCCCAGCAGCGCCGGGCGCGGGGCGTTGGAGAGCGCCACCACCGAGGCGCGCCGGGCGATTCGCCTGAGCGCTTCGGCCGCGCCGGGCGCGGGCTCCATGTCGACGCAGCCGGTGCGGAAGAACAGCTCGAACAGCCTGCGCCCCTCGGCCGAGTCGACCGGCGCGCCGGCGCCGGGCGCATAGATGTTCTGCAGCAGGCCGTAGCGGTCGAGTCGAAACTCGAGTCCCTGGCTGACCACAAAGGCTTCGAAACCGGCGACGAACAGGCCCAGCACCTCGTCGACGTCGACGATGAACAGCGGGCGCTCGCGATCTATGCCTAGGCGCCCCACATCTATGCGAAGATGCTTCTCGGTCGCGGCGGTCGCTTGACTCAGGTTGGCGCCCCTTCGCGGCTAACGAAGTTTAAGGATATCCCGTGTGATGTGTCGGCCACGGGTGGGTGTCGGCGAATGATTCGTGCCGGCCTATGAAAGATCGTCGAGACGACAATGGCCAAGAAGGTCCTCATCGTCGAGGATAACGAGCTGAACATGAAGCTCTTTCATGACCTGCTCGATGCGCAGGGCTATGAGACGCTTCAGACCCGTGAAGGCCTGCAGGCGCTGGCGCTGGCGCGCGAGCATCGGCCCGACCTGATTCTCATGGACATCCAGCTTCCCGAGATTTCCGGCCTCGAAGTCACCAAGTGGCTGAAGGAGGACGACGAGCTGGCGCACATTCCGGTGGTGGCGGTGACCGCCTTCGCCATGAAGGGGGACGAGGAACGCATCCGTGAAGGCGGTTGCGAGGCCTACATCTCCAAACCCATCTCCGTGTCACACTTCCTGGACACCATCCGCAGGCTGTTGAGTTAGTACCCCCATGTCCGCGCGCATCCTGGTCGTCGACGACATCGAAGCCAACGTCCGGCTGCTCGAGGCCAAGCTGACGGCCGAGTATTACGAGGTGCTGGCCGCCAACGATGGGCCGACCGCGCTGGCCATCGCCGCGGCCGAGAAGCCCGACATCATCCTGCTGGACGTGATGATGCCCGGCATGGACGGCTTCCAGGTCTGCCGCCGGCTGAAGGACGATCCCGAGACCCGCCACATCCCGATCGTGCTGGTCACCGCGCTGGACGGGCGCGCCGATCGCATCGCGGGGCTGGAGGCCGGGGCCGACGAATTCCTGACCAAGCCCATCGACGACATGATGCTGTTCGCCCGGGTGCGCAGCCTCGTGCGGCTGAAGACCGTCATCGACGAACTGCGCGAGCGCGAGGCCTCGGGCCGGCGCATGGGCGTGATCGCCGGCGCGGCCTCGCGGCTGGGCGGGGTGGGCGGCCGGGTGCTGATCATCGACGACCAGGAGCGCCAGGCGGCGCGGGTCGCCAACGAGCTCGGCGTCGAGCACCGGCCGGTGGTGGAATCCGATCCGGAGAAGGCGCTGGTCACCGCCAAGGGGCCGGTCGACCTGGTGATCGTCAACGCGGTGGCCCGTGGCTTCGACGGCCTGCGGCTCGCCGCCCAGATCCGGTCGGAAGAGGCGACCCGCCACCTGCCGATCCTGGCGATCGTCGACTTCGACGAGCGGCCCAGGCTCGTGAAGGCGCTGGAGATCGGCGTCAACGACATCCTGGCCAAGCCGGTGGACCCGCAAGAGCTGGCGGCCCGCGCGCGCACCCAGATCCGGCGCAAGCGCTACACCGACTACCTGCGCGACAACCTCGACCATTCGCTGGAGCTGGCGGTCACCGACCAGCTGACCGGCCTGCACAACCGGCGCTACATGACCGGCCAGCTGGAGGCGCTGGTGAAGCGCGCCGGCTTGGGCGGCGACCCGGTCGCGGCGCTGCTCATCGACATCGACCACTTCAAGAAGATCAACGACGGCTTCGGCCACGATGTCGGCGACGAGGTGCTGCGCGAGTTCGCCGTCCGGCTGGCCTCCAACGTGCGGGCCATCGACCTGCCGTGCCGCTACGGCGGCGAGGAGTTCGTGGTGGTGATGCCCGACACCAAGCTGGAGGACGCCCACCGCATCGCCGAGCGCATCCGGCTGCACGTGGCCGGCTCGCCGTTCCGGGTGATGGGCGGCGAGGAGATCCTCAGCGTTACCATCTCGATCGGCGTCGCCGCCACCGTCGGCGCCGAGGATCGCCCCGACACCCTGCTCAAGCGCGCCGACGAGGCGGTCTATGAGGCCAAGGCCGGCGGGCGCAACAAGGTGGTCGCCAAGGCGGCCTAGGCCGCCACCGCGCGGCCTAGCTCCATCCAGCTCGCGAACTTCGGTCCCTTGGGCGCGTAGCCCTTGCGGAGGGTCTCGATCGTGAAGGTTCGGCCGACCCCGGCGGAGACGTCGCGGGTCAGGTGGCAGCCGCCGAACAGGCGCATCCACAGGGGATCGAGCCTTCTCTGCCAGCGGGCCACGTCGGCGTCGGGCGCGGCGCCATGCTCGCAGAACAGGAAGCTGCCGCCGGGCTTGAGCACGCGGCGCGCCTCCGACAGCGCGCGCATAGGGTCGCCGACCGTGCAGAGGGTGAAGGTGCAGACCACGCAGTCGAAGGCGGCGGCCTCGAACGGCAGGTCCTCGGCCGCGCCATCGCGAAGGTCGAGCTTCAGGCCCTCAGCGCGCGGCGCCTGCTCGGCGATGGCCCGCAGTTCGGCGGACGGCTCGACGCCGACGACTTCGCCGACCGCGCCCGTGTCGTAGAAGGGCAGGTTCGCACCGGCCCCGAGGCCCAGCTCCAGCACGCGGCCCTTGGCCTGCGAAACCACTTCCTCGCGGCTTTCCGCCAGCGCCGCACAGCCGCACGCCAAGCGGATGATCTGCGGCAGCACCTTGCGCTCGTACCAGGACGCCATCCCCCAATCCTCCCCGCCGGGCGCAGTTGGTCCGCGCCGGCGCGGGGGATCATAGGACGCTGAACCGCAAAACGAAAAACGCCCGGCTGGAGCCGGGCGTTCTCACAGAAACTCAGGCCTTTGGGAGGCTTACTTAATCTTGCCTTCGCGGAATTCCACGTGCTTGCGCACCACCGGGTCGTACTTCTTGACGACCATCTTCTCGGTCTTGGTGCGGGCGTTCTTCTTGGTGACGTAGAAGTAGCCGGTGTCCGCCGTCGAGTTCAGGCGGATCTTGATGGAGGCGGGCTTCGCCATGGTCGGTCCTCGGGCGGGCGGGCTGGCTCTGAGGCCGGCGGTCGAAAATGAGCCGCGGACAATACGAATCGCGCCCGCAAAGTCAATGCGTGGCTAGACCTGTGCGGTAGCGATCAGCTGCGGCAGGTCGACGAGGCCGGAGCGTCTGGCGGATTCCGGGGCCGGCATCGGCTCGTCGAACATCGGCAGCACCTTCCTCAGCATCTCGGTGACCCGGATGCCCATGCCGAGCGGGAAGGCCGGGTTGGTGCTGTGCCAGGCGTTCGGCACGACGTAGTCGGCGGGAATGTCAGGCCGCGAGTTGAGCGCGCCGAAGGCGTCCCACTGGCCGATGACGTCCAGCACCTTGCGGAACGGCGGCGGCATGCCGATGCGGGCGCTAAGCGTGACGATTCGCTTGGTCTTGGCCAGCAGGTGGAGCTTGGTCTCGCTCTTGGCCTGGATGGCGTAGAGCGCCTCGGAGATCACCAGGTTGCCCTTGGAGTGGCCGATCAGGAGGTCCGCCTCCAGGCGCTCGTCCTCCAGGAGGTCGACCAGGGTGGCGGTGTCCTTGGAGAGCCGGGCCCACTCGACGCCGTCGCCGAGCTCGGCGGCCTGCTCGCTGACGGTGAACAGCTTGGTGAAGCGGTCGAGGCCCTCGAAGCTGTGGCGGAGGCTGTTCAGGCCGCCGAACCAGAAGAAGCCGCCCATGGCCTCGGTCAGCACGTCGGCCAGGCCGTAGCCGGAGACCACCGCAGCCACCGGCTTGCCGATGGCGTCGGCGACGTTGCGGGCGAAGGCGGCAGCCCCCAGCGCCGAGCTGCCGACGCCGGCCACGGCGATCGCGCCCACGGGGGCGTTCGCGGCGCCGAAGAACTCCTGCTTGGTCAGGTGCACCTGCAGGCGCTCGCCCTTAAGCGGGACCCAGAGGATCGCGCCTTCGCGCGCCAGCCAGAAAGCCAGCTCCGGGGTCTCGGCCTCGGTCACCGCGCCGACGTCGTAGAAGATGGCGTCGAGGGCGGCGTTGCGCCGCTGGACGGGATCGAGCACCAGGGTCCGGAAGGGATTGTCCGCCACCTTGGCCGGCAGCGCCCGCGTGCGCTGGGCCTGGACGTCGGCGAGGGTGGCCAGGGTGGACGTCATGGGTCGTCCTCCTTATTGCGCTGCAGCATAACGCCGGACGGTCATGTTGCGAAGCGGCATTCTTCGCGCAACACGGCCCAGCTTGGTCGGCCGCCGCCGCCCGCTATATTGCCGCGATGGCCCTTCGACCGCCCCGCGACCTGCGCCTGGAGACCGGCGCCTCCGTGCTCGACTACGAGCTCTTGAGCGAGAAGGCCTCGACGCTGGGCCGGCTGGGCGAGCGCGCCGCCAAGGCGGTCGGCCGGCTGGCGGCGTTCGACGCCGGCGACGGGCCGGGGGAGGGGCGTCAGGGACTGGTCGACGCCGCCTCTGAGGCCGTCTGGCACTTCTTCATCCAGCGCGAGCTGTGCGGCTTCCGCGACCACCGCGCCGTGACCGCGGAGCTCGCCATTCCGCGGGAGGTGCTGAAGCGGCTGGGGGCTGCGCCGCCGCGCTAGGCGCCCTTACAGGTGCGTCACCGTCTGCACCTTCCGCAGGGTGCGGACGAAGGGCACGTCGCGTCCGGCGTCGGCGAGGCGCTCGCCCAATTCGCGCAGAACGAAGCGGGTGACGTTGGCCAGGTCGAGGCCGAGCGCCTCGTCGAGCTCCACCCAGGCGATCTCGTCGAGCTCGCCGCAGTCGGGCTGGCGCTCCAGGCTGATCAGCCGCTCGGCGTCGGCCATGAAGAAGCGGGCGTCGAAGCGCTTGGGCAGCACCGGCGGGGTGATGGCCCGCGCGATCAGGTCCAGCGCGTCGAGGTCGGGCAGGGCGCCGTGGGCCAGGAACTCGCGCCAGGGGCCGGCGGCGCTGCGAACCGGGGCCGGGCGGGCGAGCAGCAGGCCGGCCTCCTCGAAGGTCTCGCGCACCGCAGCGAGCGCCAGGGCGCGAACGCGGCCCTCGGGCGTGCGTTCGCGCAGCTTGGCGGCCACCTCGGGGCGCAGGTCGGTGGCGAAGGGGGCGTGGAAGTCGCCGCGGTCGACGCGGCCGCCGGGAAACACCCACTTGTTCGGCATGAAGCTGTGGCCGCGGTGACGCCGGCCCATCAGGATCCGCGGCTTCGGTCCGTCGCGGCGCACCAGGATCAGGGTGGCGGCGTGCCTGGGCCGCACGGCGCGACGGCCCGGCGGCCGGCGCGAGGCGCCCGGATCGTTCAGGTCGGGCGCCGGGTCGAAGATCGGTTCGGACATCGGTTCCTAATGACCGCTCGACGGGGCCATGGGAAGGCCGGGGTCCGCGATCGCTATCGCCGACGCGATGACGGCCGGCCGCGCCGGGTCTGGGCGCGCGGCGGCGGACCCTTGCGGCGGATCGGCGGGCGGAAGCGCGAGGCGCCGGCCTGGGGCTCGGCCGGCTCGCTCAGCATGTCGAACAGCAGGCCGCCGGTGATCGGCGTGGCCTCGGCAAGCCGCACCTCCACGCTCATGCCGAGCGGCCAGCGCTTACCGCTCTTCTCGCCGACCAGGGCGTGGGCGGTCTCGTCATGGAAGAAGTACTCGCCGCCCAGGCGCGAGACCGGGACCAGGCCGTCGGCGCCGGTCTCGGCCAGCCGGACGAACAGGCCGAAGCGGGTGACGCCGGTGATGCGGCCCTCGAACTCCGCCCCCACCCGGTCGGCCAGGAAGGCGGCGACGTAGCGGTCGGTGGCGTCGCGCTCGGCGGCCATGGCCCGGCGCTCGGCGGTGGTGATGTGCTCGGCGGTGGCCTTCAGCCGGGCGACGTCCTTGTCGGTCAGGCCGTCGTCGCCGAGGCCCAGCGCGCGGATCAGCGCCCGGTGCACGATCAGGTCGGCGTAGCGGCGGATCGGCGAGGTGAAGTGGGCGTAGCGGGCGAGGTTGAGGCCGAAGTGGCCGATGTTGTCGTCGGAATAGACCGCCTGCATCTGGGTGCGCAGCACGACCTCGTTGATGATGTCGGCGTGCGGCCCGTCGCGGGTCTCTTCCAGCAGGCGGTTGAAGCGGTCGGTGCGCGGCGCCTCGCCCTTCGACCAGGGGATGCCCAGCGTGGCCAGGAACTCGGCGAGCGCCTGCACCTTCACCGGGCTCGGGGTGTCGTGGATGCGGTAGACCAGGGGCGTGGTCTTGGCCTCCAGGGTCTCGGCCGCGGCGACGTTGGCCTGGATCATCATCTCCTCGATCAGCCGGTGGGCCTCCAGCGAGGCGCGGGGGGTGATCGAAGCCACCTGGCCGTCGGCGTCGATGACGATCTTGCGCTCCAGGCTCTCGATGGCCAGCGGCGAGCGGGCGTTGCGGCCCTTCAACATGATCCGGTAGGCGTCGAACAGCGGCCGCAGGATGGGGGCCAGCAGCGGGCCGGTCTTGTCGTCGGGCTGGCCCTCGATGGCGGCCTGCGCCTGTTCGTAGGAGAGCTTGGCCGCCGAGCGCATAAGGCCACGCACGAAGCGGTGGCTGCGCTTGCGGCCCTCGGCGCTGAACACCATGCGCACCGCCAGGCAGGCGCGGTTCTCGCTCTCGCGCAGCGAGCAGAGGCCGTTGGACAGCCGCTCGGGCAGCATCGGCTCCACCCGGTCGGGGAAGTAGACGCTGTTGCCCTTCTCGCGCGCCTCCTCGTCCAGCGCCGAGCCCGGGCGCACGTAGGCCGCCACGTCGGCGATCGCCACCCAGACGATCCAGCCGCCGAGGTTCTTCGGGTCGTCGTCGGGGACGGCGTAGACGGCGTCGTCGTGGTCGCGGGCGTCGGCCGGGTCGATGGTGACGAAGGGTACGTCGCGCAGGTCCTCGCGACCGGCCAGCGTCGGCGGCTGGGCGGCCTCGGCCTCGGCTTCCGCCGCCTCGGTGAAGCCGGTGGGGATGCCGTGGGTGTGGATGGCGATCAGCGAGGCGGCGCGCGGCTCGTCCTCGCGGCCGACCACCTCCAGCACCTTGCCGCGGTGCGGGCCGAAGCGCCGCTCGGCCGCGCCCACCTGGGCCAGCACCAGGTCGCCGTCGCGCAGCTCCTGGGCGGAGGGGTCGGTGAGCACCAGGCTCTGCTTGGACTTGCGGTCCACCGGCTCGACGCGGACCTCGCGGCGGGCCTTGCGCACCACGCCCAGGATGCGGTGGGCGCTCTGGCCCAGGCGCTTGATGATGCGGGCCTCGAGCTCGCCGTCCTCGGTGCGGACGAAACGCACCAGCAGCCGGTCGCCGAGGCCCGGCGCGCCGGCCTGCGCCTCCGCCCGGTCGGGAGCGAGCCGAACGTTGGGCGTGTCTTCGCCCTGCGCCAGCCGGACCCAGAGCTCGCCGTCCGCGTCGCGCTCGGCGACGTCGGCGACGCCGACCGGGGGCAGGGCGCCGGCTTCCGAGACGCGGCGGCCGCCGCGCCGCACCAGGGCGCCGCTTTCCTCCAGCTCGCGCAGCAGCTCGCGCAGCGCGCGGCGATCAGCGCCCTTCAGGCCGAACGCCTGGGCGATGTCGGCGCGCGGGGCGTCCGGATGGCGGCGGACGAATTCCAGCAGGGTCTCGCGGTCCGGCAGCCCCTGCGCCGGACGGGCGGACTTGAAGCGGGTCGCCTTGGGGACACGGTTTCTGGCCATGGCCCATGTAACGTGGAATCAGCGGCTTGGGGACGCGGGCGGCTCGACAATCAGTTCAATCGTCGTCGTCGAGGAATTCCCCGAACCGGCTGAGGCCCTCGATCATCGTCGCGCCGTTGCGCTTGGCGACCCGGCGAACCGCCGCTGGGCCAAAGTCGGTGACCCTTTCCGCCAGCTCGTTCGAGTGCGTCACCAGCCAGATTTGGGTGGCGCCCGACGCCCGTCCGACGAGTTCGGCAACGGGAGCGATCAGCTCACTGTGCAGGCTGGACTCTGGCTCGTTGAGGGCGATGAACGTCGGGAGCCGGTAGGACTTCAACGCGCCCAGCAGTGCGAGGAACCGAAGCGTCCCGCCGGAAAGCTCCGACGCCTCGAAGACGCGTTTGGGGAACTCCGGGAACACCATCCCGAAGCTCGCCACGCTGTCGACGACGCGGATGTCCAGGCGTGCGCCGGGGAACGCCCGGTCGATCGCCGCATCCAGTTCCACTGTGTCTTCGCGAATGAAGGACAGCGTGGCGAAGACGGCTGCGAGGTTGGAGCCATCCGAGGCCAGGGTGGGCGTGGCCACCGCGAGGCTGGGGCGACGCATCGGCGAATCCGCGTCGGTGCGCAGATCATCGTAGAAGCGCCATTCCAGCAGCGTGCGACGCACCGCGTCGAGCTCGGGGTGGCGGGATGGGTCCTCCAGGCGCCCCAGCACCGTCTCAGACCCGAGGAGGTCGATGTCGACGGCTTCCAACCTGCCTGCATCGTTGCGGGCGGTGACCGAGAACCCGTTGCGCTCCACGATCCGCGTCGCCCGCGGCCCGGAGACGTAGGACAGCGTCTCGGTCTTGACCTGAGGCTCCAAATCAAACGCCGCCGACCCAGGGGGCGGAAATCCGACCTCGACTTCGTAGCGATAGGCAGCTCCGCGCCGGTCCGGGGCCGCCAGGCTGACGGCGAGCGTGATCACGGCGGGCTTGCTGCGAGAGCGTGGGCCGGCCCAGAAGGCGCGTGACAGGCCCTCCTGCGCCAGCGCCATGCCAAGCGTGTTCGTCGCGGCGCAGCGAAGCAGCTCAAGCGAACGGTACAGATTGGATTTGCCCACGCCGTTGCCGCCGACAAAGACGTCGAGGTCCGAAACCGGATAGGCGATCTGCTGCAGGGACCGGTAGCCCGACGCGGAGACCTCTCGGACCGGCAGGACCATCGGTTGCGGCTTTACGCCCTCGCCTTGGCTTTCACTGCCGCCTTGGCGGCCGGCTTCTTGACGGCGGCCTTCTTTGGCGCGGCCTTCTTCGCCGCGGTCTTGGCTGCAGGGGCCGCCTTGGCGGCAGGCGCCCTCTTCGCCCCGCGCTTGGGCTTGCCGCCGCCCTTGGCCTCGCGCTCGGCCAGGAGCTTCACCGCCTCCTCGAGCGTGAGCGCCTTGGGGTCGGAGTTGCGCGGCACGTTGGCGTTGGTGGAGCCGTGCTTGACGTAGGGGCCGTAGCGGCCGGGCATGACGCGGACCGGCTGGCCGTCGGCGGGGTGGGGACCGAGCTCGACGAGCGGCTGGGTCTCGCCGCGGCCGCGGCCATTGGCGCCGGCGCGCTTCTCGGCCAGCAGCGACACGGCGCGGTTCAGGCCGACCTCGAACACCTCGTCCACGGCGGGCAGGTTCGCGTAGGTGCCGTTGTGCTGCACGAAGGGCCCGTAGCGGCCGATGCCGGCCAAGATCATCTGGCCGTCCTCGGGGTGCGCCCCGACCTCGCGCGGCAGGCGCAGCAGGCGCAGAGCCTTTTCCAGGTCCATGCCCGCCGGCGGCCAGCTCTTCGGCAAGCTGGCGCGCTTGGGCTTGTCGCCTTCGCCGAGCTGCACGTAGGGGCCGAAGCGGCCGGCCTTCAGGTAGACAGTGAGGCCGGTCTCCGGATCGGTCCCCAGCTCGCGGTCGCCGCCGTTGGTCGCCTCGGCCTCCTCGCCCTCCTGGGCGAGCGGACGGGTGTGGCGGCACTCCGGATAGTTGGAGCAGCCGATAAAGGCCCCGAACTTGCCAGTCTTCAAGGAGAGCCGGCCGGTTCCGCAGGTGGGGCAGGCGCGCGGATCGGTTCCGTCCTCGCGGTCGGGGAAGATGTGCGGGCCCAGCGCCTCGTTGAGCGCCTCCAGCACCTGGCCGACGCGCAGGTCGCCGATGTCGCCGACCGCGGAGGAGAACTCCTTCCAGAACTCGTGCAGCAGCACCTTCCAGTCGAGCTCGCCGGCCGAGACGAGGTCGAGCTTCTCCTCCAGCGCGGCGGTGAAGTCGTACTCCACGTAGCGGCGGAAAAACTCTTCGAGGAAGGCGGTGACCAGCCGGCCCTTGTCCTCCGGCACGAACCGGTTCTTGTCCATGCGCACGTATTCGCGCTCGCGCAGCACGGTCAGGATCGATGCGTAGGTGGAGGGCCGGCCGATGCCCAGCTCCTCCATCTTCTTCACCAGGCTGGCTTCCGAATAGCGCGGCGGCGGCTCGGTGAAGTGCTGGTCGGAACGGGCCTTCAGCACCTTGGCGTCGGCCCCCTCGCGCACGGCGGGCAGGCGGCCGCCCTCCTCGTCGTCCGGGTCGTCGCGGCCTTCCTCGTAGACGGCCAGGTAGCCGTCGAACAGCACCACCTGGCCGGTGGCGCGCAGGCCGGTTTTCCCGTCGGCGCCCTCCAGGTCGATGGTGGTGCGCTCGATCCGCGCGGCCTCCATCTGCGAGGCGATCATCCGCTTCCAGATCAGCTCGTAGAGCCGGCCGAGGTCCGAATCGAGCCGGAGCGAGCCGGGATTACGGGCCAGCGAGGTGGGCCGGATGGCCTCGTGGGCCTCCTGGGCGTTCTTGGCCTTGGTCTTGTAGATCCGGCCGCTCTCCGGGACGTACTCGCGCCCGTAGAGGCCGGCGATCACGTCGCGCGCCTCGCTCACCGCCTCGGGGGCCGACTGCACGCCGTCGGTCCGCATGTAGGTGATCAGGCCCACCGTCTCGCCGCCGACGTCGACGCCTTCGTAGAGGCGCTGGGCGGCCTGCATGGTGCGCTGGGCGTTGAAGCCCAGCTTGCGGGCGGCCTCCTGCTGCAGGGTGGAGGTGGTGAAGGGCGGCGGCGGGGAGCGGCGAGCGGGCTTTTTCTCCACCGCGGAGACGCGGAACTGGCCGGCCTCCACCGCCGCGCGGGCGGCGTCGGCGGCGGCCGCGTTCGGCAGGTCGAACTTCGCGAGCTTCTTGCCCTCGTGCTTGACGAGGCGGGCCAGGAAGGGCTCGGCGCCGGCGGAGACGTCGGCGTCGACGGTCCAATACTCCTGGGTCTTGAAGCGCTCGATCTCGAGCTCGCGGTCGACGATCAGGCGCAGCGCCACCGACTGCACCCGGCCGGCCGAACGCGCGCCCGGCAGCTTGCGCCAGAGCACCGGCGACAGGGTGAAGCCCACCAGGTAGTCCAGGGCGCGGCGGGCCAGGTAGGCCTCAACCAGCTCCATGTCGATGTCGCGCGGGTTGGCCATCGCCTCGGTGACGGCGGACTTGGTGATGGCGTTGAACACCACCCGCTGGACGGCCGCGTCCTTCAGCGCCCGCTTCTTCGACAGCACCTCCAGCACGTGCCAGGAGATCGCCTCGCCCTCGCGATCGGGGTCGGTGGCCAGGATCAGGCGCTTGGCGCCCTTGGCCGCCTCGGCGATCTCGCTGAGCCGCTTGGCGGACTTGGCGTCCACGTCCCAGCTCATGGCGAAGTCTTCCTCGGGCCGCACCGAGCCGTTCTTGGCCGGCAGGTCGCGCACGTGACCGTAGGAGGCCAGGACCTTGTAGTCCGGCCCCAGGTACTTGTTGATGGTCTTGGCCTTTGCGGGGCTTTCGACGACGACGACGTTCATGGGGAGGAGGGCGCCTGTCCCGGGCGGATCGCCCGTACTGATTGAAGCCGCGGAAGTTGGGTCGTCGCCCCAGGCATGTCAACGGCGCAAGGCAGAGACCTCTCCGGCGACCACCAGGCCGCCGGGCAACAGATCGGCGCGACCGGCGAGCGCCAGCTCCACCAGCGTCGCGGCCACCTGGGCGGCGGAAGCGCCGGTGGCGCGGACCAGTTCGTCGCGCGAGACCGGGGTGGAGGAGAGCAGCTCGGCCAGCCGCCGGGCGAGTGCCGGATCGCCGTCGAAGGGCTCGGGCCGCGGGCCGGCGAATCGCTCCGGCGGGGGCTCGCGGAAGCCGGAAAAGCCCGCCAGCGCGCGCAGCACGTCCTCGGCGCCTTCGCACAGCGCCGCACCCTGGCGGATCAGGTCGTTGGTCCCCTTGGCGCGCGGATCGAGCGGCGAGCCGGGGACGGCCAGCACCTCGCGGCCCTGCTCGGCGGCGAGCCGGGCGGTGATCAGCGAGCCGGAGCGGGCCTCGGCCTCGACCACCACGACGGCGCGCGACAGCCCGGAGATGATCCGGTTGCGGCGCGGGAAGTCGCGGGCCTGGGCGGTGCGGCCCGGCGGGTGCTCGGCGACCACCAGGCCGCGCTCGACGATTCGCTCGTAGAGCCCGCGGTGCTCCGGGGGATAGATGTCGTCGACCCCGCCGGCCAGCACCGCCACCGTGCCGGTGGCGAGCGATCCTTCGTGGCCGGCGCTGTCGATGCCGCGGGCGAGGCCGGAGACGATCACCTGGTCCTCCGCGCCCAGCTCGGCGGCGAGGCCGCGGGCGAAGCGCTGGCCGGCGGCCGAGGCGACCCGCGCGCCGACAATGGCCACCGTCGAGCGCTCCAGGAGCGAGAGGTCGCCGCGGGTCCAGATCAAGGGCGGCGGCGGATCGAGCGCGGCCAGCATCTGCGGGAATTCAGGCTCGCAGGCCGCGACCAGCCGTGCGCCCAGGGCGTCGCCACGTTGCAGCTCGCGCTCCATCTCGGCGCGTGGGGGCGGGACCAGGGCGCCGCCGCCGCGGCGGGCGAGGTCGGGGATGGCCGCCAGGGCCTCGGCCGCGGTCCCGAAGCGGGCGAGCAGCTGGTCGAAGGCGACGGGGCCGACGTTCTCGGTGCGCGCCAGGCGCAGCCAGTCCAGCCGCTCGGCGTCCGACAGCCTGCGGATCACGCGGGCGGGTCCGCCTTGGCCTTGCCGGCGCCGAGCTTGGGCTCCTGGCCCTTCAGCAGGCGGCGGATGTTTTCCTGGTGGCGCACGAAGATCAGGATGGCCATGAACAGCGCCATCAGCGCGATCGACCTGGGCCGGTCGACGGCGAAGATGAACAGCGGCGCGAACGCCGCGGCGACCAGGGCCGCCAGCGAGGACATGCGGAAGACGAAGGCGACGAGGAGCCAGGTCGCGCCGACCAGCATTCCCGCCGGCCAGGCCGCGGCCAGCATGGTGCCGATGAAGGTCGCCACCCCCTTGCCGCCGCGGAACTTCAACCACACCGGGAACAGGTGCCCCAGGAAGGCCGAGCCGCCGGCCAGCGCGATCAGGAACGCCTGGGTCGCGGCGGGCTCGCCGCGCGAGACGAGCCAGGCGAACAGCACCGCCAACGCGCCCTTGCCGCCGTCGCCCAAGAGGGTGATCAGCGCCAGGTCCTTGCGCCCGGTGCGCAGCACGTTGGTGGCCCCGATGTTGCCCGAGCCGATGGCGCGCAGGTCGCCGGCCCCGCCCAGCCGCGTGGCGATCACCCCGAACGGAATCGAGCCCAGCAGATAGCCCCCCACCACCATGGCTATGGCCTGCAACGGGCTTGTGGCGTCGAACATCGGCAGTCCCCCTCGCGCGACGTCCTAGCGCGCGTCGGCCTCCGCGTCATCTGCGGCGCCGGGGCACGCCAGAGCGCCATGCAATCCATACAGCATAGCTTGGGGCGTAAGATACGACCAGAACGAATGTGGAACGGAGGCTCAGCCGGCCTCGTAGACCGTCCGTCCATCCACCACGGTGCGCAGCACGCGGCCCTGCAGGCGGCGGCCGTCGAAGGGGGAGTTCTTCGACTTGGAGAGCAGCTTGTCGGCGTCGATCAGCTGCGGGGCGTCGAGGTCGCAGAGCACGAGGTCGGCGGGGGCGCCCTTGGCCAGGCGGCCGGCGGGCAGGCCGAGGCGATCGGCGGGAGCCTGGGTCACTGTGCGGATCAGGTCGATCAGCGGGATGCGGTCCTCGTGGTGGAACGCCAGGAGGGCCGGCAGCAGGGTCTGCAGGCCGACGGCGCCGGGCGCGGCCTCGTCGTAGGGCAGGCGCTTGTCCTCGGCCGGGGCGGGCGCATGGGCGGAGACCACGATGCTGACCAGGCCCGTCGAGAGCGCCTCGATCAGCGCCTGGCGGTCGTCCTCGTGGCGCAGCGGGGGGTCGAGCTTGCAGAAGGTGCGGTAGTCGCCGATGTCGATCTCGTTGAACGACAGGTGGTTAATCGAGGTCCAGGCGGTGACCGGCAGGCCGCGCGACAGGCCGCGTTGCAGGCTTTCCAGCGCCAGGGCCGTAGTCACCTGGTCGACGATCAGCTCGGCGCCGGTCAGCTCGACCAGGGCGAGGTCGCGCTCCAGCATGATCTTCTCGGCGGCGGCCGGCGCGCTGGGCAGGCCAAGCCTGCCTGCGAACTCGCCTTCGCTGGCGGCGGCGCCGGCGGTGAGCCAGGGGTCAGCCGGGCGGTGGGCCACCGGCATGCGGAAGCCCTTGGCGTAGGCGAGCACCCGGCGCAGCACCTTGGAGTCGACGATCGGCCGGTCGGCGTCGGTGATGTAGACGCAGCCCGCCTCGGCCATCAGGCCGATCTCGGCCATCCGCTCGCCCTTGGCGCCCTTGGTGGCGGCCCCGGCCGGATAGACGTGGACCAGGTGGATGTCGCGCGCCCGGCGCAGGATGAAGTCGGCGACCGAAGGCTCGTCCACCACCGGATAGGTGTCCGGCTGCACGACGATGGAGGTGACCCCGCCGGCCGCAGCCGCCAGGCCCGCCGATTTCAGCGTCTCCTTGGTCTCCGCCCCAGGCTCGCCGGTCTTCACCCGCAGGTCGACGAGGCCCGGCAGCAGGGCGGCGCCCTTTGCGTCCACCACCTCGACGTCGTCGGAGAGCGCGCCCGGGCCTGCGCCCTGGACGACGTCGGCGATCAGCCCGTCGCGGACCAGCACCGCGCCCGGACCATCCCAGCCGCTGGCCGGGTCGACCATGCGGGCGTTCACGAAGGCCTGGGGGCGGGTGGTCATCAGTCGTTGTCCAGCCGCGCGGCCAGCGAGGCCAGCACCGCCATGCGCGCGGCCACGCCCATCTCCACCTGGTCCTGGATCAGGCTGACGGCCGGGTCGTCGGCGACGTCGGAATCGATCTCCACCCCGCGGTTCATCGGGCCAGGATGCATCACCCGGGCGTGCGGCGCGGCGTGCGCCAGCTTCTCGCGGTCGAGGCCGTAGAAGCGGAAGTACTCCCGCTGCGAGGGGGCCATCACCCCGTCCATGCGCTCGAGCTGCAACCTCAGCGCCATGACCACGTCGCAGCCGGCGATGCCGGTGCGGAAGTCGTGATGCACCGCCACGCCCCAGCGGTCGGCCTCGGCGGGCATCAGGGTGGCCGGTCCCACCAGCCGAACCTCGGCGCCCAGCATCTGCAGCAGGGAGACGTTGGAGCGGGCGACGCGGGAGTGCAGGACGTCGCCGCAGATCGCCACCTTCAGGCCGGCGATCCGCCCGAAGGCCCGGCGCATAGAGAGCGCATCCAGCAGCGCCTGGGTCGGGTGCTCGTGCTGGCCGTCGCCGGCGTTGATCACCGAGCAGCCGACCTTTTGGCTGAGCAGCGAGGCGGCGCCGGAGGAGGCGTGGCGCACCACCAGGATGTCCGGCTGCATGGCGTTCAGCGTCACCGCCGTGTCGATCAGGGTCTCGCCCTTGGAGATCGAGGAGGAGCGGGGGCTCATGTTGACCACGTCGGCCCCCAGACGCTTGCCAGCCAGCTCGAAGGAGCTCTGGGTACGCGTTGAATTCTCGAAGAAAAGGTTCATCAGCGTGCGACCTTTCAAGAGGTCGAGCTTCTTCGAGGTCTGGCGGTTGAGGACGACGAAGCCGTCGGCGAGGTCGAGGAGGTTGGTGACCTCCACCACGTTCAGGTCGGCCGAGGACAGGAAATGCCGTCGGGGGAAGGGGAAGCGCCTTCCCAGAACTTCGTCGAGACCCGCCAGCGTCGTCATTAAAGCGCGGTCATAGGCAGGTTCCGCCGCTTAGCCAAGCGCCGATCGCAGCCGATCCAAGGCGCCTTGCAGGATCCAGGCGGCGGCGGCCTTGTCGACCAGCTCGGCGCGCCTGGCGCGGGTGACGTCCGCCTCATCGATCAGCATGCGGTTGACCGCCATGGAGCTCATCCGCTCATCCCAGAAGGCGATCGGCAGGTCGCGAAGCCGGAGCAGGTTGCGTCCGAACGCCCGCGTCGACTGGCACCTGGGCCCTTCCGTCCCGTCCATGTTGACCGGCAGGCCGATCACCACGCCGGCCGCCCCGCGCCCGTCCATCAGGGCGAAGAGCGCCTCGGCGTCCTGCGTGAACTTGCGCTTGCGGATCAGCTCCAGGGGGGTGGCGACGATGCGGTCCACGTCGGAGACCGCCACCCCGATGGTCTTCTCGCCGAGATCCAGCCCGACGACCGGCGCGCGAGCAGGCAGGGCGGCGGGCAACTCCAGGAGGTCGAGGATAGACATTTGTTGCTCTTAGCAGTCGAAAACGGTTCGCGCGCCCTGCAGAAGGAAACCAGCAAGTCTTCCAGGCTTTTCCCCGGAAGCCGGACGTCCGGCGTCCCTGCGCGAGGCGTCCTCCGGACTGCGCACGACCGATCTGAAACAGGAGGCCAAGGCGATAAATCCCATGACTTGGGTCAACCATTTCCTGGAGACGCTCGCTCCCGCGGACCTACAGATCCTCGAACCGAGCCTGGCGCGGACGCGATTGGAGCTGGGGCGCCGCCTCGCCGATCGGGAAGACCTGATCTCCACCGCCTATTTTCCGATCGACAGCATCCTTTCGGTGATCACCACCATGAAGGACGGCTCCAGCGTCGAGAGCCGCACCATCGGGCGGGAAAGCGGCTATGGACTGCTGCACGCGATCGGCTCGCGCTACGCCTATGAGCGCGTGGAGGTGCAGGTGGGCGGCGAGGCCTGGCAGATCCCGACCGCCGCCCTGAACGCGGCGGCCTCGGCGAGCGACAGCCTGCGGATCAGCGTCGTCCAGCACGCGCAGGCGACGCTGGCGCAGGCGGCGCAATCCACCGCCTGCATGGCGCTGCACGACGCGACGCGGCGGATGTGCCGCTGGCTCCTGATGACCCGCGACCGGCTCGGCTCCGACATCGTGCCGCTGACCCAGGAACACCTGGCGATCATGCTGGGCGTGCAGCGCACGACGGTGACCGCCATCGCGTCCGATCTGCAGGCCAAGGGCTTGATCCAGTACAGCCGCGGACGGATCACGATCGTGGACGGCGAGGGCCTGAGACGGCGGTCCTGCGAGTGCTACGACGAGGTCGAGCACGCGGTCGCGCGGATACTCCCCAGCTGAGCCGCAGGAACGAGAGGGGCCCCTGGCGTGTTCGATTGGCCGTTTGGAGGCCATGATGACTCACGCGATCGGTCCCTTCACCGAACCCCTGCAGATCAGCGTCGTGGACGGCGAGGTGGTGTTGCACGGGCCCGACGGCATCGCCGGGTCGTTCACGCCCGAGGCCGCCGCCGAATCCGCCGAGCGGCTGCTGGCGGCCGCCGAGGACGCGCGCCGAGCCGCTGCAGGCCAGCCCGTGCGCGGGATCGCCGACTGAGTTGCGCCCCGCGCCGCACGCGCCCTGGCCCTAGTCGCCCCGCCCGTTAGACTAGACGGCTCGATACGGCCGGGACGGATGGCCGCTGGCGCTCGGGGAGGGGATCATGGACGGACAGGCTTCACGCATCGCGCTGGTCACGGGGGCCGGCAGCGGCATTGGCGAGGCGGTGGCCCGCACGCTCCTGAAGGCCGGCTGGACGGTGGCGCTGACCGGGCGCAGGCGCGAGCGGCTGGACCCCGTGGCCGCGCAGGCCGATCCCGGCGGCGGGCGCACGTTGGTGCATGTGGCGGACGTGGCCGACCCGGCGTCGGTGGCGGCGCTCTACGAGGCGATCAGGGCCCGCTACGGCCGCCTCGACCTGCTGTTCAACAACGCCGGCTTCGGCATCCGCCCGACGACGGTGGAGGACGTGCCGCTGGAGCAGTGGAAGGCGGTGCTGGACACCAACCTGACCGGCGCGTTCCTGTGCCTGCAGCACGCGTTCAAGATGATGAAGGCGCAGACGCCGAAGGGCGGACGGATCATCAACAACGGCTCGATCTCCGCCCAGTCGCCGCGGGTCGGCACCGCGGCCTACACCGCCTCGAAGCACGGCCTGATGGGGCTGACCAAGGCCGCCGCCCTCGACGGCCGCGACCACAACATCGCCGTGGGCCAGATCGACGTGGGCTCCACCGAGACGCCGCCGATGCAGCCGGTGTCGGAGCCGAAGATGGACGTGCAGAACGTCGCCGACGCGGTGGCCTACATGGCCAGCCTGCCGCCGGAGTCCAACGTGCTCTCGATGACCGTGCTGCCGACGGTGATGCCGTTCGTGGGACGCGGCTAGGCGGTCCCGACGGTCTCCCGGGACAGCAGCTCGACCGGCGCCTCGACCATCCGGGCGCGGAGGAATTCGCCGATCGCCTTGCCGATCGGGTCGAGGGCGATGTTGCCCGAGCCGCTCTCGCCGAAGTAGCCCTTCAGGATGAACAGCAGGCCTGAGACGTTGGGCAGCTCATGCACCTCGACGCCGACGTCCTGGCGCAGCGACAGGAGCTTGCGCAGGCGCTCCGAGGTGAGGGTGTCACGCGCCCAGCCCCAGGCCTCGGGATTGCGCAGCCAGACGCCCAGGCTGGCGTCGCCGCCCTTGTCGCCGCTGCGGGCGTAGACCAGCTCGCCCAGCGGCACGCGCCGGGTTTCGCCGGAGAAGGCGGGGGCGGCCGGCGTGGGCGCCGGGACGCGATTCGGGGCGGGCTTCAGCGGCGCGGTGGGCGGCAGGGCGATGTCCAGCACCCGGCCGTCGTCCAGCACCACCTGCTGATGGATTTCCGACTGGGCGACCAGGCCCGGCCAGAAGTCCACCCGCCGCTCCGGTCCTTTGGTGCCGTCGCCGTGGAAGCCGGGGATGCCGCCGAGCGCGAAGGAGGCGTAGCCCTCCAGGAACTTTGCGATGTCGGCTCGCTCCTGCGCCGAGGCCGCGATGCGCACCGGCACGGAGGCCTCGGCCTCGGTCTGCGGGTCTTCGACGGCGCGGCCGCAGGGCTCGAAGCGGTAGTCGTCGAGCGTCAGGTTCTCGGTCAGGCTGCGCATCTGCAGGTCCAGCCAGTCGATCTTCTCCTGCACCTCCAGGCCTACCGCGAAGGCCCAGAGCGAGCAGCGCCAGCCGTTCATGTAGAAGCAGCCGAGCTTGGTGGTGGGCGGTGGCGGCTCGCCCTTCGTCCCGCTCAGGCGCACCCGGTCGGGGCCGTCCTGCGACAGTTCCACCGTGTCGACGCAGAGCACCACGTCGGGGTTCAGGTAGCGCGGGCCCTGGATCTCGTAGAGCAGCTGGGCGGTCACGGTGTCGACCGTCACGGCGCCGCCCTCGTCGGCGCGCTTGGTGATCACCACCTGGCCGTCGGCCTCCACCTCGGCGATCGGGTAGCCGAGGCGCAGATCGCGCCGGAGCGCCGCGAAGCCCGCGAAGTTGCCGCCGTTGGCCTGGGCGCCGCATTCGATCAGGTGGCCGGCCGCCACCGCGCCCGCCAGCTTGTCCCACTCGTCCTTGCGCCAGCCGTGCCACCAGGCCGCCGGTCCCAGCACCAGGGAGGCGTCGGAGACCCGGCCGCAGATGACGATGTCGGCGCCCTCCTCCAGGGCTGCGACGATGCCCCAGCCGCCCATGTAGGCGTTGGCCGCCACGATCCGGTCAAGCAGGGGGCCGGGCGGCTGGCCGGTGTCCAGGTGGACGAGGCCGCCGGTCTCGGCGAGGTTCCGGAGCTTGGGCTGCAGGTCGTCGCCCAGGGTGTGGGCCACCTTCAGGTCCAGGCCGCGCTCGCGCACCGCCTGGCGCACCGCCTCGGCCAGGCCCGGCGGGTCGAAGGCGCCGGCGTTGACCACCACCTTCAGGCCGCGCTCGGCGATGGTCTCCAGCTCGGGGCTAAGCTGGCGCAGCAGCTCGCGGTAGGAATAGACCGTCGGCGGCTGCGGCTCGGGCAGGGAGGCGAGGCCAGCGATCACCCGGGCCATGGTGAACTCGGCCAGGTAGTCGCCGATCAGCACGTCCACCGGCTCGCCGTGCACCGCGGCGTGGACCGCCCCGGCATGGTCGCCGATGGCGCCCGAGATCGCGGCGATCCTCAGGGGCCGGCGCGGGCCCTCGGCGGCTGACGTATCGGGCATCGAGGCTTCCTCCTGGCGGGGCGTCAGACTATCCGTGCCGACCGGCGGAAAGTCACCCACACCTAGGGGTTCAGCCCCAGGCGGCGCGCCGCTCCGGCGGCTTCTGCTCTTCGGCGGCCGGCGTGTCCGGGGCGGTCGACGGCGGCGGCAGCTCGGCCTTCGGGTCGGCCTCAAGGATGCGGGCCCAGAGCATGGTGTCGGCCTTGACCCGGCCGTAGTCGCTCTGGGCGACCCAGGAGCGCACGGCGATCTCCACCCAGGCCTCGGCCATGCCGGTGACCTCGACCAGGGGCGGCGGCTCCTTCAGCACGCGCGGGTCGGCGCTGAGGCGCCGCCGGAGCCGGTCCAGGATCTGCGGCGCGTCGGCGGCGAGCGGCACGCGGAAAACGGCGTCGGCCCGCCTTCGGTCGTGGAAGGTGTGGTTGACGATCACGTCGCCGAACACCTTGCTGTTGGGGATGACGATCTTGAGGTTGTCGAGGGTGACCAGCTCGGTGACGAACAGGTCCAGCGCCTCGACGCGGCCAAGGCGGCCCCCGCTCTCGATCAGGTCGCCCACTCGGTAGGGCCGGAAGAGCAGAATCATCACCCCGGCCGCCACGTTGGAGAGCGCGCCCTGCAGGGCGAGCCCGATGGCCAGCGAGGCGGCGCCCAGGACGGCGATGATCGAGGTGGTGCGGACCCCCAGCTGCTGCAGCACCGCGACCAGGCCCACCACCAGCACGATGTTGCGCGCCATCGAGCTTGCGAAGGACTGCAGGGTGACGTCCGGCGCGCCCCGGCGCGGATGCACCCGGGCCAGCGTCGCGCGGGTGATGCGGCTGGCCCACCGGGCGAGCCAGGCGGTGGCCAAGACGATAAGCGCCGCCACGGCCAGGTTCAGGGCCAGGTCGCCCGCCGTGTCGATGAGCTTGCTCCAGGCGAAGGTCTTGGCGGTTGCGGCGCCCATACTGCGGGACGGCTCTCCGGTCAGGAGGCCGAGCCCCTCAAGCTGTACTTGCACTGTTGGTAATCCCCGAAACGGTCGACTTGCCGACCGATGCAACGGGGCTGCGGCCGGCCTGTTCCCAGGGCTCAGCCTGGGAAATCGCTCACCAGAGGCCGGGCGCCAACCGGAAGCGCACCTTGCGGGCGTAGTCCTCGTAGCCGGCCAGGCCCTCGCGCAGCAGCGCCTCCTCGCCGATCGCGCGGGCGGCCAGCAGGGGGAAGAAGACGGCGATCCAGGCCAGGCCCCACAGTGAGCCCAGCATCAGCGGCGCGCCGATCATCAGGAGCAGGGCGAAGGCGTACATCGGGTGGCGGACGACGGCGTAGGGCCCGGTGGAGATCACCGTCTGGCCGCGGTCGGCCTGCACCGCGATGGTGGTGGCCGCGAAGCTATTTTCGCGCATGACCAGCACCCATCCGCCGAAGGCCAGCACGATCAGCACGACGCCCAGCGCCTGGGCCCAGACCGGGGCGTGCGACCAACCGAAGCGGCGCGCGTCCAGCGCCATGAACACGAACCAGGCGAGGAAGACGACGAACAGCGCCGCCATGATCGCCCGGTCGCGCGGGGCCTGGTCGGCCGAGAGCGGCGACTTCATCCGGGCGGCAAGCAGGCCGGGGTCCTGCCGCAGCAGCCAGATCCCCATGGCTTCGCTCAGGCCGTAGAACAGGATCAGGAACGCCCACCCCTGCGGCCAGGCGAAGGTTCCGGCCGGCAGGAACAGCAGCAGGCAGGCCAGCGCGAAGCTGGCCACGGACTGGATGATGATCGATCGGACGACGGCCTTGCGATCCATGTGAGCCTCGAACGCCTGCTCGACGCCTAGGTAAGGCGCAGCGTCCGCGATCGCCATGAGCGGTTGAGCGGCGCGCAGGCAGGGGCCAAATAGCTTTCATGAGCCGAACCGCCGCCCGCCTGATCGTTCATGGCCGCGTGCAGGGCGTCGGCTATCGCGCCTGGGCCTGCGCGCTGGCCCGCCGGCTGGAGCTGGACGGCTGGGTGCGCAACCGCGCCGACGGCACCGTCGAACTGGTCGCCGCCGGCGAACCGGACGCCGTCGACCTGATGGCGGACGCCTGCCATCGCGGTCCGCACGGCGCCCACGTCACCGCCGTCGAGCGGGACGGCGCGGAAGACGAGGGGCTCGCCGGCTTCGAGGCCAGGCGCACCCTGTAGGGCGCGACAGCTCGGTTTCGGCGCCCTAGCCTTGCGGCCAAAGCATCGAGAGGCCCGCCCATGCAGTTCTTCCTGTTCCTGCCGCAGATGCGGCTCAGCTTCGAGCGGCTGGTGGCGACCGCCCAAGCGGCCGAGGCGGCGGGCTTCACCGGCATGGCGGGGATGGACCACCTGAACCCGCCGAACGCCGCGGCCCAGCCGATGTACGAGGCGATGATCACCAACACCTGGCTGGCGGCGCATACCGAGCGGCTGGCGGTCTCCTCCCTGGTGCTGTGCGACGCCCTGCGCCATCCGGCGGTGCTGGCCAAGGAGGCGGTGGCCATCGACCACGCGTCTGGCGGCCGCTTCGAGCTGGGGATCGGCTGGGGCTCGTGGACGCAGGACTTCACCGACTTCGGGGTGGATCCGCCCGAGCCGCGCCAGCGGGTCGCGCGGCTGCGCGAGACGCTGCAGGTCATCAAGGCGCTGTGGGCCGGCGAGACGGTGGACTTCCAGGGCGAATACCACCGCCTTGCGGGGGCGTTCCAGGCGCCGGGTCCGCTCAAGAAGATTCCGATCGTGATCGGCGGGGCGGGGCCCAAGACGCTGGCGCTGGTCCGCGAGTTCGCCGACTGGTCGAACCTCGACGTCCGCCACCTGGAAAAGCTGCAAGGCGACGGTTGGCAGGGCTTCCGCGACCAGATCGGCGAGGCGCGGATCTCGGTGCAGCAGATGGTGGCCTACGTCCATGAAGGCGCCGACCGCCAGGCGGTGGTCGATGCGGCCCAGCGCCGGTTCGGCGGCTCGGGGCCGGTCACGGGCTCTGGCGCGGAGCTCG